>RCMY010000188.1_pt1 | contig 62016 bp, 63 predicted proteins | sample 2041341 | NCBI WGS metagenome assembly RCMY01 (sample SAMN09708234, study PRJNA481090) | Marine sediment metagenome, whole genome shotgun sequencing project.
TGTATTGGGTAAAACATTCTTATCATGCATGACATATGGGCACAATAATTCGATGATCAGTGTGTTACTTATCGATATGTTTTAAGATGACTGTAAACTAGTCTACTGAAATACTGCCACTTATTTTCTTGCAATTTATCAACAATGGAAAAAGCATCGCAAGTTTATAGACAAAACACCGTAAACTCCGAATCATTAGCACTACCTGATGCCATTAACCTTGCACTCGCTGAGCATCCTGAAATGGCCGTGTTTACTCATCAACGCAATGCGCTAAATGCCAAGGTAGAACGCATATTTTCTAAAATCTGCACCGCTCACGTCGCTACATATGCGGTACCGCCTAGTGTTGCGGATATACAGATGGAACAAACAACGGGCTTGCTCATGCTGACAATACAACCTAATCTAGAGAAGCTAGCGCAATATGGGATCTCCAAATCTGATATACAGCAACAACTAGCCACCTCATTAGGCGGTCGCATTGCGGGTAAATTCTATGATGGTGATGCCCGAGCCGATATTGTGGTGCGCTTGCAAGAAAGCATATGCAGCGATGTCGATGCGCTGTTCCGCTTGCCTATACATTTACCCGATGGACACTATGTGCCTCCGCAAGAGTTGGCGAAGCTAGAAATGTTATTGGGGGCAAACCAAGTGAACCGAGAAAATGGTAAGCGACGAGTGGTGGTTAATACAGGTATTGGCTCTGAAGTACAACGACCACTTGCTTCTGTCGTTATTGGCGGGATTATTTCCTCCACCTTACTCACCTTATTTGTAATACCGGCGTTATATCGAATATTGCATAAAGATAATTTGATCAATTCGGAGCAAGCAAATGCACAGTAACGTTTTACGTTTAGCCACATTGGTATTCGGCATCGTATTATTGAGTATGTCGTTCGATATACTCGCACACGGCGTTGACGACAACACCCGTCTGTTTTTGGAACAAAATACAGGGGTTCAATTTATCCCCTTTATTTATATTGGTGCCAAACACATGTTTACCGGTTATGACCACATCCTATTTTTGGTAGGTGTCATATTCTTTCTTTATCGAAGTAAAGAAGTATTGCTATACATAAGTATGTTCACCATCGGTCACAGTATTACCTTGCTTTGGGGCGTGCTTGGCGATATTCAGGTCAATCCTTATTTGATAGACGCCATAATTGGCTTCTCTGTGGTTTACAAAGGTTTTGACAACTTGGGCGGATTTAAACGGTTGCTAGGCAAACAGCCAAGCACGAAGCTAGCGGTTTTAATATTTGGTCTGTTTCATGGATTTGGATTAGCAACCAAGCTGCAAGAATTTAAATTGTCATCAGATGGGCTCATTGCAAACATGATTGCCTTTAATATTGGCGTTGAACTCGGCCAATTTATGGCGCTAGCGTTCGTTGTCATTGCCTTAAACTTTTGGCGAAAATCGCCTTCATTTCAACGTTTTGCAATTACCACCAACACAATGTTAATGAGCGCAGGACTAATGCTAGTTGGGCTGCAATTAACCGCTTACTATTTATCTTAACAATGAACGAGAAAATCATTATGACACAACATATAGTCAGTACGAAAACCCTAATTAAATCGACGATTGCAGCCATAGTAGTCGCCTTGATTGTATTCGTCTTTTTTATTCTCCCTGCAGAATTCAATATTGATCCTACGCATATCGGTTCTAAGTTGGGCTTGACAGCATTAACGCAGCAAGACGATAAAACGGCTCTTCAAGCGGATATTTCTGCTAGCCCGAAGCAAGGACAGCAGTTGATTGAAGTTTCCGTACCTGCGGGCAAAGGTATCGAGTATAAATTTCAAATGGCTCTGCACGAAAAAATGACATACGAATGGATAACCGATGGTGAACCTCTCTATTTTGATTTACACGGTGAGCCAAAAGGCGATACAACCGGGTATTTTGAAAGTTACGCAATTGCCACGCTGAGCGAGATGAAAGGAAGTTTTACATCACCTTTTGATGGTTCTCATGGATGGTATTGGAAAAACAACAGTGATAAGCCTATTGCCATTCAATTGATGGTTGAAGGGCAATATGAAGTCATTGGACTTAAATAACCTCAATCCCGGGTAAGAAACAGCGTTCAGTGGGGCTATTGGCGCGAATAACTACATTGGATATTGCAAACAAATCGGTTAAACAGCTTACGTTCAAAGACTTAGGGTTTGAAATAGGTAAACTAGATGCTAGTTGGAAATCGTTAGCTGATTCAGATTACAGTGTGGTACAGGTATTGAATAAAACGTTTATTGGCAAGGCGACTAATGCCATTAATAACGAAGTTATATACTTAGAGATAGCGAAGAATGGGAAAGTACTTGACGTTCATTTCTTTATTGAGCTTGAGGGCTGCCAAAAGGACGCTAATGTCGCCGCGGCGTTAAAGGAGATAAACCAAACGAACAAAGTAAAAGTGCTTAGCTCTTATACAAAAGCAATAATGTAGAAGCTTTCAGCAAACGTAAGCTTGCCACTAATCTCTTTTTTTATGGTGCAGCGTTGGATATAACCAAAACGTTTTAAAAATACTGCTCAATGCTTTGTTGTAAACTTGCTGAGGATAACTCACCCATATGGCTATGAACTAACTGCCCCTTAGCGTCAAAGTAAAGTGTGACAGGTAAACCAAAGGCGCCCATTTGCGTAGCCATATCACCTTTACTATCCATCAGCACATGTTTAAAGTCCAAACCTTGGCGCGCTAAAAATTGCGCTATCGTCGCGCTTGGCTCTTGTTGATTGAGCAAAACAAATGTGACATTGCTATGTTGCTGTTCGGCTTTTTCTAAGACCGGCATTTCTCGTTGGCAAGGCGGACACCAACTGGCCCACAAATTAACCACGGTGGGTTGTTGCTGACTAATTTCTGGGAGGCTGACTATTTTTCCATCTAACTGCCTAAACGGGGTGCTAGGAAGTACTGACTGTGCGGTACCTGAAGAAATGACTAGCATAAAGACTGCGTACAAGCTGGCCATAGTGAATACGCCAGAAAGTAAGGCCTTGCGTTGTTGACGCTTGCGAAGCTGAATAAGTAAGACCAAAGCTGAGCTAAATACTGCCGCCATATAATCAATGCCGCGGTCGCGTATGTCTAACATTTGCCAAACGTTATCATAGGTATCTGCAAACCTCAGTACAAACACCAATCGACCAAAAACGACACCTGCTAACAACATCATGAATAAGGCATTTGATATGCTGTCCTTATTCTTTTTTGCCACTAAAGACGCCACTAAAAAGCCAATTAGCACACTTACTATCGCTAATAATGGTAAAACTGGCAGTGCCACCGGACCTATATTTAAGGTAATCAAGATTTATTTAACATCTTTTTCATTGCATCAGTTCTAGGTAAGCCTTGCACAATGATGATTTCGCCATTTTCATCTTTGTAAAAGCTAACGGGCGTTCCTGAATAACCTAAATCTTGCATTAATTGTGTATTTTCGCTTACCGCTACAGTACCTTGTTCAATCGCCTTTTGCTCTTGTTTAATACCGCCTTTACCTAAGCTCTCATGATGTAATTTTAATGCAGCTTCTGGATTAGTGGCACCGACAATATTAGCGGCTTGAGACGGGCTATCTTGACTAATCACACCCACCATAATATGACGTAATTGCACATTACCAGCGTTAATCTCATCTGCTGCTGCGTTTCGTAATTTGTGACAATATGGGCAGTTAGGATCACTAAACGTATAAATTACTCGCTTTGCTGTGTCTTTGCCATCTGCAACCCAATTAGAGCTCACCAACTGGAGCCAAGCTTTATCGGCTAAAGGGTCCGTAATCAACTGCTTTATCGCCTCTGCGCCTAAATCTTTGCCATTTGCATCTATCAAGTTGCCAATCATTGCATACTTTTTATCCGGCGTTAAATAGATGCTGACAGCGCGCCCATTTATAGTTGCAGCATAGCCAGTTAAACCCGCTTCACTTTCAAAAGTATCTACTATCTCCACGCCTTGCTGTTGCAAATATTCAATTGCTGGTGGTATTTTTACCTCTGCATTAGCAATGCTGCTTAATGCGACCATTACTCCGATTGTCGCGAATTGACAAAAAAATCTCATTTTATTCTCCAATTAAACAAACCCTTGGCTTTATGTTATTAGCTTTATGTTATTAGCCTTATCTTACATGAATGGAAATAGAACGGTTGAGGCAAGATTAAATTTCAACTAAATATGCTATTTATTCCTAACTGTAAAATAGCTAGGTGCTTCTTGTACCCCTAAAATTTCGCGCCGAATAAGATCCATTCCTACGTTAGCAATAAAACGCTGAAAGTTTACGCGACTCGTTGGATAAACCAATCGTTTCGTTTTTAGCTGCTCTTTATTGCCCCAACAAATCCAAACTGTGCCTACCGGTTTCTCTTCACTACCACCGTCAGGCCCAGCTATGCCTGAAACCGCAACAGCCCAATCAGAGCCTGAAGCATTTAATGCGCCTTGCGCCATTTCTAAGACTACTTCCTTACTAACCGCTCCGTGTGTGTTTAAGGTCGTAGGTTTCACTTGCAATAATGCTTCTTTGATCCTATTTGAGTAGGTGACATAACCGGCTTCAAACACATTAGAAGAACCCGGAATTTGGGTAATCTTAGAGGCAATTAGTCCACCCGTACAAGATTCAGCAGTGGTGACTGTTTGCTGATGTTGAATCAACAAGTCCACTAAGGTTTGCGCCACTGAAATTGCTTCATTCTCTGCGTAGGAATGATGCAATATGTGAGCCCCTAATAACGATTCAATTTTGGGCAACCAATGAGTTAATAAGCGTTCAGATTCAGTTGTACGCGTAGTCAACTTCAATTCTATTAAAGGCGAATATGCTCGATAGCCAACTTCAATTTCCTTAGGCAAATCTGACAAATGACGATCAAATACATTTTGAATCGGTGATTCACCCATGCCAAAAACATAAAGTTTTAGCGTTTTTACTTTGTCTAAGCTCGGAAGGCGAGGTTTTAATAGGGGCAGAATTTCTTGCTGCCACATTTGCTTCAACTCTATTGGCACGCCTGGTGTACAAATTATATGACATTGATTATGCACAATAGAAAATCCAACCGCACTGCCAATTGGGTTAGGCACAACGGAAATTCCTTTGGGTAAAATAACCTGTTTACGGTTAGCACCTGACAATCTGAAACCGCGGTTTTCACACCAAGCTTTTAAGTGAACGAGTGCTTCAACATTTTCTTCTAATGGCTGGTCGATAACTTTTGCTAAGGCCGCTGCGGTTAAGTCGTCTGACGTCGGGCCAAGGCCACCATTAATAATAAGTATATCGGCCTTAAGACTCATGTGTTCGATTTCCGCAACCAGACTTTCGAAGTCATCGCCAAGCGTTACTTTTCTTGACACCTCAGCACCTTGGTCTTTTAAACTTTGCGCAAGCATTACAGAATTGGTATCAATAATGTCCCCTACCATTAACTCAGTACCCGTCAATAAAAATTGTATATTTAGCGCATTGTTCTTAAAGGCTACGAGTCACTTTGAGTGCTTGCTTGTGCTTTTGTCATGTTCATACTGAAATACCTATTTTAGGTGCTGTATTGAGTGTGTTTTGCTAACAATAAATTGTTAGCCTATACAAGTCATCTTTGTGTTGGGAATTGTGGGCAGAAAACAAAAATTCAATTATTTAGTGTAGTTATCACGCAGGCAAATGCTAAGGTTAAGATACAAATTTTCTCAATCTGAGTTGCGTTTATGGAAATACTCGGGAACAAATGAACACGAAAACCAGTGTAGTTCAATTAATCGAATCTCTACAGCTTTAATGCTGGTGAAGTGTATCTTGCGCTTATTTGCACTCGCAAATATTTTAGTAATGCACTGGCGCGACTATTACCTAGGGGATATCTATAAATACAACATAACGTACAGTTTCGCGTGTACCCGATTTTTCCTACTATATAGCAACTTACATAGAGTAAGTTACTAAATAAAATCATTTAAAAAGGAATTTTAAGATGGAAAATAGATTAGAAAATATGGAAATGACAAATTCTGAAATTGAAGAGGTAGCCGCTGGCTTTGGTTTGGTAGGTTCTGCCATTGGTGCAGCTATCTCTGGGTACTCTGCATATCATAGTGGCGCGAGCTTTGGCTCAATTGCAGGTGCCACTATTTTCGGAGGTGTATCGGGATTTTTTGGAGGTGTAGCTAGCGTTGCCGGATCAAGATTCGCTACTGGAATGTTTGGCAGCTACTCGGTTGGTACCGGCTTCGGCGCTTCACTTTTTGGCTAAATCATTGAGGGCGATAATCGCCCTATTTTTAAAAGGATTGCAATCATGTCGTCTATCGTATTCATTATTAACGCATTATTATTACCGCTTACCGTTATTAATATTATCCCTAGATTTTTAGTTAAGAAAAATTGGTTCGTTGTGGCAGCAATTGAATTACTCATATTTTCACACTTACATGCTAGTAATGCCTCGGAATATCCCATACTTTCTTCTGCTGCATTTAGCCTATTTTGCTTAGGTGCATCATTGTTTTGGGTATGGTATGTGGGATTTAGAGGGTACGAATACACCAAGAGCGGCTGGACGATAAAAAAAGGGACACCTGTATCTAGTAGGAGCAATGATACGTGAATATTCAAACAATACCGTTTAAAGCTAAGCGACTTAACAACAGTAAACCACTTTGGCGAAATAATGAGGCAATAAAACAATTTAGCATTAAATCAATAGATATCGACAATGGATTAGCTGTGGTGCCAGATAGCACATTTTTGTCAACACTTGATATTTGCGTCGATAAAGAAATAGGAATGCAAGCCGAGTATTATGGAGGGCCAGGCATTGGCGCAAACTGTGGTGGTGCTAGAGTCGGAACCATAAATGATCTGCAATTTAAAGGAATAGGCATTACGCCAATGCAGGGAGATCACAATAACTTGTACAACGGTAATGGGATATATCACTTATACGAAGCCATCGTTGAGTTATTTAACTATCAAATATATTCCCGTTTACTGCCAAAAGGTTTAGCACCCTTGATTGGGTTGGAGCACATTGGAGAATCCCCGTTTTCTGTATCGGTACAGAACCCTAGCGAAAAAATTCCTAAAAAAATACATATTGCTATTTTAATAAGGAAAGCGGTAATTCGAATAGGCCACTTTTTCCCCTCAGTAAACTTTATTCAGAAAGATAGCGGCATTGGCTCAGTAAAAATCGAAAAAGACTGGGCGAAAAAAAATGCTCTGTTTTTTTTAAAACAATTCGATAACGATGATGAGCTTGAACAATTTTTTAAAACATTTGTTGATAACTACGCGCAGCAGTTTGCTTACGCTTATATTCATCGTATTGGACACGGGGCGCTGACGCCGTCAAACATTAGTTTTGATGCCAGTTGGATAGATTTGACTAACATGTCAAAAATCCCTAGTGGTTATCACTATCAACCAGGACCCGCAGATCCCTCATCTTTCGTTGAAAAAGATGTCATCCAGTTTTTATTGAGAGAATCATTTTGTCATCTTGCACCACATTTCAACAAAAAGAACAAGTTTGACCAATTTTTAAGTCTTTACTATGATCGCCTAGCCTATTATGTATCGTTTTACAGTTTTCAAGTATTTGGTTTGAATCCTAATATCATTTTTCAAGGAGGACATAATCAGCATAATTCATCGATAGTGTTAATAACAACTAAATTGTCTTCTGTGCTATATAGTAAAGCTAAAGCAATTAAAGGAATTCCTGCTTATGATACTCCTCAAGGTATTGCTGTAAGTTGGTTGTCAACAATTTATTATAATTTATTCAAAAATTGTAATAAAAAGAACAGATATCCTAATTTGGATGAAACAGAACAAGCATTGGATGTGATAATGCATAACTATTATCAGATGGTTAAGCACACTTTCAAATCAAAGCAAACCTTTATAAAGTGCGCTGCAATATCATCTGTTAAGCAACAAATTTATACACCTATATTTTGTCTCGGCAATCTGTATGACCACTCTAGATCGATTGTTGAGAAAGATTTAGCAAATATTAGTGCCCATGCGAGTGAGTGGCAGACAAAAAGCAAATGGATCTTTGGTGAATTTGAAAATACACAAACCTTATTTAAGTGTTCATCATTAGCTATTGTGTACGATGGATTTACTGACACCTTAACTATATTAGACATATTACAGAATACTAAAAATCACTTCGCAAACTTTAACGACAATTTTGAACAAAAACTAAATATGTGTTTTTCTAAAACAAACTTGCCAAAACAAGACGCCTTGATGATCGATTGTTTTAGGCAAGCACAAGTGCATTTAAAGATATTTTTTATGTAAGGATAATACGAGCATTCAACATATCAATGTCATTTCTGCGTTATTGCGTTTGTGTGCTAGCCAAACAGCTAAACTATTCAACGTATCAGACCTCGCTTCTTTGTTTAATATTAGCCACCCTACTATTAAAGAATATATTGAATTACTTGAACAACAGTTTTTAGTTGAACAAATTCAGCCTTGGCACTCACCCCGACTTCAAAGGTTTAATTAAACTGCGTAAATCAATCGGGTCTAAGTTTATAAAAGGTGTTGTATTTCATATTAAAATTACATAAACATTTCATAAAAGCATTAACGCTAGTCTTCCTCAGTAAGCATATAATAAATACCTCGACCAATTCCCTTGGTTTCAACAAGTTGCAAATTGACCAGTTTCTCAAAATCTAATTTCCGAGCTGCCAGACTTCGTTGTGATATTTCGCCATATTCGCGCTGGGTAATACTGCCATGCTGCACAATATATTCTAGGACTTGACGATGATGTGGCTCTAATCGCGGCTGCCTTGATGGTTTTGCCTCCATGAGTTTAATGACGCGACGTAATTCGTCCAAAATCCCCTCAGCAAAATATTCTAACCAAGTCGAAAAATCGATACTATCTTGAAGGTCATAGTAATCGCCCTCTAAACCCACCGCTTTAAAGTAACGAGTAATATTCCGATTGTAGTAATCTTCAAAGCTGAATATTTCAAATAAATCCAGTCCCGCTTGCCCAAATATAGCAGTTGTAAGTAGCCTCGTTGTGCGACCATTACCATCCATAAACGGATGAATAATGACATGCTCTCTATGAAAGATGCCAGCAAGAATAATGGGGTCAATGATGCCTATATTTTTGTTAATAAAATCAAGAAGCCTGACCAAAAGCTTGCTAACATCTTTGGCATCGGGCGGAATAAAAATTATTTCATCAACTTTACGAAGATTCCGAATAATCACCGGATCATTGCGAATCACGCCACAATGGATGGGGTTATCCATCAATCCATTGGTCACTTTTTTTTGTACTTGTTCTATAGATTTCGTGCTTAGGATAAAGCTTCCATCGCGTACCGATTGATAGAGAGTTTGCAAAGTATTGTTGTAGTTCAGCACCTCTCTTTCGGTGTCTCGAATATGATGTTTTTTAGCCTTTAATAATTGCTTCACGTCAGTTAATGGGAGCGGATTACCTTCGATGCTTGTAGACGCATAAGAAGACAGTGCTCTGGCATTTAACTCGAGCTTTGCAATTGTAGTAGGCGCAAGTGATTTAGACTTTATCTCACCAGTCGATTCGCCAATTTCACGGAACAACGATAACAAGCGATTACTAATTGTATATTTCGGGATCCATTTCATAGCCTTAAATTAGCCTAAAAATAGCCGTAACGTAAGTCGTACTTAGCCACATATTGGCCTTAAAATAGCCTTAAACAATAACAGGCCTCGCTGAGTTAATTAAACAAAAAAAGCCCGAAGACCATAAAATCTGCTGGCTTTGATATCATCGCATTGCAACGCAATTTATAAGCGCGAAATGTTATGCAAGCGTATACAGCCTACATCATACCGCTCACGCTCGACTGAGCACATTGTTTTTATTAACTAATTTTATTTTATTGAAAAAGCTGCCCCACTTAGTAGCCCTTAATTATTGCAACTTAATGCAATGCTATGCAACCGCATGCAATGATTTTGGGCAAGGCAGTTGAGATAAGAGTTATGGCAAGCTGACTGGAAAATCCACACTTAGTCTAGTGTATTGTTTTTATTGGTTATTTGCATTTCGTTGACAAAAGTATGCGACTTCGTATTTTTCAAATGTTGCAACTTAATGCAACCCTATGTAATCGCATGCAATGGATATACTGTTCATTTGACAGACCATGACAAATTAAAGCCGACAATACAAAAGTATCAGCAATAATTCGAAGTAAGTGCAATTCGAAGCAATATGTCAATAAGGTAAAGATTGGGTAGTAATTTTCGTGTCTAATTCCAATTAGACGAACTTAAATTTTCAATTGGACGATAAATAATCTACAATTGGCCGAGAAAATATCTTCTCAGGCGCAAAGCATGTTTCCACGATTCGTTGAGCACAAATTACTAGAAGCGCTACAAGACACGCTATCACAGGTATTGAAGTCAAAGCTTCGGCAACTATTCAAATAGCTGACTTCAAGGGTTTGGTTAAACTGCGTGATTCAATCGGGGATAAATTTATCAAAGGTATTGTATTTTATGATGGTGAATCAATTCTTTCGTTCGGCGATAGGCTATTTGCGATACCTTATGGCGCATTCCTTTTGAAATAGTAAAGCCCGCAAACTTTAAAATCTGCGGGTTATAATCAAGCGACATTGCAACCTTATGCAACGCTATGCAATCTAATGCAATTACATCATTCCGCCCACTTGCCAGTTAGTACGTTGTTTTTATTGATTACTTTAACTTATTGTAAAAAAAAGCACCCCACTTTGTACCTCATTAATGATGCAACTTGATGCAATGTTATGCAATCGCATGCAACCAATCTCAGAATGACGCTTTTTTGAATAAAAGGGTGACAAACTTCTCAAAAAGAGCAATTATTGAGAAGAAATGTATTCATGTGTTCAATATAACGAGGTTTTGAGAAGATGCTTGCGCCACTACCGCCTAAAAGCGAGGTTGAATCCCCTATTGTGCTTAAAGCCCTTATTCTTGCACATCGCCATCTAGCTGAGCTAAAAGGTATTGCGAAAACCATCCCAAACGAAAATATGTTAATTTCTACACTTGCTTTACAAGAAGCCCAAAGCAGTTCAGAGATTGAGAATATCATTACCACCCAAGACAAATTGTATAAATACACTCTTCACAGTGAACATGTTGATTTAGCGACCAAAGAAGTGTCCTTCTACGCTAACGCACTTCAACTTGGCTATGGACATGTGAAAAAATCAGGTTCATTAACGCTGAACACTATTATTGAAATCCAAGAATTACTAGAAGGAAATAGTGCAGGAATGCGCAAAACTCCTGGCACTGTGCTTAAAAATGAACGTACCGGTGAAATTGTATTTCAACCACCATCGCCTGAGACTATTCCATCATACATGTCGTCATTAGAGCTGTTCATAAATACCCAACAGCAATTAGACCCACTTGTTTGTATGTCACTTATTCATCATCAATTTGAAACTATCCATCCCTTTTATGACGGTAACGGCCGCACTGGCCGGATCATCAATATTCTATATTTAGTCCAACAAGGTCTGTTAGACACCCCTATTTTATATCTCAGTCGATATATTAATCATACCAAAAACGATTATTATCAGTTGTTACAGCAAACAAGAGATACTGGTAATTGGGAGCCTTGGTTAGTTTATATGCTCAAAGCCGTTTCTAGCACCGCGAAACATACTACCATTTTGATAGAGGGGATTAGTCACCTACTTGCTAAGCAAAAGCAGCTCATCCGACGCGATTACAAATTCTACAGTCAAGATCTAATGAATAACCTGTTTTCACATCCATACACAAAAGTCGCTTTTCTAGAAAAAGACCTGAATGTCTCCAGGGCAACAGCAACCCGTTATTTGGAAGCGCTTAATAAAGGTGGAATACTGGAAAAGCACAAGTTGGGAAAAGAGAATTATTATGTAAACAAGGCCTTGGTAGATTTACTATTTAATTTAACACCTATCGAGTAACGCGAGATATCCCCTCCGGATATAGAGAACTGCCTTGGATTTTGATAGATAGCCAAATTAACTATGCAACACAAATTTACTCAATGGAATATATTTGTAATCGAAAACATCACCCAATGTCTGTTAAATATATGCATCGAAACGACTACATGCGGGATACCAAAGTGACTACTAAACTAGACCATTCGTGCGGTAATACTCATTAAAAAATTGTTAACGTCGTTAACTTTTTGTAAGAGGTTCTCCATAACAAACCAGCATGGACATATAACTAAAACCCGCAGACTATAAAATCTGCGGGGTTTAATACTGCTACATTGCAACCTTACGCAATGCTATGCACGATAATGCAATCGCATGCAATCGAATAGGAACAGATTAGCCATGCCTAATAACAAATTTATTAGCATTTACTTATAACACTCGATAAATCTCATATTTTATAAATTATATGCGCAAATATTTCTCAATTTATACTATATATTCCCTTGTTAAAGTCTCAACCCCGTGGTAATTTGATTCAATACAGAACGCCAACAGGTTGATTAATTGTGTTTGAGCGGATTTACGAAGACATCATGCTTGCTTGGAAAAACAAGCAAAATCGTCAGCCACTGCTTGTGGAAGGGGCCAGGCAAGTCGGTAAAAGCTTTCTAATTGAAAACTTGTTCGCGCCTAAGCATTTCAACAAAACACTAAAGCTAGATTTTATGCAATCGCCTGAGCTGAAGGCTATTTTCGATGATGGTCTAACGCCATCATCAATCATTAGAAATGCAGAGATTGCCACCGGACAAGCATTTAATCCAGATACAGACCTTTTATATTTTGAAGAAGTAGGTATGTGCAAACAGGCGCTTGAGTCGCTAAAGTATTTTAGCCAAGATACCCCCAATATATTTTTAATTGCAACAGGCTCCAATATTGGTCTTTTTGGCCGATTCCCTGTTGGCAAGACCATTCGAATCACTATACACCCCCTCACTTTTCAAGAGTTTTTGCTAGCGTGTGGTGAAAGTATATTAGCTAAATTACTTAACGAACATCCCTCCGACATTCCCAAAATAGCGCATGATAAATTGATGAAGGCATTAAACGATTATCTATTTGTGGGCGGAATGCCCGATGCTATTAAAGAGTGGACAGCAGGAATTAAGAGTAATCAAAGTATTTTGAGAACCCTTCAAAATGTGCGAGATACCCAAAATCAGCTCGTCAAAGATTATATTAACGATTTTGGTAAATTCTCTGAAGGGGAGAAAATGTCGGCGTTAATGGTTGAGCGCATTTATAAGAATATTCCAGTGCAGCTGGCACAAACACAAAATGAAAAGCCCATCCCTAAGTTTCAGTTTAAACAAGTCAACCCTAATCGGAACATGTCGTATGCTGATGTGAGTTCACCTATTTCGTTTTTGGAAAAACTTAACTTAGTGCAGCGTATTGGGCTTATTGATACCGCAGATAGTAAATTTCCACTGGCATCTTACAGGCAAGAGAGTTTATTTAAATTAACACTTACCGACATTGGCTTGCTCAATGCCATGGCCGACATTCAATACAAACAAATTATAAACAAAGATTTTGCTTTCAAAGGTTTTATTGCCGAGGTATTTGTCCTTAATGAAATAGTAAGTGCGCATATTAGGCCAAGTAGCGCTGAATTTTACGCTTACAAAAAAGGCGAGAGTGAAGTTGAGTTTTTATTTCAAGGGGCAAGCGGCTTCCCAATACCGCTGGAAGTAAAAAGCGGAAAAAACACGAAAGCTAAAAGTTTAACAGCGCTTGTGAACCGCTTTGATTTGCCAAAAGCTTATAAACTGAGTGCTAATTTAGTAGAAGTAAATGCGCAGCGTGTTGTGGAGCAATGGCCAATATATCTAGCTAAAACACTTTATAAAACCAAAGTAATCAATCACTAGGGCTTATAGGCAATTGCAATTGTACGAACGTTAAAAGTGAGCAAAGCACTTCATTGAAAACCAAAGAAAAAGCCCGAAGATCCTGAAATCTGCGGGCTTTAATACTGCTACATTGCAACCTTATGCAATGCTATGCACGAGAATGCAATCTAATGCAATTACATCATGCCGCCCATTCCACCCATGCCGCCCATATCAGGCATAGACGGGCCGCCAGCATCTTCAACTGGTGCATCGGCAATCATAGCTTCGGTGGTAATCATTAAGCTTGCGATTGAAGCTGCAAACTGTAGCGCAGAGCGCGTTACTTTAGTTGGGTCAAGAATACCCATTTCAATCATATCGCCGTAGGTGTCATTCGCTGCATTATAGCCATAGTTACCTTTACCATTTTTAACAGCATTAGTTACTACAGAGGCTTCGGCGCCTGCGTTTGCAGCGATTTGACGAAGTGGAGATTCCATTGCACGAAGTAATAACTTAATGCCGTGAGTTTGGTCTTCATTTTCGCCTTTTAGGTCGTGTAGTTTAGACGCCGCACGCACAAGCGCAACACCGCCACCAGGCACAACACCTTCCTCAACCGCTGCGCGCGTTGCATGCAATGCATCTTCAACGCGTGCTTTTTTCTCTTTCATTTCAACTTCTGTCGCCGCGCCCACTTTAATGACGGCTACACCGCCAGCAAGTTTAGCTAAACGCTCTTGAAGTTTTTCTTTATCATAATCTGATGAAGAATCTTCAATTTGCGCGCGAATTTGGTTGCAACGACCTTCAATGGCAGCTTGCTCACCAGCACCATCAACAATAGTGGTGTTATCTTTTGTGATAACGATGCGTTTAGCTGTGCCTAAGTCTTCAAGCGTTACTTTCTCTAGCTCTAAACCGATTTCTTCAGAAATTACAGTACCACCAGTTAGCGTACCAATGTCTTGTAACATGGCTTTACGACGGTCACCAAAACCAGGTGCTTTAACCGCTGCAACTTTTACGATACCGCGCATGTTGTTCACAACTAGTGTGGCTAAGGCTTCGCCTTCAACATCTTCAGCAATCACTAACAATGGCTTAGAAGATTTTGCTACAGCTTCAAGCGTTGGTAACAATTCACGAATGTTTGAAATTTTCTTATCTACTAACAAAATGTACGGAGTGTCTAATTCAACGGTACCGTTTTCTTGGCTATTTATGAAGTAAGGAGACAAGTAACCACGATCAAATTGCATACCTTCAACTACTTCAAGCTCATTTTGAAGTGCTTGGCCTTCTTCAACAGTAATAACGCCTTCTTTGCCTACTTTTTCCATTGCTTCAGCAATAATTTCGCCTACGATGGTGTCAGAGTTTGCAGAAATAGTGCCTACTTGTGCAATAGATTTACTGTCTGCACAATCAGTTGAAAGGGCTTTAAGCTCGGTAACTGCAGCGATAACCGCTTTGTCGATGCCGCGCTTAAGATCCATTGGATTCATGCCTGCAGCCACTGATTTCAAACCTTCAGCAACAATTGCTTGTGCCAAAACGGTTGCCGTGGTGGTACCATCACCCGCTTCGTCATTTGCTTTAGACGCCACTTCTTTAACCATTTGAGCGCCCATGTTTTCGAATTTATCTGCTAATTCGATTTCTTTCGCTACCGACACACCGTCTTTAGTAATGACTGGAGCGCCAAATGATTTTTCTAATACAACGTGACGACCTTTAGGGCCTAGGGTTACTTTTACTGCGTTTGCTAATACATTAACGCCTCTAAGCATTTTAGTGCGAGCGTCGTCGCCAAAATATACTTCTTTAGCTGCCATGATAAATGTTCCTCTAAATTTGTGGTAAACCTAATGGGTTTAATTAACTGTTAACGAATTATTCGACTATCGCTAATATGTCGTTTTCGCTTAAAATTAACACTTCTTCACCGTCTAACTTTTCAGTTTTTACGCCATAGCCTTCGCTAAAAATAACGATATCGCCTACTTTGACGTCTAAAGGTTGAAGACTGCCGTTGTCTAAAATACGGCCTTTGCCCGCGGCGATAACTTTGCCACGAGTTGATTTTTCTGCAGCAGAACCGGTCAATACGATACCGCCAGCTGACTTACTTTCTACTTCTTCGCGCTTGATGATGACGCGGTCATGTAAAGGACGAATTGCCATTTTCAAATCTCCTGAAAATTGATATAAACATTAGTATTTAAAAAACATCCAAGCTTAACTTGAATGGATTTGTTACCGTTAAGTTAAACCTAAGCGGCACAAAAAATTAGGTGTTAATAATTTGTAGAAGTTAATTGGGGATAAGCAAAATAAACTCAAGGGCAAAGCACGAAAAAAATCTTAATTTAAACGATTTTTGTCGTCATTTTTCGTTTTGTCCGTATATTCACCGTCAATCGTATCACCTTCACTGAATCTGTTGGATGAACGTGAGTTATAATCAGGGTCATTTTGTGGACCGGTTGTATGATTAAAACCTGCTTGCTGTTTACCGGCGTGTTGAACGACCACTTTTGTTATTAAAAATTTAGCAATTGGCCCGCGACTGAAGGGCAGCGTAAATAAGAAACCCAACATATCGGTAATGAACCCAGGTGTAATTAACAGCACTCCTGCAAGTAGCAGTAGCAAGCCCTCAGCCATTTCAGTACTAGGCGCTACCCCGGTCTGTATTTTTGTTTGAATTTGCTTAATAAGGGCAAATCCTTGCTGTCGCACAAAATATGCACCAAAAAAGGCGGTAATTAGCACGATAAAAAAGGTGTTCCAGCCGCCAATTGATGCTGAAACGTTAATTATTAACATTACTTCAGCTATGGGCAAGGCGACAAATAGAAAAAACAAAGGAAACATTGGGTAATAATCCTAGTGGCGTATATAAAAGTTTAATAACGCAGGTAATATCCCGCATTTCATGCGTATGATCAAAAGGCATACGAACGTTTTCGTACTAAGGTATAAAATGGGGACGTTTTTTTGTTTTTCAAACTCTTTTACACCACGTCAGTGTGGTATGGTGTATGGTGTCGAAATTACTATGGATCTTTCTGTAGACGCGGTCTTTTACACTACTAATGAAATCTTTTTGATATACGATAGGTCTATATGCTCAATAAAATAATTAACCTAAGATTGATGAGGAAATATCGGGTGGACAAAACCGCTAACAATTTATGTATATCGTTTCTTAAAAGAGCCCTCGCAAAGGGATTTGTCTTTCGTTATATTTTGCCTATTTGCTTAATCTCTTTCACCATGTTTTCGGCCGCTCAAAATACACCCGATTCACTTTTTAGCGACACTCCTAGCTTTTTAAAAGTAGATCAAGCCTTTGGATTTGATTACGAACAAAAAGACAATAATCTGATTATAAAGTGGGATATTGCAGACGGATATTATTTATATAAAAAGCAATTCAAAACCGCAACGAAGGGCGTCACCTTAGGTGAGCCTTTGTATCCAGCAAGTGAGCAAATTGAAGACGAATTTTTTGGTTTATCTGATGTTTTCTTTAACGACATGGAAATTGTTTATCCTATTGTAGAAGCGAGTCAAGACGGCTCAGTTAAGCTGCGCTTTCAAGGCTGTGCAAAAGCAGGGCTTTGTTATCCTCCCACTACCAAAGTGATGTTCTTAGAGACTGTTAACAGTGAACAAACTGTTGCTACCAACACGACTAATCAAACCGAGTTAAACGATAACTCAACGCCGGTATCTGCGCAATTTACATTAGCTGAACAACTTTTATCTGATCAAAGCATTTTCGTTAGCTTAGGTGTGCTTGCACTGCTTGGTCTGGGCTTAGCGTTTACACCCTGCGTGTATCCCATGTATCCCATTTTATCTAGTATTGTCATCGGTAAAGGCAAACAACAAATTAAAACTTCGCACGCATTTTCGTTGTCATTTGTGTATGTGCAAGGTATGGCTATTACCTATTCCATTCTTGGCTTAGTTGTTGCCTCTGCTGGTGTACAATTCCAGGCCGCACTGCAACACCCTGTTTTACTGAGTATTTTTATCGTCTTATTTGTCGCACTTGCGCTGGCCATGTTTGGTGTATACGAAATTCAAATGCCCGCTAAATGGCAAAATAAACTCAATAATTTAAGCAGTGGGCAAAAGCAAGGCAACTATGTGGGTGTGTTTATTATGGGCGTGGTATCAGGCCTTGTTGCGTCCCCGTGTACTACCGCACCTTTAACAGCTGTGCTAATAGTAGTGGCGCAAAGTGATAGCTTATTATTCGGGTTTTCAGCACTTTATGCCCTAAGCATGGGTATGGGTATCCCCCTTATTTTATTTGGTATGACCGGCGGCAAACTGTTACCAAAAGCAGGCGAATGGATGAATGTTGTAAAAGTCACCTTTGGCTTTATGATGTTAACCGTGGCTATCTTGTTTGTTGAACGCTTTGTTATAGCTGACTGGACCGACCTACTGTGGGCCGCACTGGGCTTGTCCTTATTTACCTATTGGTTCACCGTAAACCAAAATACACAGGTGAGCTTTGCAAAAGGTGTGCGTACTCTAGTCACAATAAGCGGTTTGGTGGTAAGCGTGCTATTTACTGTTCAAAGTCTTCAGAAGCTAGATGTTGTTCCCAGCTTATTAGTTTCTTCAAGTGTCACGGATGCAACCAGTGTCTCTGCGCATCAAGCCAGCCACCCAGACTTTATGGTAGTGCGTAATCTAAGCGATTTTGAGCAGAAATTATCAACCGCTAACAAAGAGGGTAAAACCGTTATGTTAGATTTATACGCTGACTGGTGCGTGGCCTGTAAAGAATTTGAGAAATATACCTTTCCTGATACAGAAGTGGTGGACGCGTTATCTAACGCCGTGTGGATGCAAATAGACCTTACTGACAACACCCCAAACAACCTTGAGTTCCAAGAAGAATTTAATATTGTTGGGCTGCCCACTATTATGTTTTTTAATATAAACGGAGAAGAGCTAGAACGCGCAAGAGTCACCGGCTTTATGAAGGCCAATGCTTTTGCCGCACACGCAAGAAATACCTTTCCTAAAAACTAAACTTTTCCCTATTTCATACGATAACCTGCTTAGGTATCCCTATTAGTTTAGATACCTAAGCTGTTTGGTTTTTCAAGCAAGGTTTATCGTCGTGTCAACAATCGGGCACCTAGATAACACCTTACCTTTGAAACTCAAGTCCTCTGGTATAAGTGAGTTTTATCGTAGAGTGTGTCGAATGATTTCAGTATCTGCAAAAATACTATTTTCAAGTTCATGTATAAGCGTTATATGTACAGCGATCATGTCTTTTCAACTACCATATCTTAGCCTCGCTTTCGCGGTAATAGTATATTCACTTTGCCTATTATGGATGTCAAAAAGTACAAAACGTAACAAAATTGATTTGCAACTATCGAAAGAGCGGGCTGCTAATGGTGGAACAACACCGGCTGTAATTGACCCCACACAATTCACACATCTACGCGATGAGCTCATGCAAGCACTTTCTGAATGTGAGCAAAGCATTGCGAATGTTAAATCCACACAAGATGATGCAATAAATACACTCAGTTTAAGTTTTCTGTCTCTGCAAACTTTAGTCTATGCGCATACAAAAACGATTAAGAAGATAATGAAAGTGAACACTGCTACTGATGAAGAACATTCATTATCTAACGCATCTTCAAGATGCAGTATCGCGATACAAGCTGACACAATAAGCACGGCAAACTTAGAAAAAATTTCATGCGAATTAGAAGTCGCACTGGCAGATGCGGTCCGCAGCCTGCAATTTGCTGACGTAAATGGCCAGAACTTGTTATTTATACTCAATACCTTCGAATTAATAAAAGCGCAAATAGCCGATCTGTGTTTGCACAAAATCGTTCAAGCCGAGGGCCCCCCGCGTGAGCATGAGCCCGATTTGCAAAGGATCAATCTAACATCTAGCAATCCAGTATCAACAAGCAATATGCAAGCAGGCGAAATTAAATTTTTTTAACCAAAAAACGATTGGGTGGTTCATGTCACCCTAATACACCCTACAAATTTAGGAGCAATAAATGAACAGACAATCAATACAAATTCCAGAACGCTTTGACTTTGGTTATCACAAGCAATTTACCGAGCAATATCAAGCTATTTTAGACTCCAGTAAGTCTAATTACATTACATTAGACTTCAGCAAAGTCAGTTATTTAGATAGCTCAGCGCTTGGCATGATGGTTTTATTTCAAAAGAAAGCAAAATCCAAGAATATTAATGTGCAAATAAGCGGTGCAAAAGAAAGCGCGAAAGAAATTCTTCAGATCGCGAATTTTGATCGCCTTTTTGACATTAGGTAATACATAGTCAATGCGAATACTTATTATTGAAGACGACTGTCTATTTGCTGAAATGCTGCGAACCTTTGTTGTCGATAAAGGGGGCACTGCTGTGTTAGCAAGTTCCCTAGCCGCAGCGAAAACGCTTATAAGTTCGTCTATTTTTGAATTTGTATTGCTTGATAACCACTTACCAGATGGCGATGGATTGGACTTTATTCCCACCCTCAGAAAAATCGCGAAAGTGCCAGTTCCGATAATGATGATTACCGCAGATGATAATCAAAATGTAATATGCCAAGCGTTTGACAAAGGTGCCGATGACTTTTTAGTAAAACCACTTTCAGTCGACCTTTTATGGCAAAAGTTACAGCGAATGCATGCTATTTATAAAAAGGAAGCTCAACTCGAAGAACAAACGAAAAGTTTAGCGCAATTACTGAATAAGCAAGAGCAAGAAGAAAAGCTCGCTCGTTACGTTTACGAGCACGTCTCATCCACCATGCAAACACAAACTGACTACATTGATACTTACCTGCAGTCATCGAGCGCCTTTAATGGCGATGTATTTATTTGTGATACCTCTCCTAACGGAAATCAATTTGTAATATTAGCTGACGCAACTGGCCATGGTTTGTCGGCGGCAATTAGTATTATTCCTCTGGTGACAACCATCAAAGCGATGATCCGCAAGGGCTTATCTTTGCCGCATATCATTCACGAAGCGAACACAAAATTGTGTAAAGAACTGCCCGACGACAAGTTTGTGACGCTGATAGGGGTAGAAGTTAACTTTAATAAAAAAACATTACAGCTATTTAACGGTGGAATGCCTGATGTTGTTTCGTTGCATTATGATAAATCGTTAAAGCGAATTCCTAGCACGTCGTTAGCGCTTGGCATTATGGAGCCTGAAGACTTTGAGCCTGGTATTTTAACGATTGAAATTCAATCTATCCGCAATCTTTTCTTTTTTAGTGACGGTCTTACTGAACAACACAATCCATCGGGACAAGAGTTTGGCATGAAGCGTGTCATGAAAGTGCTGAAAGATTGGGATTATAAGGAACCTTTGTTGAGTCTTATGATTAATCATTTCACTGTTTTTAATGAAATGAATGAACTACAAGACGACTTATCTATTTGCGATGTCCAAATTGGCGCGTTAATCGAACAACACTCAATTGCAAACATATTTGATAAGAGCAAAAAGAGTGGCAGAGTATTTGCATCTGTAGAGCTTGAAGGTCATTTAATTGCCGACACCGATATTATAGGTATTTTTGACGGCTTAATGAGATGCGTTGACGTGGTTGGTGACCTGCGCCAAAAAGCATTTACTGTGTTTGCGGAACTAATAAGCAACGCCGTAGATCATGGAGTTTTAGATTTAGACTCCACTCTAAAAACCGACTATGCGGGATTTGCTGAATACTTCGCACTTAAAGAAGAGAGACTCGCCATTATGGAAGAACATCATAAATTGTCGATGACTTTTAGCTTTGAACCAAAGGTGCAAGAAATGAGATTTTCGATACAAGATTCAGGAACGGGCTATAACCACACATTGAAAAGTGATATGCAAGATACAGCGCTGTCAGGACGCGGTATCTCACTTATCAATAAAATTTGTAAACATGTCGATGTGCAATTGCCTGGCAACTGTACATCTGTAATTTTAAAGAGAGAATTGTAAATTCATGAATAAACATATATTGGTTGTAGATGACTCACCATCCATTCGTTTAATGGTGCAACTAACCCTAAAATTAGCTCAATATGAAGTCTCAACAGCAGAAGATGGTCAAGCCGCTTTAGACCTATGTAAACGCAAGCAGTATGATTTTGTATTAACAGACCAAAATATGCCGCGTATGGATGGTCTTACACTGATTAAAACGTTGCGCGGATTAACAAGCTATAAAGGTACGCCAATTGTCGTGCTAACGACTGAAGCAAGTAACAGTATGAAAGCGCAAGGCCGCGCCGCGGGCGCGACAGGGTGGATGGTGAAACCATTTGATCCTAAAAACCTACTTACAGTCGCAGCAAAAGTTTTAGCTTAAGCCCCAAGGGTATAACAATTGTGAATTGCCGAATCATTTTGAAATAATGCAAAGAAGAATATTAAGAAAAAATTTCTTTCAGCGCACTAATGAGGACATTTAAAATGTCAGTAGACATGAGTCAATTTTATGGCGTCTTTTTTGAAGAAAGCCAAGAGCATCTCGATTCAATGGAACATCTTTTAATGAAGCTTTCCATTGATAATCCAGACATGAAAGAGCTTAACAGCATATTCAGAGCCGCCCATTCTATAAAAGGTGGCAGTGGCGTTTTTGGGTTTGATGCATTGACGGGCCTCACCCATGTCATGGAAAGTATTTTTGAGCTTGCTCGCACGCATAAGCTAATGTTGACAAAACTAATTGTTGATCAACTTTTAAAATCAGTTGATACCCTCAAGCACATTTTGAACTGCTATCAAAACGAACAAGAAATTGACTGGAATAATATTGGCGAAAGTATCGCTGCGCTTGAAAATTTTCTAAAAGAAGACGGTGATAAACACAATCAAGACGATAATCAACGGTTTGGTTTTTTCAATCAACCTGTTGCAAATTCGGAAGAAACCTTTGGTTTTTTTGAAGATACTTCCACTTTCGTTAAAGACCAACCTTATGGCATATTTGCAGAAGAAGACATGCTATTAGTTACGCCATTTGAAAGTCTAGCAACTGAATCAAATTCAATTAAACCTTCCGAGACTATAACAAAAGTCGAAAATTCATTTACTGTTTTTGAAGACGTAGATGTGGCCTCAAAATCAAAAATTTCCAATTCTGGACAGTCCAATTTTTTAACGCAGCCAGAAAATCCTGCGTCACGGCCTTCTTCTAAGGATCTTAAAATATCGCCTCAACACAACATGCCAACAACTGGATTAATAAAAAATGAAGGCCGCGAAGCAAACTCAATACGCGTTGACACATTAAAGATAGACTCACTAGTAAACCTTGTTGGTGAACTCGTTATTACCCAGTCTATGATTAAAATCGTAGGAAAAGATGTGCATGGCGAAATAGAGGACAGACTAGACGGTGCAATAAATCAGCTATCGCGTAACGTTCATGATATTCAAGAAGCTGTGCTGTCTATGCGGATGCTGCCCATGTCATATGTATTTAATCGATTCCCAAGAGTAGTTCGCGATCTATCTGAAAAACTAGACAAAGATGTTGACCTCGTTATTGAAGGCGGTGCTACGGAAATAGACAAAGGCTTAATAGAAAAATTGGTAGATCCTCTAACCCATTTAATCCGAAACAGTATAGATCATGGCATAGAAACGCCCACTCAACGAGTTGCTGCTGGCAAACCAGAGAAAGGCGTTATTATATTAAGTGCCAAACAGCGTAGCAGCAGTATTATTATTACCATCAGTGATGATGGGGCGGGTCTTAATCGAAGCAAAATTCTAGATAAAGCCATGTCAAGAGGGCTTGCAGTTAGTCACAATATGCCTGATGAAAAGATATGGCCACTAATTTTCGAAGCTGGTTTTTCGACTTCAGAAACAGTTACCGACGTTTCAGGACGCGGAGTGGGCATGGATGTAGTACGCAGCAATATCGAGGCCATCGGCGGATTAGTTGAAATAGAGAGTCATGAAGGGATAGGCAGTGCCTTTAAAATTCAATTACCCCTGACCCTAGCGATTGTAGACGGTATGTGTGTGTCAGTCGCCAAACAAACTTTCATTGTCCCTTTGACCAACATAGTTGAGTCAATGCAGCCCACAAAAGAACAGCTGAACACTATTCAAAATGATTACATAATAAAAGTACGCGACGAATATTGGCCCCTAGTTGCCTTGCATCAGGTTATGGGTGTAGATAATGCAATAACAGACTTTAAAAACGCAATTGTGGTGTTAGTAGAAACAAGCCGCAAACGCTTTGGCATTGTTGTTGATGCTTTAAAAGGTCAGCAGCAAGTTGTGATTAAGAGTCTAGAGCAACATTACAAAAAGGTTCCCGGCGTGGCAGGCGCGACTATTTTGGGTAATGGTAACGTCGCCATGATCTTGGACGTTGAATCTTTAGCGGCCAATATCAAACAGCCCGCACATCAGGAGTTGTCTGTTGAGAACTAGTTTGCAAAATCAAGCAGAAGCAAAAAATGGCGAACGCTTACTCACTAATGAAGGCAATAAAGAATTTTTAACGTTTGTTTTAGGCGACGAAAATTATGCACTAGATATAATGGCCGTCAAAGAAATTCGTGGCTATGAAGATGTAACTAAAATAGCCAACGCACCGTCCTTTTTGAAAGGCGTACTTAACCTGAGAGGCGAAATCGTTCCAATTGTTGATCTGCGTATCAAGTTTAATATTGGCAAAGCGACTTACAATGAATTCACAATTGTTATCATGTTATTAATCGATGATCGTATCGTTGGCATTGTGGTGGATGAAGTCAGTGATGTGATTAAAGTAAATAAAGTCGATATTAAGGCACCACCTGAATTTGGTGGTGCATTTGATTGTACATATTTGCACGGGCTTACCTCTGTAAATAGCCAAATGATTATACTGATAAATATTCAAAAGCTAATTTCTAGTAACGAATTAGGGCTATTAGCCAATAATACGAAAATTAACGTTACCTAATTCAAACGCTAATCTTATCGTTTTCTTCAATGATTATTGAAAATAACCAAAACAGACGAATGGATAATTTTTAAGTTAATGGCATTGTACCCAGCAAATACGCATAAAGAGTTTACATTCGAAGTGAACGACTTTGAATCTGTGCGTGAAAGACTTAAAGCAATTGCAGGAATAAACCTGTCTAATAGCAAAGACTCAATGGTTTACAGTCGCTTATCTAGACGCATTCGAGAATTAAAGATGTCAAGCTTTGCTGATTATCTGGATTACCTTAATGACAATCACTCAGAACACCAAGAGTTTGTTAACGCATTGACCACAAACTTAACCTCCTTCTTCAGAGAAAAGCATCATTTTGATGAATTAAAAAAATATCTTATTATGCAACGCCCTCGTCCCATCACCATCTGGTGTGCCGCCAGTTCAACAGGTGAAGAAGCTTATTCGCTAGCTATTAGCGTTGTTGAAGCTTTCGGTAAATTTAATGTGCCTGTTAAAATAATTGCGTCAGATATTGACTCAAGCGTTCTGAACACCGGAAAACTTGGTATTTACAAAATTGAACATTTAGACACATTTGAAGAGATTATTAAAAAACGTTATTTCCTGCGCGGTAAAGGGGCGAATGTAGGACAGGTTAAAGTTGTTCCTGAATTAAGGAGACTCATCCAATTTAAACATATTAACTTAATGAACAAAAAATGGGATTTACCCAAGAACATTGATATCGTCTTTTGTCGAAATGTGATGATTTATTTTGACAAAAATACGCAATTACAGATATTGACTAAAATCGTTTCACATATGAGTCCTGACGGACTCTATTTTGCGGGTCATTCAGAAAGTAACAACCATGTAAATACTTTACTTAGGCCAATAGGAAAAACAATTTATAGCCTTAGAGTGGGCAGAACATGATTGTAAACTATAGCGATAATTTATCAGCGAATCGTTATTTTGATGAAACCTTTAAAACTAAAGCAATTAAAATATTGCCCGGTGAATATTATGCAACTAATAATAATATGATGATAGTAACCGTATTAGGCTCATGCATATCGGTTTGTTTGCGTGATCCTGTTACAAGAATTGCAGGCATGAATCATTTCCTATTACCCGCTAACAACGATGAACTTAACTTTAATTCACATTGTGCTCGCTATGGCGTCTATGCCATGGAAATATTGATTAACCATCTGATGAAACTCGGCGCGATGCGGCATCGGCTTGAGGCAAAAGTGTTTGGCGGCGGTAACGTACTTCATTCGTTAAAAACAAATAGTGTGGGTAAGCAAAACGTTACTTTTGTGCTTGAATACCTGAAAACCGAACAAATTCATATTGTCGCAAAAGATTTGTTAGGTGATTACCCACGCAAACTTTATTTTTTTCCGTTAACCGGGGAAGTCAAATTACGCAAACTTAGATCCTTACAAACGCCGACGATTATCAATCGCGAAAGTGCATACAGACTTAAGGTCAATCAAACCCCTATTGCCGGTGGTGTCGATTTATTTGAATAGCGTGATTATATGCCCATAAAAGTACTGGTAGTTGATGATTCTGCTCTCATTAGAAGCTTATTATCTGCGGTTATTGATCAAGCGCCCGATTTAATCCTTGTCGGCAGCGCGTCTAACGCCTACATCGCGAAAGAAATGGTGATACGGTACTCGCCTGATGTTATTACTTTAGACATAGAAATGCCTGAAGTAAACGGCTTGACCTTTTTAGATAGGTTGATGAAAGCTCGGCCAACACCAGTGATTATGATTTCGACTTTGACTGAACAAGGAGCTGATGCCACTTTACGTTCACTCGAATTGGGTGCAATTGATTTTATTGCAAAATCAAAGCTAAATATCGTTAACGGTAAGATTGAGTATCAACAAGAGATAGTCGATAAGATTAGAGCAGCGGCTCATGTGTCGCTTAAAAAGCCGATAAAAAGAGTCTCTGAACTTAAGATCCTACCACTTCAATACGTTGACTCCAAAACAGTGGTTGGGATAGGAGCATCTACTGGCGGTACTGAGGCAATTCGGCTTATACTACAACAACTTCCTTCTAACTTTCCAGCCATTATTATTACTCAGCATATGCCACCTAATTTTACCCACTCCTTTGCTCAGCGACTTAATGCGACATGCAAAATAAATGTGCATGAAGCTTGCGATGGTGAACGTATTCTGCCCGGCACAGCTTACATCGCGCCAGGAGATAAGCATTTAGAGATTGTAAAAAAGGGAGTTATTTACCTTGTTCAGTTGAATGATGGGCCAATCGTAAGTGGTCACAAACCAGCCGTCGACGTCATGTTTGAATCGCTGGCTAAGGCAGTAGGTATAAACGCAGTTGCGGCGGTGTTAACTGGAATGGGTAAAGATGGAGCTAATGGACTATTGTCTTTGTTTCAATTGGGCGCGATAACCATTGCTCAAGATGAGGAAAGTAGCATCGTATACGGCATGCCTAGGGCTGCCGTTGAAATAGGCGCAACTAAACAAATTATTCCACTGGAAAAGATGAGTCAGGCACTGATAGACGCTGCCGAGCAAAAAAATCGATTTCGACGTTTATAAATGAAGTCTATATTTGATGACTTTATTACGTCCCTCTTCTTTGGCCTTATAAAGTGCTCTGTCAGCGGTAGCAACCGCGGGCATCACATTATCAAATGTACTCAATTCTACAAGTCCCGCACTAAAGGTAACGGCGAATTCTTTTCTATTGTTGTTAAAGCGCATGTTGCTAAACTTATCTTTAATTAATTGTATCTTATTGGCAGCATCGTCTAAATCGCAATCTTCAAAAATAATGACAAACTCCTCACCTCCATAACGCCCTACTAAATCAGATTCACGCACGGAGTTTGTTAGTAATTGGCCTAAAGCACATAGTACCTTATCGCCAGCTACATGGCCGTAGTTGTCGTTTACTTTTTTAAAGTGATCTACGTCTATGACTGCTATTGTAGATTGTGCTTTTCGACGTTTTGCTGAACGAATAGATTGATTAGCTGATTCAACTATTTGACCATGATTTAACACCCCAGTTAAGGGATCTTTTGCTACGAAAGCCCTTACTTTAGACGCTCGGTGAAGCCGCGTCAAAACTTGGGAGGTAATTACATTAACCGCCGATGCTTTGTTAATTACATCATCCGCGCCAGCGTCAATTGCTTCTATTCTGCTTTCAACCTGATCATCACCTGTGATAAATATAATTGGTGCAAAATCAAGTTTATGCTCTTGGCGGATCATTTTGGCAACTTCAAGTCCATCAACGTCCGGCATCATCATGTCCAATAAAAACATATCCGGATGCATGTCTTCTAATGCTTCAAATAACGATTTGGCATTGGAGAAAAAAATCACGTCGCAACCCACTTGCTCTAATACCGATTTGTAAAACGTACCCATGGTTTCTTGATCATCAACAATAACGATTTGATAATTAGATTCTTGCTGCAACCCTAGTGTGCGACCTATTTTTTCCACTAAAACATAGGTATTCACTGGTTTTACCACGTAATCAGAGATGTTAGCTCTAACCGCAAGTAAACGCGCATCAAACGTAAAGTTTGATGAACAACTAATCACTTTAATACCTTGTTTTACAAGTTCAGCTGCAAAATCAAACACTTCATTTTGTGTAATATTTGGCATAACAACATCAAGCAATACCAAATCTACGCTAATATTACCTAACACTTTCTTAAACCCATCGATGCTCGTAAAATAGCTAACATTCAGAGAAAAGTCTTCAAGCGTTCGACTTAATGCCTGCGCGACCGATAGTTGATCATCTATAATCACAATATTGGGTCTATCCGCCCTATTAGCTTGTGATACATATGCGCTCACTTGTTGCGCAAGGTATTCATCTTCTTTTTTCGCTGTAAGATCTTTGGTCGCAGTTGCTTCTTTTAAGAACGGGTCATCTACTTCATGGCTACCTCTTATCAATTGATTCATAAGCCAATCAATTTCTTTTATGAGTTCTTTAACTTCTTTTTTATTATCCAGTCCTGCTAGTGCAGTTTCAGACATACTAGTTATCACTTGCTGCAACGAATACAAAGCAAAGGTAGCAATTTCATGTGAAAGGTGGTTACAAGCTTGATAGAAATCAGCTAATGAATGATGCTGTTTTCCTTTTCGAAACAAACCCCAAATTTGAATTAAACTGGCTAAGTCGTCTTTATATTTATCTTCAAAGTCTTGCGGAATGCTCATAGAGCCCCTTTAGTTGTTTTACTTGCAATTTCAATGAGAAGTAATCAAGCAAGCGTCTATTATGTTCTATTTTAGGTTATCGGTATTTTGAGAAAAAAATAAAGTGGCGATTCAATGATAGATAAAATTAGATTCTGGACTGTCCAAAACAGAATTCAGATAAATGCATTTAGAAATGTCTAATTAGTCTATTTGCCATGATGAAATTCGTAAAATGTTTGAGAGCAAGCTTCGAGTAACTAAGATAAATTACAACTTTTAATGAGGTTAAAAGTGAAAACTTCGCTGATTAGACCAGTAAATTGCTGAAACCTTGCTGCTAAGTGTGCTATTTTATGCAAATAACGATAGCATCTAGCAATATAGGTACGGCGTCCTTAGTTTTATTTCTACAAAGGTTGCCGACACAATTTGCTAAATTGATAATGATAAGTATATATTTCCATGCAAATTTTGTTAGCAAACGGCCCAAATCTGAACATGCTTGGTAAAAGAGAGCCGCAGGTATATGGGTCTCAGAGTTTACCTGATATTGAAAAACACCTAATCGCTGAAGCGGCTATCAAAGGTGTTACATTAACTTGTTTTCAATCAAATGCTGAGCACGAGCTTATTAACAAAATTCATCAAGGAATGGGTAAAATAGACGGAATAATCATTAATCCCGCAGCCTTCACTCACACAAGTGTTGCTTTGCGTGATGCCATATTAAGCGTAAAAACCCCATTTATAGAAGTTCACTTGTCGAATATTCATACGCGTGAAGCTTTTCGACATCACTCTTACTTTTCTGATATTGCGATTGGCACTATTGTTGGGTTAGGTGCGATTGGTTACGAATATGCGCTTTATGCCATAATTGAACATTTACAACAAAAATAGCTCACATCTCATTTATAAGGCAGTGTTATGGACATAAGAAAAATTAAAAAGCTCATTGAGCTAGTTGAAGAATCTGGTATCTCCGAGTTAGAAATAACTGAAGGTGAAGAGTCAGTTAGAATCCACAGAGGCAGCAGTGCTGCCCAACCACAAATGGCCTATGCACCGCAAGTGCTTGCACCGCCAGCAGTTGCCGCACCCGTTGCCGTTAGCGCTGAACCGCCAGCTGTATCTGGGCATATACTTAAATCCCCTATGGTAGGCACTTTCTATCTTTCTTCCTCACCCGAGGCAAAACCCTTTGTTGAAGTGGGACAAAAAGTGCGTGTTGGTGATACATTGTGTATTGTTGAGGCGATGAAAATGATGAATCAAATCGAATCTGACGCAGACGGTGTGGTTCGCGAAATTTTAGTAGAAAATCAAGAAGCGGTCGAATTTGACCAACCACTTTTCGTGATTGAATAAAAGGGCGCTACCATGTTGGATAAAGTGTTGATTGCAAATCGCGGAGAAATTGCACTTCGCATTTTACGCGCGTGTAAAGAATTAGGGATCAAAACAGTAGCGGCTCACTCTACCGCCGACCGAAGTCTAAAACATGTGTTACTAGCAGATGAGTCAATTTGTATTGGCGCCGCGCCAGCAAGTGAAAGTTATTTAAATATTCCGCGCCTTATTGCGGCAGCCGAAGTCACTAACGCGGAAGCTATTCATCCTGGTTACGGGTTTTTATCGGAAAATGCTGAATTTGCTGAAGCCGTTGAAAAAAGTGGATTTGTGTTTATAGGGCCACGTCCCGAGACTATTAATTTAATGGGCGATAAAGTATCTGCGATAGCCGCGATGAAACACGCAGGCGTCCCATGTGTACCGGGATCAGATGGTCCATTAGGCGAAGACATAGGAAAAAATAAAATAATTGCAAAACGCATTGGCTATCCACTAATAGTTAAATCTGCTGGCGGCGGCGGCGGTCGAGGAATGCGTGTTGTACGCAGCGAATCGGAGCTAGACGAAGCGATCCGCACAACCAAAGCGGAAGCAGGTGCAGCATTTAAAAATGATGTAGTATATATGGAAAAGTTTCTTGAAAATCCTCGCCATATAGAAATTCAAGTTTTAGCCGATGGGCAAGGTAATGCGGTTCATCTAGGCGAGCGAGATTGCTCTATGCAGCGTCGTCACCAAAAGGTGGTAGAAGAAGCGCCAGCGCCAGGAATTTCAAATGAAATGCGAGAAAAAATTGGCGAAAGGTGTCGCCTTGCCTGTATTGAAATTAACTATCGTGGTGCAGGTACTTTTGAATTCTTATACGAAAATGGCGAGTTTTATTTCATAGAGATGAACACAAGGATCCAAGTAGAACATCCTGTTACAGAAATGATAACGGGGGTCGACTTGATAAAAGAACAATTGCGAATAGCATCTGGTCAACCGCTTTCGATTGAACAATCACAAATTAAAATAAAAGGTCATGCAATCGAATGTCGAATTAACGCGGAAGATCCTGTTACTTTTATTCCCAGTCCAGGAAAAATTCAAATGTTTCATTCTCCAGGTGGTTTAGGCGTTAGGTGGGAATCTCATATATACTCAGGATATATAGTCCCGCCTTATTACGACTCGATGATTGGAAAGCTTATCACCTATGGAGATACTCGTGAAGTAGCAATCTCTCGAATGCGCCATGCACTAAATGAATTGGTGATTGATGGTATTAAAACCAACGTCGCACTCCAGAAACGCATTCTACATGACAAAAACTTCTTCGCGGGTGGAACTAATATCCACTACTTAGAAAAAAAATTAGAAAAAGAGTAAAATAAAAACCAGCAGTAGCTGGTTTTTTTTGTCCCGAAACTCACTGCTGTTATAAATTCTGGACTGTCCAAGTTTGCAATTTTATTCGTTATTGTTTTAGAAAAAGGAAATCTGTACTGATTTTTATAAAACGAAAAACAAAAAAGTAATCAAAACCGAAATTAGCGCGTATAAAGTAAGTATCTTAGAAACTCAAAGGCGCTATTATGTTTGGTTTATTTAAATCAAATCCTACAAAAAAACTCAGAAAGCAGTATGATACTAAATTAGAACAAGCATTAAATGCGCAGCGAAAAGGTGATATTAAATCCTATTCAATGTTAACGCTTGAAGCTGAAGAAATTTGGAAACACATTGAAAAACTAGAAGCACAAAATACTATACATGATCGAGACTAACATACGTTTTTTAAGTCATACTCGCACTTATGTCCATAGTTTGATGTGACGCTATTTATTATAATGTTAAAACCACTAACAGATACGATAGGACAACATGGCTTGGCAACAAATTAAAATTAATGTGAAAGCAAGCGATGCTGAAGGTGTTGGCGATATGCTATCCCAATATGAAGCACAAGCGGTCACATTTGTAGACGCCAAAGACACGCCTATGTACGAACCAAAGCCTGGTGAAATATTGTTGTGGCCTGATACGCAAGTGATAGGGCTATTTGATGCCCTTGATGATTTGGAGCCAATAGTAAACGCGGTTAAGAGTCATTTCCCTAGTAGTGATAATTTTGTTTTTGTTATTGATCAGCTTGAAGATAAAGATTGGATCCGTGAATGGATGGAGAACTTTCATCCCATGCGATTTGGCAAGAGATTGTGGATTTGCCCAAGTTGGCGCGATATTCCCGATGAAACAGCCGTTAATATTATGTTGGATCCAGGTTTAGCCTTTGGCACAGGTACGCATCCAACAACGAGCTTATGCCTGCAGTGGTTAGATAGTGAAAATCTGCAAGATAAGGTTGTAGTAGATTTTGGTTGCGGTTCAGGTATTTTGGGTATTGCAGCCTTGAAACTGGGTGCGATTAAGGTGATAGGTATTGATATCGACCCCCAAGCGCTACAATCAAGTAGAAACAATGCAATTAGAAATAAAGTAAGTGATTCATTATTTTTATACATGCCAGAAGAGCAACCCACACTACAAGCGGATATTGTCATTGCCAATATACTTGCGGCTCCGCTGCGCGACTTGTCTAAGGTTATAACGGAGTTTTGTAAGGAGGGGGGTCAATTGGTCATGTCTGGGATCTTATCAGAACAAGCCATGACCGTGATTGATTGCTATCGAAACAGCTTTATTTTTGACCCTATCACTTCACAAGGTGAATGGATAAGACTAAGCGCTACAAAGAAAAAAAATATGTCAAGTCCAAAAACTTGATTCTGCTTAAAAATTAACCTTTCCAAAATAGTCAAAAATCAGTAATATACGCGGCCAGTTTAACGCTGGCTCTAATGTTATTGATTTTAGTGTTCTGTTACTCGCGCAATTTTATAGGTGGTTACATGCAAATAGGACCATACAAGTTAAGGAATAATTTAGTATTGGCGCCTATGGCTGGGGTAACCGATAGACCTTTTAGGCGATTATGTACTGAAATGGGCGCAGGTTTAGTGGTTTCAGAAATGCTGTCATCTAATCCAAAAGTGTGGAATACCAAAAAGTCACTTAATCGCATGAATCACGAAGGTGAATCAGGTATACGTTCGGTACAAATCGCTGGAAGCGAGCCGCAACTAATGGCTGAGGCTGCACTGTTAAATGTTGAAAAAGGCGCTCAAATTATTGATATAAATATGGGTTGCCCAGCAAAGAAAGTGAACAAGAAATTAGCTGGTTCTGCTTTACTGCAACAACCAAAGCTAGTGGCAGATATTCTTGAAGCTGTGGTTAATGCGGTGAACGTGCCAGTAACATTAAAGATTAGAACAGGATGGAATGAAGAAAACCGAAATGGAATAAATATCGCAAAAATTGCTGAAGAAAAGGGAATTCAAGCTTTGGCGGTACATGGCAGAACTCGTACATGTATGTTCAAAGGAACAGCCGAGTACGATACAATACGCGCCATAAAAGCGAGTGTTAGTATTCCGGTAATTGCAAATGGCGATATTACAAGTCCTGAACAGGCTAAATTAGTACTCGATTATACGGGTGCTGACGGCATTATGATTGGTCGGGCTGCGCAGGGTAATCCTTGGGTTTTCCGACAAATAGAGCATTTTTTAGAGTACGGAACTTATTTAGCGAAACCTAAAGCAGAAGAAATAGCTGATATAACAATCCGGCATGTAGAAGACATATATCAATTATACGGCGTTCACATGGGCGTGCGGATAGCGCGCAAACATGTGGGTTGGTATTTAGCGTCTTATGATCCTGATAGAGAGTTTAGACGTGAATTTAACGCAATAGACGAAAGTGATTTTCAGATAAAGTCGCTACACAATTTTTTTTCAACGCTGTCAAAACAAGCAAACCTTAACGCTTGCAATGCAGCTTAGTCTCATGAAATAACTAAAGAGAGCAGTCACACCTATGTTCGATCAAAATCTAACTTCGCCGTTTACTACAACGGTAACTACACCCTCACAAACACAAGCACAAAAACCACTTCGCGCTTCTGTGAAACAAGCTGTGAATAAATATCTTAAAGAACTTAATAATCAAGATATTGATAATTTATATGAATTAGTATTAGCTGAAATAGAAGCACCTCTTCTAGAAGAAGTAATGACGTACACCCGCGGTAATCAAACTCGCGCAGCAAATCTAATGGGTATTAACCGTGGCACTCTTCGCAAGAAGTTAAAGCAATACGGCTTAGGCTAAGCGTATAATAGTTGATAAAGAGCGTATGTATACGCTCTTTTTTTATTACACCAAAATCTGGACTGTCCACACGTATCTAAAATTTTTAAATCGAGTACAAAATGCAAAACACGACTATAATTTCTCGGGCACTAATCAGTGTATCTGATAAGACAGGCATCGTAGAGTTCGCAAAATCGCTAGCCTCTATGGATATTGAAATTTTATCAACAGGCGGCACTGCTTCTTTGCTGAGGCAACATGGATTGACAGTAAAAGACGTGAGCGAACACACCGGTCATCCAGAAATTATGGACGGACGCGTAAAAACACTTCATCCTAAAATCCATGGTGGTATTTTAGGACGAAGAGATATTGATGCTAACGTCATGCAAAAACACGAAATTCTCCCAATAGATTTAGTTGTGGTAAACCTTTACCCATTTGCTCAAACCGTTTCAGATCCAGAATGCTTATTTGAGGATGCGATTGAGAATATTGATATAGGCGGTCCTGCAATGGTTCGCGCGTCTGCTAAGAATTTTAACGACGTTACGATTATTGTCGATCCAGCAGATTATGTGCTCGTATTACAAGAGTTAGCCTCTGAATCTCAAGGAGTTGCTTACAACACGCGATATTCACTTGCAGTAAAAGCCTTTGAACATACCTCTGAGTATGACGGTATGGTTGCAAATTATTTTGGTTCTTTAATTGAAAAAGTTGAACATGGTTGTAAAGATGATTGCGAATTAGACCATACTTCATTTTCAAGAACGCTTAATCTTCAATTCATAAAGAAACAAGATCTTAGATACGGTGAAAATAGTCACCAACAAGCAGCCTTTTACGTAGAATCTAACATCCAAGAAGCGAGTGTTTCGACAGCAGTTCAAATACAAGGAAAAGCCCTGTCATTTAATAATATTGCTGATACTGACGCAGCGTTGGAATGCGTAAAAGAGTTCGAAGAACCTGCGTGCGTTATTGTTAAGCATGCTAATCCATGTGGTGTTGCTATTGGTAAGACGATAGAAGAAGCATATCTAAAAGCATTTAGGACAGACCCTACCTCAGCATTTGGAGGTATTATTGCCTTTAATAGAGAACTTGATGAAATAACCGCAAAATCCATCATTGAGAAACAGTTTGTTGAAGTTATTATAGCCCCTTCAGTATCTGAAAAGGCAAGTCTTATTGTCGCTCAGAAGCCCAATGTACGCTTGTTAATTTGTGGTGACTGGCAAGGGCAATTGACTGAAGAGTATGACTACAAGCGCGTTAATGGTGGATTGTTAGTCCAAGATCGAGATTTCGGTATGATAGAAAGGTCTGATGTTGAGGTAGTAACAAAAATAGCCCCTTCTGATGAACAACTAAAGGATCTTATCTTTGCTTGGAAAGTTGCGAAATACGTTAAATCTAACGCGATAGTTTACTGTAAAGACGGTGCAACAGTTGGCATAGGTGCAGGCCAAATGAGTAGAGTATATTCAGCGAAAATTGCAAATATTAAAGCTCAAGATGAAGGTCTTGAAGTAAAAGGCTGTGCAATGGCCTCTGACGCATTCTTTCCGTTTAGAGACGGTATTGATGCTGCAGCTAGTGCTGGAATAGCAGTGGTTATTCAACCGGGTGGATCGATGCGCGATCAAGAAGTAATAGATGCAGCGGATGAACACGGTATAGCAATGGTATTTACCGGCATGCGTCATTTCAAGCACTAGAATGGCATTAACCAAAAAACCAGACAAAAACTAGACTGTCCACGACTTAAAAAGAGTACATTATGAAAGTTTTAATCATTGGCGCAGGCGGCAGAGAACATGCTCTTGCATTTAAAGCTGCACAATCTCCATTAGTTGACAAAGTATTCGTTGCTCCAGGTAATGCTGGCACTGAAATGGAAGATAAAGTTGAAAATATTAAGATTGACCCAGAAGATTTAGAAAAGTTATTAGCGTTTGCTCAAGACGAAAAGATTTCTCTCACAATAGTAGGACCAGAGCAACCTTTAGTACTAGGTATAGTTGATTTATTTGAAGAAAATGGCTTAGTTATTTTCGGTCCATCTAAAGCTGCAGCCCAACTAGAAGGCTCAAAGTCATTTAGTAAAGATTTTTTGGCAAAATACAACATACCAACGGCTAAATATGCAACTTTTGAAGACGTAGACGCTGCACTCGCCTACATTAAAGAAAATGGTGCGCCAATTGTGGTTAAGGCCGACGGTCTTGCCGCTGGTAAAGGTGTCATTGTCGCGATGACAATTGAAGAGGCCAATATCGCCGTAGTCGATATGTTATCTGATAATAAATTTGGTAATGCAGGCAGCAGAGTTGTTATTGAGGAGTTTTTGGAAGGCGAAGAAGCTAGTTTTATTGTAATGGTTGACGGTAAAAATGTGTTGCCATTTGCAACCAGTCAAGATCACAAACGAGCTTACAATAACGACGAAGGCCCCAACACTGGAGGAATGGGCGCATACTCACCAGCGCCGGTTGTAACCGACGAAATTCACGATAGAATTATGCAGGATGTGATTTATCCTACAGTCCAAGGAATGATTGACGAAGGTACTCCTTATAAAGGCTTCCTTTATGCAGGACTGATGATCGATTCAACCGGACAAGTAAAAGTAATAGAATTCAACTGCAGATTTGGGGATCCAGAAACTCAACCTATCATGATGCGTCTAGAGTCAGATATTGTAGAATTATGCTTGTCGGCTTGTAAGGGCGAACTAGATAAACAAACGATAAAGTTTAATCCTCAAGCAGCTATCGGCGTTGTGATGGTAGCTGCAGGCTATCCAGGGGAGTATAAAAAAGGACAAACTTTAGTCGGGTTGGATTTTATTAACGACGATGTCAAGGTTTTTCATGCGGGCACAATGTTTGGTCGTGGTACTATCATAACAACAGGCGGCAGAGTGTTATGCGTGACTAGTTTAGGTGACACGGTATCGCAAGCTCGTGAAAAGGCTTATAAACAACTGGTGAAAATTAGTTGGAGGGAGCTTTATTATCGCTCTGATATTGGTCGTCGAGCAATCGAGCGAGAATAGTATCAGCGAGCGCGCGCTTCTCTTTGCGATGAATATCAAAATAAAGGCGCGCTTGATTTGTAAAGAATTGAACGAGTTCGGATTCTCCCGCACAAATTGAGAAACGGTTTTCAAAACTGGCTGCATGTTCTAGCCAGTTATCCTCGTTATTAACAAACTTATCATTACCCGTCGTCGAATCTGAATCCTCTCCCATGTTAAGTACGGAGTTTAAATGCTTAATATATGTATCTAAATTTATAGGCAAAACAGGATGAAGATTTAAAGAAGAAAAAATCGTACGAAAAGGCAGTAGATGCGTATTTTTTTTAGAAGAAGATATTGATAGACGTCGATTGATGCTAGTAAATAGTGAGTCTTCCAAACTACCAGCTTTGCCCGCTCTTATCGGATTTAGATCAACGTATGCCATACACGCCAACAATGCGTTCACGTCTAAGAGTGCTTGACTTTTAAACCTGGCTTCCCAGAAATGCCCCTTCACACCATCTTCTTTGTTAGCTCGTCTAGCTACATAATAATTAAACTGACTCATGAAAGTACTTAAATCAGTTAACTTAAAACGAAACTCCTCGACAAAGTCTTGAACCAATACCAATTCGACTTCATTCAATCTAGCTCGCCATTCTATATCTAGATATAACTGACAAAGTAACGGCAGTTTTCCGAGTTTTGACCAGCGTTTGAAGACCTCCTCGTTACTCCACTCATTAGCCATCGGCAAGTTTACGTGCAATACTGTGTGCGTGTGATTATCCATAATGGCAAAAGACAATAAATCAATTGCAAATACATCTGCGAGAAAGAGTAAACGGCTTTCAATCCAGTTATTTCGATAGTTGCTAATTCCCGCAGAAGTTTCTGAGGTATTCAGTAAAAAATCTTGGCGAACACACCTGGACATGCAGTGATAGAAGCATGTATGGGAGTAATCTATTAAGTGTTTGCGGGCAATGGTCATACAGCAAAGATATCATCTTGTTTTTCATTAATTAACTGACTAAAAGAACAGAACCGTAGAAAATTAATTAACTGGACAGTCTAGAAAAAAGCGCTATTTTATAAAAGCACTTGACGCTGCCCTCTCCCTTACATATAAATACGCAACACAAGACAAGAAGCTTATTATGTCAGTAAAATATCCAATTATTGCTATTACAGGTTCATCAGGAGCAGGAACAACTACGACCACCAATGCTATACGGCATATTTTTAGAAATTTAGAAATAAATGCTGCGTCGGTGGGAGGAGATAGTTTCCATCGATTTACTAGACCCGAAATGGAAGTCGAAATTAGAAAAGCTCAAGAACAAGGTAGGCACATCAGCTACTTTGGACCCAAAGCAAATGATTTCGAATTACTTGAATCGTTATTCAAAACATATGGGGATAACGGTCAAGGTCAATATCGTCAATATTTGCATACCTTTGACGAGGCAGTACCTTTTAATCAAATGCCTGGAACATTCACACCGTGGCAAGATTTACCAGAAAAAACAGACTTATTGTTTTACGAGGGTCTGCATGGCGGCGTCAAAACAAACGATTGTGATGTTGCATCATTTGTAGACTTATTAGTAGGTATGGTGCCAATTGTTAACTTAGAATGGATTCAAAAAATTGTTCGCGATACAACCGATAGAGGGCATTCTAGAGATGCTGTAATGAGCAGTATAGTGCGTAGCTTAGATGATTACTTTAAATTCATTACGCCCCAGTTTTCACGCACACATATTAATTTTCAACGCGTCCCTACCGTCGATACCTCAAATCCGTTTAGTGCAAGAGAAATTCCCTCGCAAGATGAAAGTTTTGTAGTAGTGCGCTTTAGACGCGATATGAAGAAAGTAGACTTCCCCTACCTCCTTCAAATGATTGACGGTGCTTTTATGTCAAGGATAAATACCCTAGTGGTACCCGGTGGTAAAATGGGTCTGGCAATGGAACTAATTCTTACACCCTTAATTGCAGAATTAATGGATAAAAAACGTCGTGCTGGCTATCAGGTTGATTGGGTGGCTGATAATTAATTGTTTATTCTGACACACTCTGAAACATAAGGACTATTGCTAATCGTCATCATTTCTATATATTCACTAGTATCGACATTAAAAGGTTCGCCATTATGAGACAAGAGACCACTAAAATACTGGTAGTCGATGATGATATGCGCTTGCGTTCATTATTAGAAAGGTATCTTATCGAGCAAGGGTATCAAGTAAGGAGCGCAGCAAACTCTGAGCAAATGGACAGACTCCTTGAACGAGAAAATTTTCATTTAATGGTGTTAGATTTAATGTTACCCGATGAAGACGGGCTAGCGATTTGTCGACGCTTACGTCAGCATCAAAATGAAATACCGATTGTTATGCTAACGGCTAAGGGAGACGAAGTCGATCGCATCATTGGCTTGGAAATGGGAGCCGATGATTATTTACCCAAACCATTCAATCCTCGAGAATTGTTAGCTCGAATAAAAGCTGTGCTGCGACGAAAAACAACGGAAGTTCCCGGTGCACCTTCTCAATCTGAACAGACTGTCACATTTGGCCCTTTTTCGCTCAACCTTGCTACACGAGAAATGAGTGAGCACGGTAAAGCATTGACCCTCACCAGCGGTGAATTTGCAGTGCTTAAATCATTGGTTTCTCATCCACGTGAACCTTTGTCACGAGATAAGCTTATGAACTTAGCAAGAGGCAGAGATTACAGTGCATTAGAGCGAAGTATCGATGTTCAAGTATCGCGTCTTCGTAGAATGGTAGAACAAGATCCTGCTAATCCTCGTTATATCCAGACCGTTTGGGGTTTAGGCTACGTATTTGTGCCCGATGGCGAAGCAAGACTCTAGTTTTATTTTAAGATTACTCCCTAGCAGTACGTTTGGACAAACGGCGCTGCTAATTGGTGGTTTGTTATTTGTTAATCAATTAGTCTCTTACCTGTCGGTTACACACTATTTTATTAGCCCAAGTTATCAGCAAATAAACAAACTTATATCAAACCAAATAAACACATTTTTTTTGCACGATATAGACGCTTTTACTGAAGAACAAATACGGCAACTTAAAAAAACAACTGGTATCCGTTTTCATGACTCAATATCTGCGGTGCATGCAGGCCTCAATAATGCAGCGCACTACGATTTTATGTCGACGCAAGTATCCAAACAACTTGGACAATTTACCGAAATAAGAGTGAAATCAGGCGAAAACTATGTTGTGTGGATCCGTCCCCCTCAGCGCAAAGACATTTGGATATCTATACCTTTGCGCGGCGCCAACGAAAAGTCTTTATCCCCTTTAACCATGTACTTTGTTGTTATCGGCGCACTTAGTGTTGTTGGAGGGTGGCTTTTTGTACGCCGTTTAAATCGTCCTCTCCAAGCTTTACAAAAGGCAGCCAGACAAGTAGGGACAGGTATTTTCCCTGACCCTTTGCCACTCGCTGGTAGCAGTGAAATAGTAGCAGTAACCAAAGCATTTAATAAAATGTCGCAAGGCATAAAACAGCTTGAATCCGATAGACTTATAATGACGGCTGGGATCTCACATGATTTACGGACGCCTTTAACAAGAATACGACTGGCTAGTGAAATGTTGCCCCAAGAACAAGATTGGATAAAAGATGGGATAGAGCATGACATAGACGATTTAAACGCTATCATTAATCAATTTATTGATTATGCTCGACAAGACAGGCATGAAAATATGGAGTTCGCCGACATTAATGGTTTAGTTCAAGAATTAGTGAGTGCTCGCAGCATCGAAGCTAATCACCATATCGAATTAAGTCTATCATCGATTCCTCGCACGCAATTACGTAAAATAGGCATTAAAAGAGTGCTAGATAACTTAATTGAAAATGCGTTTAGGTATGGCAGCAATAAAATAAAGATTAGCACGTCAATAAGTGATAAAAACCAAAATATTTTGTGCTCAGTAAGAGATTACGGTAATGGTATCGATGAAAGCAAGCTAGATAAAATGTTTACGCCATTTATGCAAGGAGACAAGTCTAGAGGCACTTCCGGTTCAGGGTTAGGCCTGGCAATTGCTAAGCGAATTATTGAAAGCCATGGTGGTGAGATGCGCTTTGTAAATCATCCTGATGGGGGCTTGAACGCAGGATTTACACTACCTATCCACGTCAAACCAACCAAAAAATAGAAATATTACGAACTCACGCAATCCCTGGGTCAAAATTCTGCCCATGAATATTTTCAACATCGATTTTGTCGAATACATACTGTGCATGACAAAATTGGCAATCCATTTTAATATCCCCATCTTCAGCAATTATCGCGAGTAACTCATGCTTACTAACACTCCTTAATGCGACAGCACTGCGCGCTTTTGAACAGTCACAATAAAACTCAATACTCTGAGGTTCAAAAATTCTTATGGTTTCGTCATGATATAGTCGATGAATCATCTCATTGTGAGACAAAGTTAACATTTCTTCAGTAGAAATTGTGCTCGCTAACTGGGCGACATGTTCAAAATCTGGGTTCAGACTAATATTACTAGTTTCGCTAGATGTTGGCACTATTTGAAGCAACAACCCAGCAGCTTTTGGACTCTTACTCACATCTGATGTTAAAAATACTTTTGTGAGTAATTGTTCAGACTGTAAAAAATAGTCTTCTATACAGGCAGCTAGGTTTTGCTTATCTATCGCAACCATACCTTGATATCGCTTACCCTCTTTCGGGGTAAGCGTAATAGCTAAAACGCCATTAATGAAACACTCTGAAAACACTTTTGGAAAGTCAGATATCGTGTCATCCCAGCGTGCAACGCCTCTTAACTTCTGATCATGTGAGCCATTAATAACAATATATCTGATAGGCCCTTCACTTTGAATTTGAAGCCCTATTTCACCTTCAAACTTTAAAGTCGCAGTTAGCAAACTGGCCGCAACCATTAACTCACCTATGATCTCTTGTACCATTCTAGGGTAATTAGCAGATTGTAAGATTTTATTGTAACTAGCCTCAACTGTAGCTATTTCCCCGCGGATGGACCTATTTTCAAATAAGAATCGATCTAAAATATCTGCCATACATTACCCAATTATTGATGTTTGAACTTTATGATTTGCCTGCGTTGTTTTTTGTCTGGCCTAGTGTCTGGCTTTGGACTATGAAATGCACTTAACTTTCTCGCTTGAGCATTTTTTTCTCTTAATTCCACACTTTGTTGCGTTTCACAATACAAGGTTTGCGCGATATCGGCACTTTGACGTTTGTCTAGTATCGCTTCGACAATTACAATCTTCTCATCATACCCAGACGGTATTTTAACTATAGCGCCAACTTCCACAAGCCTGCTCGGTTTAGCGCGCTGTTGATTATATTGTACTTTGCCAGCCTGCAGCCACTCGCGCGCTACCGTCCTAGTTTTACAAAACCGAGCAACCCATAGCCACTTATCGAGTCTAACCGACTGATTGTTAGCCACATTATTTTTTAGTTTTTCGCTATTTTTTTGCTTACCACCCATAAATAATATCGCCTCAAATCGCACTTTAGATAATTTGGACAGTCTGTATTGTAACTTAGCGCTAAAGTTACGCATAGTTTAAGTCGAAATAATAAAAGTAATGGCGCAAATCTGGACAGTCCAGAAAATCACTTTTCAGTTTATAGCGCACAAATTGCAAACATTTAATTTTTTTTCACTGTTGTGAATACTTTTTTTCATAGAATCACGACTAGCTATTGTAGCATTCACCTGTACTAGCTATGATTACAAATCGGCAATTACTTAAGATGTTGTTAAAATTGAAATGAGTTCGCTAAATACTACAAGAGTCTCTGACTTTTACCAGCGTCATGAGCACAAGATCATTCTTGTGGTTGTTGCATTGCTCAGCATATACCTGCTTGCATTTGCGGCTCGTATTACTTGGTCGTTGTTGCCGAAACCGAGTACACAGATAAATTTAGTAGAAACGCAATTACAACCAGAAATCATAAGTAAGAGCAGTCAAAGTAGGAATTCCGTCAGTAATATCACAAAATTAAATCTGTTTGGTAATGCACAAGCACAGCCTGTAATTGCTCAACAAGTTGATGAGAAGAGTGATGTTCCTGAAACCAAGCTAAATTTAGTTCTCTCTGGGGTAGTATCCAGTAGTGACGAAGAGCGGGGTGCCGCCATCATAGAATATCGCAATGTGCAAAGTACATATGGGGTGGGCGACAAAGTAGAAGGCACAAATGTAACCCTAGATCAAATATATATAGACCGCGTTATTATTAAAAATAGTTTAAACCGCGAAACCTTAATGTTAGAAGGCATCGATTTTGAGGAAGCTAATCGCAACAAAGATCAGCAACCTACAATTTCTGTTCTAAATGATAATACACTTTCACCAACTAATTCACTTGCACAAAACCAAGATATGCGCAGTGCGGCAAACGCGTTACGCCAAGTTAGGCAACAAATATCGCAAGAACCGACTAGTTTCAGTGATTTAATTTCACTGGCACCACATCGAGTTGAAGATGAGTTAATTGGTTTTCGTGTCTCGCCTGGCGCAAAGCCTGCACTATTTAATTCTATCGGTTTAAAAAATGGGGATGTAGTTGTTCAACTAAACGGTCTTGATTTAAGTGACATACAACAGTCTGCAGAAGCTATATCTCAATTACAAGATGCAGAATTCTTGCTGCTAGAAGTACTGCGCGGCGGCGAATACGTTTCTCTCGAATTAGAAATCCCCGATGAATCGGGTAATCCATAAGGTAGTCGTTTTATGATGCTTCACAAGCAACGAAAAAAAGTTAAAGGTATTTTGTTTACCTTTGTTGCCGCTAGCGCGCTGCTAGGTAATAGCTTTTTTGTAAACAGTGCTGAATATCAGCCTAATTTTAAAAACACGGAAATAACCGAGTTTATAAATATTGTCGGCAAAAATTTAAAGCGCACAATAATTGTAGATCCCAATGTGAGAGGCAAAATTAGCGTTCGCAGTTATGATCTTTTAACTGAAGAACAATACTATCAATTTTTCTTGAACGTATTACAAGTTTACGATTTTGCAGTAGTTGAAATGCCCAACGGCATCTTAAAGGTAGTTCGTTCGAAAGACGCCAAATCGTCAAATATTCCAGTAGTTGAGTCAACCGACTTAGATGGCGACGAAATGATTACGCGCGTTATCCCGGTATACAACGTTCCGGTAAGAGAGCTTGCTCCTATATTACGTCAGTTAAATGATCAAACGGGTGGCGGTAACGTAGTTGCCCACGACCCTTCCAACGTAATGATGATTACAGGAAGGGCCGCAGTAGTAAATCGTTTAGTAGAAATTATAGAGCGAGTCGACCGTGCCGGTGACGAAGAAGTTGAAGTGATAAAGCTACGCTTTGCATCAGCATCTGAAATGGTCAGAATTATTGATAGTATTAACAACTCACAAAGTAAACAAGCTGCAGGTGGTAAGTCAACGCCAAGAATTGTTGCTGATGATAGAACCAATAGCGTGATCGTCAGTGGAGATATTAAAGCCCGACAACGACTCGTCAAACTTATCGAAAGAATGGACCAAGAGTTAGAGTCCAGCGGCAATACGCGCGTTATTTTCTTAAACTATGCAAAGGCTGATGACCTTGTAAAAGTGCTTCAAGGCGTTAGCGCGAGTATTCAATCTGACTCTCAAAACACTAGCCAACAGCAGCGTCGAAGTAGCAATAATCGTGATATAAGTATTGACGCTCATAATGACAGTAATTCCTTAGTTATCACTGCTGAGCCTGACATGATGCGTTCACTTGAAGAGGTCATCAGGCAATTAGATGTAAGGCGCGCACAAGTGCAAGTTGAAGCAATCATCGTAGAAGTCTTCGAAGGCGATGGCGTTACGCTTGGCGTTCAGTTGGTATCTGAAGAAGGCGGTGGTACTCAATTTACGAACGGTGTTATTGGCGTTGGTTCGTTAGGCGTAGCGCTTCGCGAAGCAGAAGATCGCGTTACTACAGTCACTACCTTATCCAACGATGGTACTCCGGTTGAAACAACAGACACGGATTTAGGCGACTTAACGCCTTTGGCATCGCTTTTAGGTGGTGCTAACGGTTTAATTGCAGGTGTTATTAGAGGTGGTTGGGGAGCAGTAGTACAAGCCGTCAGCACCGATACTAACTCAAACATCCTAGCCACGCCGCATTTAACAACAATGGACAACGAAGAAGCATTTTTTATTGTAGGCCAAGAAGTGCCCATTATTACCGGCACCTCAACGGGTTCAAACAATTCAAATCCTTTCCAAACGGTTGAACGACAAGAAGTAGGGATTAAACTTAAAGTTACGCCGCAAATAAACGAGGGAACCGCCGTTCAACTAACCATTGAGCAAGAAGTATCAAGCGTTAGTGGGGCAACATCGGTCGATATTTCAATCAACAAACGTGAAATCAAAACAACGGTCATTGTTGATGATGGTGGAACTATTGTACTAGGTGGATTAATTGATGAAGATGTTCAAGAAAGCGTCTCTAAAGTGCCTATATTAGGTGACATTCCAATATTGGGCCACTTATTCAAAACCACGACAACTAGTAAGCGAAAACGCAATCTAATGGTTTTTTTGCGACCTACCATTATTCGTGATGGCGTGACAATGAATGAAGTTAGCCATCGCAAATATAACTACATACGCGCTCAACAACTACATAGACAGTCGCAAGGTATTCCTCTGATGCCCTTAGAGCAAGGTCCAAGCTTACCCGCATGGGATGATAAATTAACCTTGCCTCCTTCTTTTGACGAGTATTTGTTAGAACAAGATAAGCTGGACAAAAACTGATGTCGATAAAGTTAGAAAACGCGCGAACGACTATGGCCAGCACATCACTTGAAGATGTTGCAGACAATGTTGCCGAAGAAGTCGTCGATAATCTTATTGACGATGAGTTTGATGAAAACTCTTCTAAACTACCCTTTAGTTTTGCTAAGCGTTTCCATGTATTGCTTGATATCCAAACGATTCCTCATGAACTTTATTATACCGAAGAAACACCTGTTTCAGCGTTTATGGAAGTTCGGCGTTATTCAGGTAAGCCTTTTGCGCTGAAAAAGCTCCACAAAGAAGAATTTGAAAGCTTATTAACCGACTCTTTCCAACGCGATTCTTCAGAAGCTAAACAGTTAATGGAAGATTTAGGTAACGAAAGCGATTTATTTGCTTTAGCTGAAGATATGCCTGACACCGAAGATTTGCTTGATAATGAAGATGACGCCCCAATTATCAAGTTAATTAATGCGATGTTAGCTGAAGCAATAAAGGAAGGCGCGTCTGATATTCATATTGAAACCTTTGAAAATCAACTGGTTGTTCGTTTTCGAGTGGATGGCGTGTTAAGAGAAATTTTGCGACCCAATCGTAAAATGTCATCTATGTTGGTATCGCGCATTAAAGTCATGTCAAAAATGGACATCGCAGAAAAGCGCGTACCTCAAGACGGTAGAATTAGCTTAAGAATTGGCGGGCGTGGTGTTGACGTGCGCGTATCAACAATGCCATCTAGTCATGGCGAACGCGTTGTTTTACGTTTATTAGATAAAAATAATGCTAGATTGAATTTAGAAGATCTTGGCATGACTAAGAATAATCGGAAGGATTTTTCTGAACTAATCCGCAAGCCTCATGGCATCATGCTCGTCACCGGCCCAACAGGTTCAGGTAAAAGCACCACCTTGTACGCGGGTTTAAGTGAGATTAACAGTAAAGATAGGAATATTCTTACCGTTGAAGATCCAATCGAGTTTGACTTAGAAGGCATTGGTCAAACTCAGGTTAACGCTAAAGTAGACATGACCTTTGCGCGTGGCCTGCGCGCTATACTGCGACAAGATCCCGATGTTGTTATGGTCGGCGAAATTCGTGATTTAGAAACGGCGCAAATAGCTGTCCAAGCGAGTTTAACGGGTCACTTAGTCTTATCTACGCTGCACACCAATACTGCAGCTGGCGCAATTACTCGACTTGAAGACATGGGCATTGAGCCTTTCTTACTATCATCAAGTTTACTATCTGTGCTTTCCCAGCGTTTAGTAAGAACTTTGTGTCGAGAGTGTAAAGCCCCTCATCAGCCAAGTCAGCGTGAACTTGAAATATTGGGTGCTAGAAAAGGAGTCACTATTTACAATCCAGTTGGCTGCATCAGTTGTAACCACACGGGTTACAAAGGGAGAACGGGTATCCACGAACAACTCATCGTGGATGAAAGAGTGCGAGAAATGATGCATGAAGGTCGTGGAGAGCAAGCGGTAGAAAAGTATATAAGAACCAATACGCCGTCTATAAGACAAGATGGTTGTGATAAAGTACTTTTAGGTATCACATCTCTTGAAGAAGTTCTTCGAGTGACTCGGGAAGAGTAATGCCAGCATACTCATATAAAGCGCTAGACGCGGCAGGCAAAAATAAAAGTGGAGTGCTTGAAGGGGATAATGCTCGACAAATTCGCCAGCATTTGCGCGAGCAGTCATATATTCCGCTTGAAGTTGAAGTTGTGGCGGAGCAAAAGGTCAGTCGTAAAAATGTCGCTGGATTTTTCAGTCCAAGTATTTCAGCCACAGATCTTTCATTGTTAACACGCCAGTTGTCTACTTTAATAGAAGCGGCCCTACCCATTGAAGAGGCATTACTTGCTGTCGCTGAACAATCTGAAAAAAGTCGCACTAAAAATATGATGATGGCGGTCCGCAGTAAGGTAGTTGAAGGCCATAGTTTAGCCAAAGCGTTAGGCGAGTTCCCAAAAGCCTTTGACAAATTATTTAGAGCAATGGTGGCCGCTGGCGAAAAATCAGGACATTTAGATGCGGTTTTATCTCGTTTAGCCGATTATACTGAACGTCGTCATCATACCCAAAGTCTTATTAAGCAAGCATTGGTATATCCAATACTGATGACCGTGGTTGCGTTAGGCGTTGTGATAATGCTGTTAACCACTGTGGTACCTGAAATTATTGGTCAATTTGATAATATGGAACAAGAGTTGCCAACTGTAACAAAGGTATTAATCGCAATTAGTGATGGTGTTAGAGACTACGGTATTTTAGGCGCTATAGTACTGGGTATTCTGTTGGTTGTTGTGGCTAGAATGCTTAAAAACCCACGTATTGAATTAAAATGGCACGCTCAAATTCTATCATTACCTTTTATTGGAAAATTATCTCGCGGAACTAATACTGCTAGATTTGCTCGAACATTAAGTATACTAACTTCAAGCAGTGTACCCTTACTCGAATCAATGAATATTGGTGCTGATGTACTTCAAAATAGACATCTACAAAGCTTGGTGAAGATCGCGTCTGAACGGGTTAAAGAGGGCAGTAGTTTAAGAGCCGCACTTGATCAAACAAAAGTGTTCCCACCGATGATGATGCATATGATTGCCTCCGGTGAGCGATCTGGCGAATTAACGCAAATGTTGTCGCGAGCGGCAGAAAATCAGGAGCGAGAATTTGAAAGCACAGTGAATATGTCGCTTAAAGTGTTCGAGCCTATATTAATAGTGACGATGGCTATGATAGTACTTTTCATTGTGTTGGCAATAATATTGCCGATACTTGAACTAAACAATTTATCTGGAATTTAGCGAGACTAATTTATGAAAATAGATGTATCTAGTAAGGTCAATAATATGATTAGCATACAAAAATTGACAACGCAGAAAGGCTTTACATTAATTGAAATTATGGTTGTCATATTCATTATAGCAACTATGGCCGCGTTTGTGGCGCCTCAAATATTTGGACAGCGCGATGCTGCACAAATTAAAAAAGCCGCTGTTGATATTCAGCAGCTTGAGAATGCGTTAGAAATGTACCGCTTACAAACGAATACCATGCCAACGACTGAACAAGGTTTACAAGCCTTAGTCACTGCACCAACGATTGATCCTGTACCACGCAACTATCCAGTAGACGGTATTATAAAACGCTTGCCCGTAGATCCTTGGGGAAATGATTACGTTTTGCTTAACCCAGGAGAAATTGGAAAGTTTGATATTTATAGTATTGGACCTGATGGACTTGAAGGTACTGAAGACGACATTGGTACTTGGAACTTAAACGACTATTTGCAATAAGCAAATACAATAAATTTCTGGACTGTCCACAAATCAAATTTTTGATGTTTTGGACAGTCCAAATTCTAATTTTGTAGGTAACAGCACAACTTCTTCGAAGGTCACGCATTGACAAGCTTTAGAAAACGACCATTATTATTTCGTAAACAGCGAGGATTCACGCTTCTTGAAATCATCATTGTCATCGCGCTGATAGGCTTAATTCTAGCGAGCGTTAGGTTTACGGTATTCACCTCAACTGCCGAAAAAGATATAGAGAAACAAGTTCAACGACTACAAGTTGTATTTAATATGGCTAGTGATTTCGCTGTTATTAATCAACTTGAGTTGGGTTTGCGCATAAATGAACAAAAACAAAGTTATGAATTCGTCATGTTGGACGAAAATGAACAGTGGTTACCTCTAGAGGAACAAAAACATTTTGCACAAGTTATTTTGCCTGAGGACGTTCTTCTAGAGTTAAATTTAGATGGTTTGCCGTGGCAAAATGATGAGTCTTTATTTGATAATCGCATTTTTGATGAGCAATTAAGCGTAAGCACAGAGGGTGTTGAAATAGGTAGTGAAGAAGATAGAGTCCCACCACCACCACAGATTTTTATTTTCTCAAGCGGAGAAATCACGCCGTTTGAACTACTGTTTAAATATCAGCCAAAAGACTATAGTGAAAAAAGCTTTGAATTCTCTTTGCAGGGACAAGATACGGTCCCGCTAAAACGCAAAGGACCTGCATGAAACCGGCTTATCCAGCAAGATCAATCAACAAGCATTTAGGCTTCACTTTAATTGAAGTAATGGTTGCCGTAGCCATTTTTGCGCTCGCTGGTGGTGCGGTAATGAAATCTGTCTATGAACATTTACGGTCGTTAACCACCTTAGAACGAATAACCTTAGCTACTTGGGTGGCAAATAACGAACTGACCCGCAGTTCGTTGGAGGCCCGTATCAAATGGCCACTAGAGAAGGATAAAAAGGGCGAAATGGAAATGGCAGGCAGCACTTGGTACTGGCAGAGGATAACAACAAAAACTACTGATGATGGGCTTTATCAGATAACAGTGACCGTTAGTACAGATGCAGAAATCCAATCATCTATTACTTCTGTGACTAGTTATTTGACAAAAATTGAGCCTAACGAATGATTTCAGACAGCCTTCTTTTGGCATCTTTGGACAGTCCAAAACCAAGGGTTAATAAGTATCTGGACTGTCCAGAATTTAATTTGGATGAAAAACATGCAATAAAAACAACTCAGCAAGGCTTCACTCTTATTGAGATCATTATTGCTATCGCGATTTTTGCCTTATTAGCATTAGGTGCCAACGCATTACTAACCAACGTGACTAAATCTAGTGAAATTTCAGCTGAGCGCGAAACGAAATTCGAACAATTGCAACGAGCAATGCTCGTGATAGAGCGCGATTTTTTGCAAATGCAAGTTCGTATTCCTAGGACACAAGGCTTGGAAAATAATCTTGTGATCACAGGCGGAGAATTCGAGTTTGAAAGTGATGCTTATGGAGTAGGATTTGTAAGAGGCGGCTGGCAAAACCCTCAACTAAGACTAAAGCGCAGTACCTTGCAAAATGTCGCTTATCGGCTACAGGAAAATCGACTTGAACGTTTGCATACCAATTATGTAGATGCCGTTATTGGCACCGAACCGCACGTCAGGATATTACTAGATGACGTGTCCGATTTTCAAGTTGAAGTGCTTAAAGAAATCGAAACCGAATTTAAATGGTCGCAAAGCATTGCCGATGTGCAGCTCCCTTTTGCAATAGCGATAACTATCACTACCGACACCTTTGGCGAAATTCGTCGCGAATTCAGGGTGAAAGTATGAAACTCAAACCCGTGTCCGCCACACTAAAACGAAAACAAACGGGAGTCGCTTTGATTGTAGTTATGCTCATAGTTGCCTTAGTGACTGTACTTGCCGTTGAAATGAGCAGTAGGCTGCAATTAAATGTAGCGCGAACATTAAACCTAAAAGCCAACAATCAAGCTTATTGGTATGCATTGGGTGCCGAGCAATTTGCACAAAAATCATTAGCCACATTGCAAACACTCACAGAAGATAACATCAATTTGAGCCAACCTTGGGCACAGCCGTTTGAATATCCAGTTGATGGCGGTTCTATAAAAGCTGAGCTGGTAGATATGCAATCTTGCTTTAACTTAAATGCAGTCAATTCCGCCCTTGAAAATAATCAACAGCAACAATCCAGCCAAGATGAAAATCAACAACAATCGAATAGCAACGACAATGAAAACGAAAAGCCGCAAACAGTGCAAAGTAATAAACAAGAAAAAAGCAAAGTTACCGCTTCACAAACGGCTTTTCATAAATTACTTGAAAATTTTATCCAAGATACCTTAATCACTGATACCATCAGAGATTCACTAGTAGATTGGATTGATGACGACAGTACTCCTTCAAATTATGGAGCGGAGGATGCTGACTACGAATCCCTTCCCTTTCCGTATTTAGCCGCAAACAACCCATTGTCACACCCATCAGAATTAAGACTGATTAACGGTATCGATGAAGCCATCAGAATTGGGAGTTTTAAAGAACTCAGAAACGTTGTTTGTGTATTACCAGAACGGCATTTAAAAATTAACGTGAATACCATTACTCAAGATAACGCAGTTGTGTTATCTGCGCTTTTAGGCGACACTTTAGACTCGGGCATTAGCATTGTTAACAGTCGGCCCGAGCAAGGTTATAAAAGTAAAGAAGATTTTTTAGCCTTACCAGAGGTGAAAGCGCTTGAGCTAAGTCCTGAGCAACAGCAGTGGTTTGATGTTACGACGAAGTATTTTAGGTTAAAAACAACAGCTAAATTTCAGGGGTCGCAGTTTAGACTTTCAACCATTTTTAGGCTAGACGACGATGGTATCACCATTGTAAGTCGAGAGTTCGGAGGCGCATTATAGATGCAGCGTTTAATAATTCGTTTGGGGTCACATACGGATGATCCTATCCATTGGTTAGTACATAACGAACAAGAGCAAGAAATTATTGCATCTGGCGTGTTAAATAGCGCAAATGATTTATCTTCAATCACTGAGCATGCTAAAAGTTCGCGGGTTATTGCGCTGGCGCCGTCTAGCGACATTTATTTTACGCGAGTCGAACTGCCGAAAAACGCATCTCGAAAAGCTCTAACCGCTATCCCTTTTATGATTGAAGATGAACTTTGCGGCGATATTGACAAGCTTTTTTTTGCATTAGGTCCAAGACAAGGTAATACACAACAAGTCGCTGTTGCCAGCAAAAATAAGATGCGTCAATGGCAACACGCGTTCAAAAAAGCAGACTTATTTTGCAATGAGTTATTTCCTGACGCTTATTGCCTGCCAAATAAAGACGGAATTAGCTTAGTCGAAATTAATGACCAACTGTTAGTCAAGTTACACGACGGCAGATGCTTACAAGGTGAGAGCCAATGGCTATTGCCAATTACACTTGATATTGCAAATAAAGATGAGATTGAATTAACCTGCTTTAGTGATATTAAAGACTGGCCAAGCGCGCAAACGGCTAAGTTTGATTTTGACCAACTTCCCATGCAGTTGCTATTAAAAGGCGCACTAGAAGCTAAGCTAAACCTTTTTCAAGGTGAGTTTGTCGTTAAACGCATAGCCAATGCAAGATGGGATAAGTGGAAATTAGCTGCAGCTTTAGCGGTTATCGCCATTTGCGCTAACCTAGTATTCAAAACAACTCAGCTCAATAATCTAAAAAGTGAACGCGCTGGTATTCGTCAACAAATTCAAGCGAATATCGCTCAGGGCTTTCCAAATCTAAATCGTGTAACGAATCCAAAAATTGTTCTAAGTCGTGAAATGGCAAAGTTAGAGCAAGGTGGTGGTAGCCTTAGTATGCTGGCCATGCTATCTAGATTAGGTAATGCTTTTCAAAGTTCAGGAGTAAAGCCGCAAACACTAAAGTACGATAGCAAGCGCTCAGAAATTCGAATGCAGTCGGTTGCTAGAAGTTTTGAAGCCCTTGAAAGTTTTCGGCGTGAAGCACAAAGTTTAGGATTTGAAGTTGAGCAGGGTGCTATCAACAATCGCGGCGATGAAGTCGTTGGCGTGATTACCGTTAGAGGATGAGAATGGATAATATCAAAGCTTGGTTTAAAGGGCTTTCTGAAAGAGAGCAGAAAATGGTGCTGTTAGCCAGTGTCGTAGCAATCGTCGGTATTTTTTACTTCGCTATTTGGTCTCCATTAAATAGCGCAATTACAGCACAACAAGCGGCAATTACTAGCGATAAACAACTACTGACATGGGTACAAGAACAATCAAATAGAGCCGCCGTATTAAGGCAATCATCTAGTAAAAAAAGTTTTAATGGTTCGTTGACTCAAGTGGTCAATCAAACGACTAGAAGTGCTCAAATTCCTGTAGCGCGTATGCAGCCTCAAGGAGAAGAGTTAGTTGTATATGTTGATCAAGTTGCATTTAATGCCTATTTACAATGGCTTGATGAATTGGAAAAACTCGGGATTATTATTGTACAATCTGATTTATCAGAAGTTGATGCACAAGGTTTCGTGCAGGTTAGACGTTTACAATTAGGGAAATCATAGCGTGAAAAAGTGGCATTGGATTCTGTTAGCGGTACTTGCTTATTTGATTTTTTTAGTCGTCTATATACCCGCTATTTATGTCACTGATTATTTGCAGAAAGCGACTCAAAATAAGCTTGGGTTTTATCATGTAAGCGGCACATTGTTCTCCGCCAAGGCAGATTTGATAACTTATGAAGGCCTAAGACTGAATAATGTGAAATGGCAACTTTCGCCTTTGTATTTACTTATGCTCAAGGCTAATTTAGACATAACGGGTGGTGATATAAGACAACCCGAACAAATTTATGTGAAAGGTCGTGTAAAAATTCCACTACTAAATACAAATAATATGATGCTAAAAGACACAAAAGTATTTATGCCTGCTAAGCCACTACTTGCGCAGGTTAAGTTACCCGTGCCGATTACCGCTTCTGGTCGATTTACACTAAATATAAAGTCGTTTGAATTTGATCAAGGATGTCGTGAATTAAGTGCAACAGGTAATTGGTTGAAGGCCGCCGTAAACGTTAACAACAAACCACTCGACTTAGGCACATTTGATGCTGTGCTTAGTTGCCAATCCCCCCTATTCTCAATGAAAATCTCGCCTGATAATGGCATTCAACTTGATGCTAATATTAACCTTGAACTTAACGGTAAATATAGTGCTAAAGGTCAGTTTGTGATCCCGTCTAATTTCCCAGAAGAAATTAAACAAGGCGCTCAGTTTTTTGGCAGCTCGAAAGGCCAGGGCGTTTACGAACTAAATCTTTAAGTAGCGCGATTTCAAGCACTACTTACACATACAATGCCTTATTCGCAAAACGACTAAGCGCTAGAATAGTTGCCGATCGGTAGATACTCAAGCGCGTTTCTAACCCGTGAGTTAACTGACCTATCGCTCCCCCTTTCTGCTTAATATTCTGTGTATTAAATAGTGCATCCATAGCACTGCCTAGTTCTATTCCTTGCAATAACTGATGATAGATTGACAACGGTAAAGGTAAAGTTGCAGACTGTCCAAAGACCCAATCTTCGCCATTTGAAATACACAGTACGACAAATGTTTTCGGACCATCGTCAAAAATATCAACGCCTCCCTCATAGGCTATGTAATAATCTGCTTGCTGTTCTACTAAGAGTTTTTGTACTCTATTTTTTGCACCCAATCGAGTTTCTTTGTAGGTCATAGGCTGATCAGATACACCTGAAGCAACATCAATAGATATTGTTTTGATCGGCAATTTCATGACCAATGAAAATGCCTCTAGTGCTGCATTTACTTTAACCGGGTTGATAGATCCAACCGCAACGGTTAGAGAGTTATCCTTCATTTAAAAAACCTTTAGTGTATTTGGCAGTCTTATGCAATTAGAAAGTCATGCATTCAAAAATAGACTCCTGTTTTAGTTACTTATAAAAGTATCGGTCATAATATCATGCAATAGCTCACGGTAATCATTCGTTGTAGGATGATTATTAATAGTGGCCTCGGGCAGTTGACTATCTGGGTTGGTAATACCCAAGGTATATTGAATACCAAAGGTCTTAGCGGCATCTAGTATTCGCTGGCTATCATCAACAAATAAAGTGGTGTCTGGATTAAAGCCTAAGTGCTCATGTAATTGCTGCCACAATGATTGTGATTCTTTCGATACACCAAATTGATGTGTGGAAATAAGTGTCTCTATATGTGAGCCTAACTGCGTTTTTTCAGCTTTGAGCGACAAACTATCAGGATGAGCATTTGTTACCAGTATTAGCTTACGTTTACTCGTGTTTAGGGCATTTAAGAAAGGTAAACAATCGTCGCGCATGCGAATAAGATGCATGAGTTCGCGTTTTGCTTGCATGATATCTATATCTAGTCGATCAGCCCAATAATCTAAGCAATACCACTGTATTTGCCCAGATACGGCAGCATACTCTTGCTTAATTATTACCTCACATTCGGCAGCACTTCGACCGGTTTTTTGTGCAAGTTTTTGCGGAATATAGTGTAGCCAAAAGCAATTATCAAAGTGTAAATCGAGTAGTGTGCCATCCATATCAAGAAGGACAGTTTCAATCTTATGCCACGGTAACAGTGCCAAGCCTTTTTCCTTATGCTAAAGTAAACAAAATGAATCCTATTGTAGCCTGTGAAGTTGGCATGAGTAAAACAAACCCTGCAAAAAGTTTACCTGAAATAACCGCCCGAAAAATAGTCGCGAAAAGCCGACTTTTTCGTGTAGAACAAATTGATCTAGAATTTAGTAATGGCGAAAAACGAGAGTTTGAGCGTATGGCTGGTAGCGGTCGTGGCGCCGTAATGATTCTTCCTTTAATAGATGATAATCATATTCTATTAATCCGCGAATATGGTGCTGGCACGCATTCTTATGAGCTTGGATTCGCGAAAGGGCTTATCGATCCAGGTGAAACGCCTATAGAAGCCGCAAATAGAGAGCTACAAGAAGAAGTGGGGTATAAAGCAAAACATTTTACTGTACTCAAAAAGCTTATCATGGCGCCTACTTTCTTTGATGCGCAAATGCATATATTGATTGCGCAGGATTTAACCGAATCTAGACTAGAAGGTGATGAGCCAGAGCCTCTTGAGGTTATAAAATGGCCGCTAGATAATATTGGTGAGTTACTAGCCAAGGACGATTTTTGTGAAGCCAGAAGTGTCGCCGCTTTATTAATGTTAGAACGTTGGAGAAACGTATTATGATGTCTAATTCACTCAGCGAACTTTTGGAAATAGCCAAAGATGCTGCGATAAAAGCAGGCATAGAAGTACTGTCATTATACGACAAAGGTGACTTTGAGGAATTCGAAAAAGAAGACGAAAGCCCAGTTACCAGTGCTGATTATCGGGCAAATGAAATTATTATGGAAATGTTAGAAGAGTTAACGCCCAACATTCCTATTATGTCTGAAGAAGCGCCATTAGCCGCGTTAAAAGAGCGCTCGAATTGGACTCGATATTGGTTAATAGATCCCATTGATGGAACGCAAGAATTTATCGCTCGCTCCGGTGATTTTGCAGTTAATATTGCGTTAATAGAAAATAATCAGCCGGTAATAGGGGTAATTTATTGGCCCTGCGGAGAATCATTGTATTTTGCAAGCAAGGGAAATGGAGCGTACAAACGCTGCTCTCGCGAAACGGTTCCTATTAACGTGCGAAAGTTTAATGTACCTAGCGAAGATGTCATTATGATTGCGATTAGTCGTCGCCAATCGCGAGAAAGAGTATTTAGTCGCTTATCGAGTAAACGCAGTTACCAGACCTTGCCTACCGGCAGCTGTTCACTAAAAGCATGTTTCATTGCGGAGGGCGCAGCAGATGTCTTTATGCGCTTGGGCGTAACAGGAGAATGGGATACGGGTGCATCACAATGTATTATCAACGAGGCCGGTGGCTCTATATTGGCTGCAAACTTCGATGAAATTACTTATAACAAGCGTGAAAGCGTGGTTAATCCAGATTTTATCGTGTTAGGTGATCAACGAGTTGATTGGCACAGTATTATACAGTATAGATAAATATTAAAGGAAAATGTTATGTTAAATCTTCGTTTTGTAACACCACTTATAATGTTAACTTTGAGTACTTTTCATAGTACAGTTGCGTATGCAGATTGGTCGCTTAATAAGGAGGCTAGTCAGGTTAACTTTATTTCAATCAAAAACGAACATGTTGCTGAGAGCCACACCTTTGACTCATTTTCCGGTACTTTGGATAAATCTGGGAAACTCGATATATCTATCGATTTGACCTCCGTCAACACGGCCATTTCGATTCGCAATGAACGCATGCAATCAATGTTATTTAATGTCGCCAGATATACCACTGCCACTTTCGTTGCGCAAGTCGATCCATCCCTTCTAAATATGCCTGCTGGGAAATCAAGTATAGTGGATGTTTCTGGCCAATTAACGATTAGCGGTAAAACGGTAGACACATCGTTCATGGTATTAGTAACAGCACTTGCAGATAACAAAGTCCAAGCGACAACGGTAAAGCCAGCGTTGTTAAAAGCAGATGACTTTGGATTATCAGCAGGTGTAGATGCGCTTCAAAAAGTAGCCAATCTGGATAGCATTTCTAAGACCGTACCGCTGACTTTCAGCATTATATTTGAGTAATTAAAAACTGGACTGTCCAAGTTTATTTTATGGCAAAGGACAGCCTTCAATATTGGATAGTATTGCGGGTTACTAATAAGTCTTGATATTAATTCACTGTCCAGCACCATTTGAGTGGGTGCCTAAATTCGGATAATATTGACTGACTCGTGTTCTTCAGAAAACTCAATAGTTGCTGTTCCGTCTTTTAATTGTGTTTTTACCATGGCGACTTTTTCTGATAACGATAATTCAATGTCACCATAATCTGTGCCGTCCCTTAGTACAATGCTTTCAATTAGGTTAGTTAAGGTTTCAACGTCTAGTTCAGCGTGTGGAATAATCATGCTAGTTTTGTTGCCTTGTTGGAAATTGTTGAGGTTTAATATTAGCCTACTTCAAGTAAAAATTCGGTAATTCTAGTGGGTAACCATAATGGGTTTTTACCATGCACAGCCTGCATAAAACCAACGTGTCCGCCGTATTGACTATACTCATAGGCGACATAATCATTAATTAATTCGGCTGATGGTATCACCTCTTCGTTCATAAACGGGTCATCAACTGCATGCAATATTAGCGTGGGTTTATTAATAAGTGGTAAGTCATGCAGTGCACTCGCTTTTTGATAGTAATCATCTGCGCCTTTAAAACCGTGCAATCTTGCTGTGATATATTCATCAAACTCTCTAAACGTAGTCATCTGTTCAATATCGTTTGTTGAGATATTTATGTCACTACTCATGTCGATAAATTGCATTTTATGCAACAAGTTCGCCTTCATGCTTTTCATTAAATGCCGCTGGTATATCCTTGAAAATCCTATATTAACGGCAGCAGATGATGCCGTTAAATTTAGCGGAGCCGATACACATACGCTAGCCTGTATAGGCAAATTATTACGCATTGCCATTAATTTCATCAGCATATTTCCGCCTAATGAAAAGCCAACGGCGAATAAGGGCAAAGTAGGATAACGCTTGTTAACTAGACGAATGATAAATTCAGGATCAAAAATCGCTCCCGAGTGATACGCTTTAGAAGTGAGGTTGGGCTCTCCACTGCAACCTCGGAAGTGCATCACAACGGCGCCAAAATTTTCATTCTGTAAGGCTTGAATTAAGTGTGTAATATAATGTGACTGACTAGACCCCTCTAGACCGTGGAATAGTATCACTAATCCTTTTATAGATCGTGAACCTGTGGGCATCGACCAAGCAAGGTCAATAAAGTCGTCATCGGGTGTGCGTATTCTTTCGTTTACATAAGCTATTGCCGGAGATTTCAAAAGAAACTTTGGCATAATCGTTTGTAGATGAGAGTTTTTTAGCCACACTGGAGGCGTAAACGTAGTTGCCGATTTGCGCCCGAACTGTGTCTTCATATCTAACTTAACGCTTCTCATTCAGTTTTCGCGCAGAGAATTGGATCATACCTTCAAGTAGTTTTTGCATTGATGTTTCAGCTGCCAATCTTGATGTTTTATCAGTCACTATCAATAATTTTAGCATTTCAGATACCCTTGACTTAGCTTGATCTGCAGATAGTTCATCCGTCTTCTCACATTTGTTCAAACAAAGAACGGTCTCAATTAATGTAGTTTGCTGCTGCTTTTCCAGCATCAACTCTTTAGCCAATAATTCCCTATAATATGCGTCTTTATAATCACTTTGGCCAACTTGTATTTTGTTGGCTTTATGAGACCTACGCTCTTCGCGTAAGTTTGAAGTTAGACTGTCCAGTTCTTTGATGCTTTTTTGTAAGCACTTGATTTTATTGTTATTAAAAGAATGTCGATTTATAGCGCTATAAAAAATCAGTAGTACCAAGTTCACATTCAATTGAGCATGATCTTGCAGCCATATTAAAGCTTCTTGGTGCGCTGCAATCGAGTAAAAATCGAGTGAAAACGCCCAAAATTCTTCACTAGTTAGATCGTTCACACCTTTCAAATTCATTGACTAGCCACTATTTGATTATCAAACGCAGTTTGTGCAAGTTCAAGCTGCTCTTGTGCATCAAGCCAATCCATCTCAAGTGCTTCTAGCGTATTGTTGACATCACCTTGCCGCTTGATCAACGCAGTCAACTCTGCCTTATTTTCGGCTATGTACAGCGTTTCATTAGACATCACCGATTCAATCTCAGCTAATATTTGCTGTAAGTTCGCCATTTGCTTCTCTGACGAGGTTATAGTGCTGCGTAAGGCCTTAGTTGATTGACGAAATTCGGCCTCCAAACGTTTGATGAGCTTGCGATCAACACTCGGCTTTAGTTCTGCTTTCACTTGCTTAGCTTGTGCATTGGTGTCAGCTTTAGTCGCAAATAGCCATTTTTGATAGTCACTTAAATCGCCAGAAAAGCTGAGGACTTCACCATTGTCTACTAAATAAAAATCATCGCACACACTTTCGAGCAAATAACGGTCGTGCGATACAATCACCATTGCCCCATCAAAAGACTGCAAGGCATAAGCAAGCGCCTCACGCATATTCATATCAAGGTGGTTGGTTGGTTCATCTAGCAGCAACAAATTGGGTTTACTATAAACAATTAGTGACAAGACTAACCTTGCTTTTTCACCACCAGACATAGGCGCAACCTTCTTTAACGCCTCGTCACCTCGAAAACCAAAGCCACCTAAGTAATCGCGAATTTGTTGATCGGTCAATTGGCCGTCCAAACGCAACAAATGGTCGAAGGCAGAGCTTTCTAAATCAAGCGCTTGTACTTGATGTTGTGCAAAGTAACCAATCTTAAGGCCTGCAGACGTCGTGTACTTGCCCTGTAAGGGCGCAAGCTCACTCGCTAGCAATTTAATAAACGTTGATTTTCCAGCGCCATTGCGCCCTAGCAATCCTATTCGACTGCCCGGTACCAAATTTAAATGAATGTTGGATAGAATAATCGTTTCGTCATAACCCAGTTTCACCTCTTCTATATTAATTAGGGGGTTAGGTAATTTATCAGGTTGTTTAAACTCAAATGAAAACTCATTGGCTTGTTGAATAGGTAACAAGGTTTCCATTCTTTCTAACTGTTTTACGCGACTCTGCGCTTGTTTGGCTTTACTTGCTTTTGCCTTAAAGCGCGCAATAAATGCGCCTAAATGTTGTCTTTTTTGCTGTTGCTTTTCGTATTGCTTTTGCGCCAGTGCTAAGCGTTCTGCGCGCTGCTTTTGATAACTCGAATAATTCCCTGTATAGGACAACAGTTTTTTATCTTCAAAACTCACAATTACATTCGCACAAGCATCAATAAAAGCTTGGTCGTGCGAAATTAATAGCAAGGTCCCAGCATATTGTTGCAAGTAATCTTGTAACCAAATTACCGCATCTAAATCAAGGTGGTTAGTGGGCTCATCTAACAACAGTAAGTCGGAGGGACACAATAGCGCTCGCGCTAAGTTCAAACGCATCTGCCAACCGCCTGAGAA
>RCMY010000159.1_pt1 | contig 61835 bp, 58 predicted proteins | sample 2041341 | NCBI WGS metagenome assembly RCMY01 (sample SAMN09708234, study PRJNA481090) | Marine sediment metagenome, whole genome shotgun sequencing project.
GACCCGACGGCCCCGCGCGAGTGGCTGTCGAGTTGGACGGTCGAACAGTTCTGGCCGCTCGGTGACGACCAGGAGTTCGTCGTGCGCGAGCACTACAGCGGCGACGAGTCGAACGTCATCATTCGCACCGACCTTTCCGTCACCTCGGTGGCGATACTGCAGAACGACGAGATCGGTGACGCCGCCGAGTTCGTCGACGGCATCGCCGCAGTGCAGTTGCCTCCCTACGACGACGGGGTGTGGGAGGACGAGACCGGTCCGTTCCTGGTCATCGACTTCGAGAATGCCGAACCTCGCACCATGGCGCTCTACGGCGATCAATACGGTGATCGTGGCATCCCGGATGGTTGTCAGGGCCCGCCGTTCCCCGGCAGTGAACTCCCCGAGCCGGGACCGGTGCAACCGAGCGATCCAGTGAGAGCAGAGCTGTCGATCCGTGACCGGCACGCAATCCTGGTCGACCAGTCGATCGACGAGAAGCCAGCGGGGCTCCTCACCGACGACACCGGCGTCGCCGAAGCCCGAGCCCAGATGGAGGCCGGACAGTACGGCGAGTCGGCAGCCGGCGCCGAGTACACGATCGACGACGTGGTCTTCACCGACGCTGACACCGCGTGGTTCCAGTACGGAATCGTCGCCCCGACCGGCACCTTCGGGCCCCGTTTCGGGCAGGCCATCTTCAACGGCGAGGTCTGGCAGATCACCCGGCAGACCATCTGCCAGGACCTGTCACTCGCGGGCGGGCGGTGCGACGACGACGGAACCCCCGACCTCCAGCCGCCGATCGCCGGCGGCCTCGACGAGGAAGCAGCATTCAACGCGTGGTACCAGGTGAGTGAGCAGTACCGACTGAAGCTGGACTGCACACCGATCAACGGTTGCGGCGAGTTCGACCTCTCCCGTCAGCTGCCGGAACCCGGCGAACAGCCGACCGACGCCGAGACTGCGCGGGCCGAGGTCATCGGGCTGATGGAGTCGCTGTACGGTGACGGCGCGCTGTTGTCACAACTCGATCGGATCGACGATTCGACCGGCATCGCCGATGCTCTCGACCGGCTCGCCGCCGGTGCGCTGGTCGACGAGGTCGAATCAGCGTCGGTCAGCGTCGTCGAACTCGTCTTTGCGACACCGACCACCGCAGCGTTCCGATACTCCCTGACGACGGATGGCTACACCTTCGACGACCGGATTGGATTCGCCGTGGAGATCGACGGCGTCTGGAAGATCGCACGAGACACTGTCTGCAACGACCTCTCTCTCGGCGGCGCGAGCTGCGATGGCTGACCAGTCACATCGGGGTCAGTCACACCAAGCAGGCACGATCGTGACTGGGAGCGAACGGGCCATCGGGGTCAGGCGTCAGTGACCGTGTTGATGGGCGCGGTCGGCGAGCGGCTGGCAGACTGACACGGTGAGCAGCGCATCACTCGAAACGTCCGTCTATCTCGACCGGCTCGCCCGCGTCCGGGCAGCAATGGCCGAACAGGACGTCGACGCCGTCCTGCTGTCGGTCGGCCACGATCTGCCCTATCTCACGGGGTACATGGCCATGCCGCTCGAACGTCTCACGATGCTGGTCCTACCCCGCGACGGGGAGGCCACGATGCTCATCCCCGGCCTCGAAGCCGCTCGCGTCGAACCGCAGCCCGGTGTGTTCGACCTGCTCCCGTGGGGCGAGACCGAAGACCCGTCCGCCATCGTCGGCAAGTTGACGGCCAACGCGAGCCGCATCGCCATCGGTGACCAGATGTGGGCCCGCTTCCTCGTCGAGTTGCTGCCGCACACCCCGAACGCCACGTTCACGCGCGCCGTCGACGTCGTCGGACCGCTGCGGATGAGCAAGGACCAGGCCGAACTCGATGCCCTCGCCGCAGCTGGCGCCGCAGTCGACAAGATCGCCGGCGAACTCCAGCGTGGTGAGATCCCGCTCGTCGGCTGCACCGAGGCTGAGGTCTCGGCGCATCTCGGCCGGCGGATCATCGAAGAAGGCCACGAGAAGGTCAACTTCGCCATCGTCGCCGCAGGTGAGAACGCAGCGAGCCCGCACCACCATCCGGGTGACCGGGTCATCCGGGCCGACGAGATCGTGCTCACCGACTTCGGCGGCACGATGAACGGCTACTGCTCGGACACCACCCGCTGCGTTTACACCGGCGAGATCGCGGTCGATGTCGCCGAGGCGTACGAGGTCCTGTTCGCCTCCCAGGCCGCCGGTGTCGCTGCCGCGACGGTCGGTACACCGTGCGAGGACGTCGATCGCGCCTGTCGGGCGGTGATCGACGATGCCGGCTTCGGCGAGTACTTCATCCACCGCACCGGACACGGCATCGGCCTCGAGGCCCACGAGGATCCGTACATCGTCGAGGGGAACAAGCTTCCGCTCGAAGCCGGCCACGCGTTCAGCATCGAGCCCGGCATCTACATCCCCGGCAAGTGGGGCATGCGCCTCGAGGACATCGCCGCTTCGACCGACAGTGGCCCGGTCAGCTTCAACAACTCCGACCATCATCTCATCTCCGTCGACGCCTGACGCCCCCAGTCACGATGGTGCCTGACCCCGATGTGACTCGTCAGCTGTCGAAGGCGGTCTCGTCGGGGGTGGGGGAGTAGCCGGTCAGTTCGATCAGGAGATCATTTGCGTCGAACAGTGCAATGGCGCCTGACTCGAGCGCGCAGTAGGTCTTGGTGCCTCCGGTGACCGGGACCGCCACGCACAGGGCGGGCTGGCCGCCGAGAGTCTGCTCGGATGCGACCGGATCGCCGATCCGACGGTCGGCGTCGACTCGCAACCGGCTCGCCATCGATTGGGCGTAGAAGTCGCTCGACAGGAACACATCGCTCGTCCGGGCCTCGTTGATGACCGCCTCGCAGGTGTCGTCGGCCAGATTGCAGGTGTCGGTCCGACCGCCGTCGAACAGGTAGCGCACGTCGTTGATCGTGATCGAACGGCGGCCGCCCGGCGCCTGCACGACTGTTGCCTGCGAGGCGATGTCACCAAGCCTCGTGAGCACCGTGTACTCGGCGGTGAAGACCGACGGGGCAACGCACTCGAGACGATTCAGAACGTCGTCGACTTCGGTGCGGCCCGTCGATTCGCCGGCCCCGCAGCCGAACGTGGCGCGTTCCCCGGTGAAACACGAGGAGGCCACGGCCATGAGCAGCACCGCCCCGACGGCGGCGCGAATCCAGCGGCCACTCTGTCGAGGAGCGGCATGGTGCGGGTCAACGTGACAGGGGGCCGTCTCGCGAAAAGAAGGGTCGATCGGGCCTGAGGGGTGCGTCGTCGCCATGGCGCCGACATCGTACGGCGTTACCCTGCCGAACCGTGATCCGCCTCGACGCCGCAACGGTGCTGCTCCAATGGGCGGTCGGCGGCATGCTGTTCTGCTGGTTCACCACTCGCCGGCGAGTGATCGGTGTCGGTTACGGATGGCTGCTGCGCACCGTCTACCTTTGCTTCGCGCTCGGTGCGCTCGCTGCTGGACTCTCCTTCGGGAGCGACCCGATTCGTGAGGTCGCATCGGCGCTCGTCGCCGCAGCCTGCTTGTTCGCCCTCGTCGTATCGGTCGTTCAGCGGGGTGCCGGGGTGGCTGGTCAAGACGCAGAGTTCGATCGACGGAGCGAGCGCGTGGCCGCGATGACCGGCATCGATCGGACCGTCGGCGACGACGTGGTTCGCTCCGGCAAGGAGTTCAACCCGGTCCTGGACCTCGTCCCCGCCGTGATCGGCTTCGTCGGGTTGATCGCAGCGTCGTTCGATGCCGCGGCGGACTCCTCGTTGGGCACGATCGTCGTGGCATTGCTGCGCACGCTGATCGGTGCAGCCTTCATCGGGGCGATCAGCAACGGCATGCTGCTGGGTCATTGGTACCTCGTGCAGCCGGGCCTGCCCCGCAGGCTGCTCAACGAGATGGTGACCGCGCTCATCTGGCTCTGGCCGCTCGAGGTCGCTGCCCTGCTGCTCCCGACGGGCATGATCAGTGTGTGGCTCGGCACCGTCGATGACGGCTGGGGAGGGTTGCTCGGCTGGATGTGGGGTGTGTCGGCGATCACCACGATCATCTTGGTGCTGATCACCCGAGCAGCGTTGAAAGAGCGCTACTACTCGGCAGTCATGGCAGCCACCGGCCTGCTCTACCTGGCGATCCTGACTGCATTCGGCACCGACATCATCGCTCGCGCCGTCCTCGACCAGACCTGACCCGGACTCCTGCCTGGAACGAATTCCATGGCCTGGCGGGCGCCCGAGCGGACGTCTACACAATGTAGACTGGAGTGATGGCCACCACGACGGTTCGAGTCGACACCGCAACCCATGCGCGGTTGCTCGAACTGAGTCGGCTGCGTGACACGTCGGTGCTCGACACTGTCCGCGCAGCCGCTGCGGCGCTGCATCGGGAACAGTTCGCCCATCGCATCGCCGGCGAACTCGCCGAGCTCCGCACCGATGGAGCAGCGTGGGATGCCTACCTCGCTGATGCCGAAGCGTCCGAAGTCACCGATGGCGTCGCCTGACGAACTGTGGCTCGTCGACTTCGGCGAGCCGTTCCCGGGCGAACCCGCACACCGCCGGCCTGCACTTGTCCTCGGGCCTCCAGCGACGTTCGGCGCAGAGTTCCCGTACGTCCTCGTCTGTCCGCTCACCCGCACCGACCGTGAACTGTCGCTCCACGTCGAGGTGCAACCGGACCAGACGACGGGGCTCGATGCTGTGAGCTGGGTGCAGAGCGAGTCGATCCGCTCGATCAACCGGCGTCGCCTCGTCGCACGGCTCGGACGAATCGGGCTGGCCGAGTCCGATCAGGTGCGCGACATCGTCGGCATGCTCCTCGGTCGGTGACCGGGACCCCCTCACGGCGGGTGCGTGGGGCTGCGTCGACCCAGGATTGAGATCGCGGTCCCTGTGGCACACTGGAACCCATGGCACGACCAGTGTGGAGTGGAACGATCTCGTTCGGATTGATTGCGATCCCGGTCAAGCTGTTTCATGCCGTTCGTCGGCAGAGTGTGTCGTTCAACCAGCTCGACGAACGGAACATGGCCCGCATTCGTTACCGCAAGGTGAATGCCGAAACCGGTGACGAGGTCACCGACGACCACATCGTCAAGGGCTACGAGATCTCCAAGGGCCGCTACATCGTCATCGACCCAGACGAACTCGAACCGTTCATGCCGGTCGCCACCAAGTCGATCGACCTCGAAGAGTTCGTCGACCTCGACGAGATCGATCCCGTCTACTTCGACACGGCCTACCACCTGGCCCCGAACGAGACACCCAAGCCGTACGTACTGCTCGCCCGGGCGATGGAGCAGAGCGGCAAGGTCGCGATCGGCCGGTTCGTGATGCGCAACAAGCAGTACACCGCCGCCATTCGCGCCGAAGAGGGTCGCCTCGTGATGTCGTCGCTCGCCTACGCCGACGAAGTCATCGACCCGGCCGACATCGAAGAGCTGCAGGGCCTCGACGATGTCGAGGTCAACGACCGCGAAGTCACGATGGCCGAATCACTCGTTGCGTCGCTGAGTGCAGACTTCGAGCCGCACAAGTACCACGACGAGTACCGCGAGCAGGTCATGGCCCTGATCCAGATGAAGGCCGACGGCGAGGAGTGGCAGGTGCCCGACGCCGTCGCCGACAAGCCGAACGTCATCGACATCATGGCGGCGCTCGAAGCCAGCGTCGCGGCCGCCAAGCAGTCCCGTGCCCATCACCCGACGTCGCAAGATGGTCACGCATCGAGCGGTGGCGGCTCGTCGAAGCGGTCGGGGGTCGTCGTCACCGACATCGGAGCGAAGCAGTCGGCAACCAGGAAGTCTGCGACCCGCACCAAGTCGGACGTAGCGACTGCGGCGAAGAAGTCTGCCGCCAAGAAGCGCACCACCAAACCAGCAGCAAAGCAGGGAGCAGGCAACAAGACGGCTGCCAAGAAGGCCGCGGCGACGAAGACTTCGAGCAAGAAGACAGCGAGCAAGAAGACGGCGGCCACGAAGAACTCGGCGAAGAAGACGGCGAGCAAGAAAACAGCTGCCAAGAAGTCGGCCTGATCGGTGGCTGCACCGATCGAGGTCGACATCGACGGCCACCAGGTCAGGCTCACCAACCTGGACAAGGTGCTGTATCCATCAGGATTCACCAAGGCCGAGATCGTCGACTATCACCTCCGCATCGCGCCAGTCGCGACGGCGCACCTCGCCGGACGCTGCATCACGTTCCGACGCTTCCCGAACGGCACCGACGCTGACGGATTCTTCGAGAAGCGATGTCCCGAGCATCGACCGGACTGGGTCGATGTCGCCTTGGGGCCAGGCGACCGGCGCGGCGGAATCCACTACTGCCGGATCGAAGACGCCGCTGCCATGGTGTGGGCTGCGAACCTCGCCGCCATCGAATTGCACGCCCCGATGGCACTCGCAGTCGACCTCGAAACACCCCGCGCCCTCGTCTTCGACTTCGACCCCGGACCCGGCACGGCGATCGCCGAATGCTGCCAAGTGGCCGTCGCCGCCGCAGCGGTGCTCGACTCGATCGGCCTGCAGGGCTGGTGCAAGACCTCCGGGTCGAAAGGACTGCAGATGTACGTGCCACTCAACACGCCCGGCGCGACACACGAGGGTGCGGCGAACTTCGCGCTCGCCGTCGGCCAGGTCCTGGAGCGTCAGTTCTCCGCCAGTCGATCAGTCGTGGGCGTGACCACGGTGATGGCCAAGGACGCACGCCCGGGCAAAGTGTTCGTCGACTGGAGCCAGAACGCTCACCACAAGACCACGATCGCTCCGTACTCGCTTCGTGCGAGGCCCCAGCCGACGGTGTCGACACCCGTCGAGTGGAGCGAGGTGAGCGACTGCGCGAACGGGAATGTCGAGTTGCGGTTCGAAGCAGCCGAGGTCCTCGAACGGGTGGCGTCGATGGGCGACCTGTTCGCCCCGGTCCTCACCGTCGAGCAGGAGTTGCCGCAGCCCGGAGGGTGACCGTTTGATCACCGAGCCCCTTGATCACCGAGCCCAGAATCGCGGGTGGTGCCGTGGTGTTCGCTGCCGTGTGCAGCATCATGGTGCGGTGGCAGGTGAGTGGACGTCGAGACCGGTGGTCGCACTGGCGACAGCACTGTTGTTGCTCGTCGGGTGCTCGACCACCGAGATCGCATCGGGGACCGACCGGCCTGCGGGCAACGAGAGCGTCAGCGATACAGCGGTCGTCAGTGAGACCGCGATGCCTGACTCGGCGGGCACGTCGGAGCCCGAGGACGACGGTGCAGCAGTGCCCGCTCTCACCATGGCGAGTACCGAACCGCCCGAGACCGAGCTGCCCGAGACGACGCCGGTGACGGTCGTCCCGCTGAGCGGGTGGGCCGCCGTGGACCAGTACCTCGAGACGACGATCATCCGCGGGGGATCGTCGGCGGCGTCGGTCGCCGTGCTGCGCAACGGAGCGCTGCAGCACCAGGCCGCATTCGGCAACCGAGTCGCCGGTGAACCCACCGAACCCACCGACCGTTTTCGCATTGCGAGCATCAGCAAGACGATCCTCGCGATCACCGCACTCGAACTGGTCGAGGACGGCGTGCTGTCTCTGGACGACCCGGTCGGTGCGCGGCTCGCCGCCGGCCTCGACGTCGGTGGGCCAAGCGGCGTGAGCGCTTCGATCACACTTCGCCATCTGCTCACCCATCGCTCCGGGTTCCCGCAGTTCGAGAACTTGTTCTTCCGTAACGAGGTCGGGTCGTGTGCCGATGCAGCCCGTGCCGGGTTCTCTCGCTCCCTTCAATCGGTGCCGGGGACCTCGTTCCAGTACTCGAACTTGAACTACTGCGTGATCGGACTGCTGATCGAGCAGGTGACTGGAACGCCGTATGACCAAGTGGTCGCAGAACAGGTGCTCGACCCACTCGGCATCACCGAGATGCGGACCGCCGGGACGTTCGAACTCGAACCAGGAGACGTCGAGCACGCGTCCGATGCGGGCCGTAACTACATGGAGACTCTGGGCGGAGCCGGAGCCTGGCTCGCCGCACCCGCCGACCTCGTCACCATTCTCGACTCCCTCGACCCGTCGACGGCGGGGCCGAAGATCCTCGAACCGGCCACGCTCCAGTTGATGGCGACGATCACCGAAGCACCGCCCACCCTGGCCGACGAAGCCGTGCCCGAGCTCGACCTCGACGCCGCTGCGATCGCTCCCACGACCACGATCGAGCCGCTGCCACCGACACGCGGCTACGGCATGGGCCTGATGATCTTCGACCAACCCCTCGGCACCGACAACGCCGCGGCGACGTTCGGCCACACCGGAACGTTGGAGAGCACGCATGCGATGTTCGTGCGGCGCTCCGACGGGTTGACCTGGGCGATCACGGTCAGCGGTGACTACCCGGGGTCGACGCGTGACCTCGCCACGATCATGGACAACGCCCTCCTCCTCGGCGGCCTGATCGACGGCTCGTACACGGCGCCGCCTCCGCCGCTCTTTCCCGGCTGATCACGAGCCGGGGCTGGCACTTCGGTCGCCGGTGCCACCACTCCACCGGCGACGGAGGTCATCATGTCCGGGTGCGGCGAACGAGAACGACGGGCCTGGCGACGGTCGCCCTGACGCTGACCATGGCGGTCGGGATGGTCGCCTGCACGGACACCGACCCGACGAGCCGGGTGGCGACCGTCGACGTGCAGGGTTCCGGTGCCGGGACGTCGACCGGCGACGCATCGACGGATCCGCTTGGCGGCGCAGCTGCTGACTCGGTCGTTGACTCGGGCGTCGTGGAGGACGCAGAGGTCTCGACGCCTCCCACCGACACGCCGGCCGATGACACGTCGATCACGGTTGCTCCTGTCGTCACGCTGCCGCCGGTCGATGACGTCGACGCAGGAGACGCCGACGACTCGACGGCTGCGGACTTGGACGCTCCTGGCGATCTCGCCACCGATGACCCGAGCTTCGAAGCGGAGCCGCTCCGGCCCTTCCAGGTGCAGGCAGCCGAAGACGCCCCGCCGTCGGGACCTGGGCTGGACGACGCCGGGAGTGCAGGGTCGACTGGATGGGCAGCGTTCGACGCCAACCTCGACGCGGCACTGCTGATCAACGGCAACTCCGCTGCGTCGGTCGCTGTGTCGATCGGCGGCGATGTCGTCCATGCTCGCGGTTTCGGCCGACGGGCACCGCTCCTCAACGACGAGATCACCGATGTCGAGGACCGATTTCGCATCGCCAGCATCTCCAAGACGATCACAGCGATCACGTTGCTCCAACTCGTCGAGCAGGGCGTCGTCGGCATCGACGAAGAAGTCGGCCAACGCGTCGCCGACCATCTCGGCGTGGTCCCGTCCGCTGGTGCGCGACGACTGACGGTCCGGCGGCTCTTGAACCACACGTCAGGTTTCTCCAAATACGACACCCAGTTCTTCCGCAAGGGAGCCGACAGCTGTGACGGCGCGGCACGCATCGGCATGCAGCGCGGTGCCGGTGGCGGCGGCTACACGTACAGCAACATGAACTACTGCGTGGCCGGCGTGCTGATCGAGGCCCTCACCGGGGACAGCTACACCGCGGCTGCGTACGAACAGGTGCTGACGCCACTCGGCCTGTCCGGTCTGCGACTCGCGAACACGTTCGACCCCGGCCCGCAAGAAGTGCTGCATGCAACGACAGCGGGGCGGAACTACATGGAGACCTTGGGTGCCGCCGGCAGTTGGATCGCCACGCCGTCCGACCTGGTGACGATCCTGGACTCCCTCGACCACTCGACGCCCGGGTTCAAGCCGCTCGAACCGGACACGGTGCAGCTGATGGCGACTCCGAGCGGTGCGACGTTTGGCCAACGCGGCTACGGCCTCGGACTGATCTCCTACGGCGACGGCCGGTACGGGCACACCGGCACGATCGAGAACACGCACGCCATGGTGTTGGATCGCGGTGACGGGGTGATCTGGGCGATCACCGTGGCCGGGCCGTACCCGGACGACACGCCGCGACTCGAATCGATCATCAACCGGGCCTTCGAAGCAGCGGGCTTCATCTCCGGCTGAGGACGACGTGGTGTCAGGCACCACGTCGTCCTCAGAAGATCACACCGGCGGCGAGCAGTTCGTCGGCATCGAGGCCGAGCTCGGTGATGATCTCGGCGGAGTGTTGGCCGAAGCTCGGTGCGTGGTCGCTGAGGCGTTGCGGTGTCGCACCGAACCGAGCTGCGGGTCGCGGCTCGCGCACTCGGCCGGCCACGGGATGATCCCGTTCGACGAAGACGTCGTTGTGCATGATCTGCGGGTCATGGGCGAGATCGTCGAGGGTCTGGATGACCGCTGCGGGCAGGTCGAACTCAGCAGCGCGGGCAGCGAAGTCGGCGGCGGTGGTCAGCGCAGCTGACGCCTTGATCTCGGCGTTGAGCGCACTTCGGTTCGTTGCCCGCAAACGGCCGTCGGCGAACCTCGGATCGTCAGCGAGGTCGGGGCGGCCGTACGTGTTGCACTGCGCCCGGAACTCCGATTCGGTGACGACGCTCGTCGCTGCGTAGCCGTCAGCAAGCTTGACTGCGCCGTACATCGAAGCGATCGTCGGCGCGTGAACGGCGTCGTCGTCGAGTAGTACGGCGTCCATCGCCGAGTCCGGCCACATGAACGCGATCGCCGTGTCGATCATTGCCAGTTCGATGTGCTGGCCGCGAACGGTGCCTCGCTCACGAGCGAAGAGCGCAGCGGTGATGGCCTGGGTGGCCGTGTAGGCAGTGGCCTTGTCGCAGAGCAGGGTGCGGAAGAGTTCCGGAACCCCCGTTGCAGGGTGCGCTTGGACGCTGGCGAGGCCGGACGCGGCTTGGATCACGTTGTCGTACGCGCGTCGACTGCTGTTCGGGCCGTCGGGTCCGTACCCCGAGATGGAGGTGTACACGAGGTCGGGGTTCAGTTCGTGCAGTGCCTCCCACCCGAGGTTCATCCGGTCCATTGCTCCGGGGCGGAAGTTCTGGATGAGTACATCGGCGTCGGCGATCAGACGATGCATCGCGTCGACACCGGCGGCCTGCTTGATGTCGATGACCAGGGAACGCTTGCCTCGGTTGTTGTTCACGTAGATGCCGGTCATCCCGTTCTTCGACGAGCCCAGGTGGCGCATCATGTCGCCCATGCCGGGTGACTCGACCTTGACGACGTCGGCGCCCTGGTCGGCGAGCATCATGGCCGCCAGTGGGCCAGCGATCATGACCGACATGTCCACGACCTTGATGCCGGCCATCGGTCCGGTCGGCCCGGTCGGCGCAGTCGGCCCGGTGAGACCGCTGGTCGTGTCGTCGATGCCGGCGGTGTCGTTCCCCATCGGCTGATCGTGACACGTCGCCGGGTGGCATCATGTGTCGTGGCCGACCCGACTCGTTCCCCGATCCCGATCACGGTCATCGGCGGATACCTCGGTGCGGGCAAGACGACGTTGCTCAATCGATTGCTCCGGGAGCCGGGTGGACGTCGGCTGGGCGTGATCGTCAACGACTTCGGGTCGATCGGCATCGACTCCGAACTGTTGGCGACCTCGAGCGACACGGGGGTCGTCAACCTGCCGAACGGGTGTGTGTGCTGCAGCCTCGGCGGGGATTTGTTCGAGTCGTTGCGACGACTGAGTGAGACGGACCATCCGCCGGATCAGATCGTGATCGAAGCGAGTGGCGTGGCTGATCCTGCCGTGGTGGCTGCATGGGGAACCTCTGATGGATTCGAGCCCGGCGGCGTGATCGTGCTCGCTGCGGCTGATTCGCTTCGCCAGCAGCTTCGTGACAAGTACGTCGGTGGTGAGGTACGTCGTCAACTCGTCGGCGCCGACCTCGTGCTGCTGACGAAGCCGGATCTGTGCACGGCTGACGACCTCGACCGCGTGGCCTCGGCACTGGCGGGCATCACGGCGGCAGAGATCATCACTGGTTCTGACGTGCCCGTCGAGGTGGTGCTGGGGCTGCGGCCTGATTCGGTCCGCGCCGGCGATGCGTCGGCAGGCCACGATGATCGGTACGTCCGTTGGGCGTGGACCGGTGGAACGATCAGCGCAGAATTGCTCGCCGCCCTGCTCGACGATCTCCCGGCCGGTCTGCTCCGCCTGAAGGGGTGGATCGCCACCGACGAGGGCCACGTGCTGGTCCAGGCCGTCGGCCGAACCGTCACGTCGACGCCGGTGTCGACGTCGACACCGGGCAGCCGACTGGAGGCGATCGGTGTCCGCGGACACCTGGACATCGACGCGCTGACGAGCCGATTCGACGCAGCGGTCACGTGACGGCGTGAGGTTGATGCGCTGTGGAGGCGCGCCTACCTCATGCGATGGGCGGCGAGGGATCGCGGTGACGTGACGGCGTGAGGTTGATGCGCTGTGGAGGCGCACCTACCTCATGCCATGGGCGGAGCACCCCGACACGTCGCACCGTTGGGAGCGTCAGGCGCCGGGGCGGGCCGCCTCGTAGGCGGTGCCGCCCACGACCGTGCCCCACACGCCGATGTCCTTGATGGCCATCGGGTCGACGGTCAGCGGGTTGTCCTCGAGCACCGTGAAGTCGGCAGCCTTACCGCACTCGATGCTGCCGAACTCGTCGTCGGCGTGGAGCTGATACGCCGCGCCACCGGTCACCGAATGCAACGCAGACTCTGCAGAGATTCGTTCGTTCTCGCCGAGTACTCGACCCGACGGCGTCACGCGATTCACTGCACACCACATCGTGTGCAGGTGCCCCAGTGGCGTGACGCTCGCATCGGAGTGGATCGAGAACGAGACGCCCAATCGCTCGGCGGTGGCGCAGGCTTCCATTCGGCGCGCACGCTCCGGACCGACGGTGACGTCGTGGTGCTGGTCGCCCCAGTACCAGAGGTGGTTGGTGAAGATGTTGGCGCACATGCCGAGCTTGGCCATCCGGCGGAACTGCGCCGTTGACGTCAGTTGGCTGTGCTGCACGGTGTACCGATGGTCCAACCAGGCCGATTCGAGCAGAAGTTGTTCGACGACATCGATCCAGAGGTCGATCGTGAGGTCGCCGTTGCAGTGGACGTGGGTGTTGATCCGCCGTTCGTGGAACGGGCGGACCATCTCGATGAGCTGCTCGGGCGGCACCATCCAGACGCCGTGATCGGTGGGCGCTGCACCATCGGGGGAGTAGTAGCCGGGCCACTTCATCTTGGCGGTGAAGCCCTGGATCGAGCCGTCGAGGACGATCTTGAGGCCGGCGGTCCGGAGTCGGTCGGTGTCGTCCAGTTCGAAGGACTTCACGAGGTCGGCGGCAGCTGCCCAATCGTTCGACCCGGGCATCATGCCGATGAGGTGGCGCTGGTGGATGCGGGCGGGGAAGTCGTCGGTGACGACCTGGTGCCACATGTCCTGCCCCTCGGGGCGGGTGACACCGCTTGCACCGAGGTCGGAGAGTGACGTGATGCCGACGTTGGCGCACATCTGGCCGAGCGTGCGGATGGCTTCGGGGTCGCCCATCATCCGCATCAGTTCGTGGATCGCAGATGTGGCGAGTGCGATCGCCGGCATCTCCTGGAGTTCACCGTTCGGTTCACCGTTGACGTCGCGAGCGACCCCGACCGTCGTCGAGTCGCGAGTGATCTCGTGACGTTCGAGCATGACCGAGTTGACCGTGGCGAGGTGGGCGCTCGCGTGGAACACGAAGATTGGCCGCTCCATCGATGCGCGGTCGAGGTGGTCGCGGGTGAGTCGGCCCTCACCAACGAAGTAGATCGGGTCGAATCCCCACACGATGATGGGCTCCTGCGACCCCTGCGTCTCGGAGTCCAGTCGCCGCAGCAGATCGAGCAGGGCGTCGTAGGTCTGGATGCCTTCCGCGGTGCTGCCGTCCGGGCGGTGGCGTGGGAACCAACCTGCGTAGGGCAGGAGTCCGAATGCTCCTTCGAAGACGTGTGCGTGCGCTTCGATCATGCCGGGTGTGAGAACGTGGTCGGCGAACCGGTTGTCGACGGTGTGGGGACCCCAGCTCGTGCACTCGTCGAAGGACCCGGCCGCGAGCACCTTGCCGTCGCGGATGGCGACCGCTTCGACGGTCGGTTGGCTCGGGTCCATCGTGACGATGGTGCGGGCAGGCAGGACGGTGATGTCGGTCATTGCGGGCTCGATTCCGTTGCCGCTCAGTTCAACTGTTCAGGCCAACTGGGTGGCCACGTCGTTGGCAATGAGGTCGAGGTGGTCGAGGTCGGCGAGATCCATCACCTGCAGGTAGATCCGCTCGGCTCCCGCATCGCTCCACGAACGGATGCGTTCAGCGACTTCGTCGGGCGTTCCGCACAGCCCGTTCTCGCGGAGCTCGGACGGCGCCCGCCCGAGGCTCGCTGCCCGTCGCTCCACTTCTCCTTCATCGGCGCCACAGCACACGATCAGCGCAGCGGAGTACACGAGCTCATCAGGGTCCCGACCGATCTCTTCGCACGCTGCTCGCACGCGCCCGCACTGCTTGGTGAAGAACTCGCGGTCGACGAACGGCGTGTTGAACTCGGCGGCGAACTTGGCGGCGAGTGCGGGCGTGCGCTTGGGACCACCACCGCCGATGACGATCGGTGGTGCACCCGAATGAGGCTTGGGCAGGGCGGGTGAGTTGGTGACGGGGTAGTGGCCGCCGGGATGGTCGAAGGTCTCGCCCGTCGGGGTCGCCCACATGCCGGTGATGATCTCCAACTGCTCCTCCAGCCGGTCGAATCGTTCGCCGAGCCCCGGGAACGGGATGCCGTAGGCCTCGTGTTCGGCAGTGAACCAACCGGCACCGAGGCCGAAGTCGACACGGCCGCCCGACATCTGGTCGACCTGGGCAACGCTGATCGCCATCGGGCCGGGGTACCGGAACGTCGCGGAGGAGACGAGCGTTCCGAGACGGATGGTCGACGTGTCGCGGGCGAGGCCGGCGAGTGTCACCCATGCGTCGGTCGGGCCGGGCAGACCATCGCCGTCGCCCATGACGAGGTAGTGGTCGCTCCGAAAGAAGGCGCCGAACCCGAGCGATTCAGCGCGCAGCGCAACAGCGAGCAGATCGTCGTACGACGCGCCCTGCTGCGGCTCGGTGAAGATCCGGAGGTCGGCCAGTTGCAGTGAGTCGGTCACGTGTCGATCCTAAGGCAACTCACCGAACGCACTCGGCTCAGAGCCATGGTCCTCAGGCCGTGCGTCGTCCGCCCGAGTTACTTCGGGGTCGGGACCAGCGGTAACGAGTTACTTCGGGGTCGCGAGTTACTTCGGGGTCGGGACCAGCGGTAACGAAGACCCTTCGAGGCACAGCGGCGTGGTGGGAGCCAAGATGCGCGACACTGGCGGCATGGCAGCACTGGGAAAGCAAGGACGTCCGGTCGACGAAGTGATCTCCGAACTGACGGACAAGCGGGCAGGCGACGTCAAGTGGGCGGACGGCAAGACGTTCGGCATGGTGTACGACGGTGGGCCGTCGGTCCACGAGGTGGCCGAGCAGGCAGCGCGCCTCTACCTCCACGAGAACGCGTTGAACACGCAGGCGTTTCCGTCGCTGCGTCAGATCCAGTCCGAAGTCGTCGGTTGGACTGCCGACCTGCTGCACGGTGACGACAACACGGCGGGCTTCCTCACCAGCGGCGGCACCGAGTCGATTCTGTGCGCAGTGCTCGCGGCCCGTAAGCGAGGCCTCGCCGAGCGCGGTGTCACCGAGCCGGAGATGGTGCTCCCCGAGACCGCCCACGCCGCCTTCCACAAGGCCGCCGACAACTTCGGCCTCACCGTCCGCAAGGCCCCGGTGCGCGAGGACTACACGGCTGACGTCGAGGCGATGGCGGCGATGGTCAACGACAACACGGTGCTCGTGGTCGGGTCCGCACCGCAGTACCCGCAAGGGGTGCAGGACGACATCGCCTCGATCGCCGAACTGGCCAAGTCAGTCGGGGCGAACTGCCACGTCGATGCGTGCATGGGCGGCTTCGTGCTGCCGTTCGCCGAGCGCATTGGCCGTGCCGTGCAGCCCTGGGATTTTCGAATCGATGGTGTCACCACGATCTCGGCCGACATCCACAAGCTCGGCTATGCCCCCAAGGGTGTGTCGGTCATTCTCCACAACACCAAGGAGTCGAGGCAGTACCAGACCTTCATGTTCGACGATTGGCTCGGCGGCTTCTATGCCTCGCCCAACATGCAGGGCACGCGGTCGGGTCTACCGATGGCGTGCGCATGGGCAGTGATGCAGCACCTGGGCGTCGACGGGTACGTCGAGTTGACACGCCAGACGTTGATCAACGCCGACCTCATGCGTGCGGGCATCATGGCGATCGACGGTGTCCGCGTGCTCGGCGACGGTCAGTTCCACCTCGTCGCCATGGCTGCCGAGCCGGACAGCGGTATCGACATGTTCGCCTTGGGCGACGCACTCCTCGAACGCGGTTGGTACCACGATCGTCAGAAGCCGCCGGACAACCTGCACTCGACGGTGAGCAACACCAACACCGGCGTCATCGATCAATACCTCGCCGATCTCGCCGATTGCGTCGCATCAGTCGGCACGACCGGAGATCGCAGCACCACCTACGCCACCCTCGAGTAGCGGTCACGTTGTGCCTGGCACAACGTGACCGTCAGTTGATCTTCTTGCCGACGCCTTCCCAGAATGGCTCGCGGAGCTTGAACTTCTGGAGTTTGCCGGTGGCGGTGCGAGCGAGTTCGTCGCGGAACTCGACCCGCTTCGGGCTCTTGTAGCCGGCGAGTCGTTCTCTGCAGAACGCGATCACGTCGGCTTCGGTGGCGGTGCTGCCGGGTGTGGTGACGACGAGCGCAGTGACCAGTTCGCCCCACTTCTCGTCGGGGATGCCGATGACGGCCACCTCGATGATGTCGGGGTGCTGGAACAGCGCGTCTTCGACCTCGATCGACGAGACGTTCTCACCGCCGGAGATGATCACGTCTTTCTTCCGGTCGGAGATCACGACGTAGTTGTCGTCGTCGATGTAGCCACCGTCACCCGTGTGGAAGAAGCCGTCGCGGATCGCGAGGTCGGTCTGATCGGGCTGTTCCCAGTAGCCGGCCATGATCGTGTTCGAGCGCGCCATGATCTCACCCTCGGAGTCGACGGCCATGGTGGTGCCGATCGAGGGCGCACCGGCGCGACCGAGCTTCGCGGCTCGCTCACTCGGTGAGAGGTCGTCGTACTCGGCACGATTGCGGTTGATCGTGATCAGCGGTGCGGTCTCGGTGAGCCCGTAGATCTGCACGAATTCCCAACCGAGTTCGACTTCGGTCTTCTCGATCGTCGAGGTGGGTGGCGGCGCTCCGGCGACGACGATGCGCACTCGTCCGGAGCCTGGAATCGGCTTGCCCTCCGCCTTGAGTTCGGCAGCAGCGTCGAGCGCCGCGTTGAGTACGGCCGGCGCCGCGCACATGAGCGTGACGCCGTGCTCCTCGACCCGGCGGAGGATCTCGTGGCCGTCGATCTTGCGGATGATGATGTGCTGGCCTCCCATCCCACTGATGGCGTAGAGCATGCCCCATCCGTTGCAGTGGAACTGGGGCAATGTGTGGAGATAGACGTCGCGGTCAGAGACCTGCATGTGCCAGCCGAAGGTGGTCGCGTTGATCCAGACGTTGCGATGGGTCAGCTGCACACCCTTCGGCCGAGCCGTCGTGCCCGACGTGTAGTTGATGGTGGCCGTGGCGTCTTCGTCGGGCTCCCAGGGCTTGGGCTCGGTGTCGAACTTCATCAGGATCGAATCGCTCTCGGCGCCGATGATCATCTTCGTTTCACACTCCACGTCGGCGAGGGCGTCTTCGAGTTCCGGGTCGATGAGCAGGACACGTGCCCCCGAGTGCTCGACGATGTAGCTGATCTCCGCGGCGACCAGTCGGAAATTCACCGGGACGAGGACGCGGCCCGAACCGGACACACCGAACAGTGCGGTGAGGAGACGAGCCGAGTTGTGGCTGACCATGGCCACCCGCTCACCCTGCTCGATGCCCATCGCGTCGAGCCCGGCCGCCATTGCTCGGGCACGTTTCGCCATCTCGGCGTAGGTGATCGATCCCCAGGACTCCGCGGGCTGATCGTGTTCATCGACGACCGCGATCCGGTCGGGGTAGACGCGCTCGGCGCGGTTCAAGAAGTCATTGACTGTCAGTGCAACCTTCATGCGCCGACTGTATGTCGCTGGTCACATCGCGCTGAACTCGCGGTTCGCGGTGCCGGGCAAAGTTACGTCGGGTCTGACCCCACGTAACTCATCGAGGGGCGGTGAGGGGCCAGGGGCGGTTGCGTTCGGCGGTGAGTGCGAGGTCGAGCAGCAGCGGTTCGGAGAAGTGGCGACCGACGATCTGGAGGCTGATCGGAAGGCCGTCGACCTGGCCCGCCGGGACGGAGATGGCGGGGTTGCCGTGCAGATTGCACGGGAATGTCAGGCGGCCATTGTTGGCCGCACCGGCATCGATCCCGCCGAACACCGACGGCAGCGGGCCCTCGGCGTCGAAGGCGATGTCAGGGTTCGACGCAGTCATCACGAAGTCGACACCGCTGGCCGGGTCGAAGATGCGCGCCATTGCTTGGTTGACCTCGCTGCGCCGACGCTCGATACGGGCCCGCCCCTCCTCGTTGTACTTGCCCTCGGTTGCTGCGAGACCGAACTGCATCTCGGGAGTCAGGTCGTCGGCGCAGTCGGGGTATCGATCTCCGAGCTCGGCGCGAATGCTGATCATTCCCGAGATCGACCAGGCACCGCCCATCCGGGGGACGTGCGTGTCGACGCCGTCGACGCGTTGCATCGAACGATCTGAGACCAGGTTGGACGCAGCCTCTTGGAGCAGCTCCCACATGACTGGTGACACCGTGGCTCCGCCCCAGTCGCCGACGATGGCGACGCGAGCGCCGCGCAGCGCATCGAAGTGGCTCCCCAGCCCGTTCTCCCAGCCCTCGACGCGCGGCAGGGAGAGCGGGTCGGTCGGATGGTGACCGTTCGTCACGTCGAACCAGCGGGCGGTGTCGCGAACAGATCGAGCCATGCAGCCGGTGGACACGGTCATGTTGCCGTACTCCGTGTTCGGACCGAGTGGGATCCGGCCGAACGTGCCCTTCAATCCGACGAGCCCGGTGAAGCCGGCGGGGATGCGAATCGAACCGCCCCCGTCGCCGCCGGTCGCGATCGGGAAGATCCCGCCCGCCACAGCAGCAGCCGATCCGCCGGACGATCCGCCGGGTGTCGTCCCGTGCTGCCAGGGGTTGTGTGTGGCCCCGTGCAGCACTGTGCGCGTGAGGTTGACGCCGCCGTATTCGCTCGCTGTGGTCTGCCCGGCGAGTACCGCCCCGCCCCGCTCGACGATCCGTTCGACCATCGTCGAGCTGTGCGTGGCGATGCGATCCTTGAACGGCACCGATGCCTCGGTGTCGGGCCACCCCTCGACCTTCGTCAGTTCCTTCACGCCGATCGGAACGCCCCCGAACGGCAGCGACAGGTCGGCCTCCTGCGCAGCTGCCATCGCTGCGTCTCGGTCGGTGTAACAGACCGCATTCAGGTCACTGGCATCGATGGCGGCGTGCGTCGCAACGAGTTCGTCGACCGGGGATCGCTCGCCCGATCGGAATGCGTCGACGAGGCCGACTGCGTCGCCCTGCCAGGTGTCTGATGCGGATGTGCCCATGGACGCCGACACTAGAAGGCCCGGCGGTGACGGCAGCAGTCGTCGGCCGTCGGTCGTGACTGTCCGAGATCCGGCTCGCCCCGATCGTGAGGCTCGCAGGGGTTTTCCAGCCGTCTACGATTCGCACGTCATGGACTCTCGCAACTTCATCGGCCTCGAGGCGACGCACAACCGGTTCCGGTGGAAACTGCCCGTCACCTCGGGCATCTCGACCACCGGCGGTTTCATGTTCGGCGGCTCCGGGCTCGGCGCAGCCATCTCGGCGCTCGAGGGCACGGCGGGCCGCGAGTGCGTCTGGGCAACGGCGCAATACCTGTCGTACGCGAAGCCTGGCGAGGTGGTCGACGTCGATGTCACGATTGCCGTCGAGGGGCACCAGATCACCCAGGCGCGCGCAGTTTGCCACGTCGCTGATCGCGAGATCCTGACGGTCAATGCTGCGCTCGGCGACCGGCCGATGGAGCATTCCGGACAGTGGGAGCAGATGCCGGCGGGGGTGGGCGAACCACTCAGCTACCCGCCGCGGACCCACCACTCGGACTGGTCCGGCACGATCAACGAACGATTGGACCAGCGCATCGTCAAGGGGCGTGACTACGACGACCTGGCCTTTCAAGAACTCGGTGAGCAGAGCGACGGCCAATACCTGTTGTGGGCGCGGATTCCCGACGTGATCACCGGGATGGATGCGACCACGCTCGCCGTGCTCGGTGACTTCGTGCCCAGTGGTGTCGGACAGGCGCTCGGTGTCCGTGGAGGCGGCAACAGCCTCGACAACACGCTGCGGGTCTGTCGAATGGTGCCGACCGAATGGGTGCTGATGGACATTCGAGTCCACGCCGTCGAGCGGGGCTTCGGCCACGGCCTCGTGCACATGTTCGCCGAGGACGGAACACTGCTGGCCACAGCGAGCCAGAGCGTGATCGTCCGTCTCTCCAAGACCTGATCCCACGACGGCGCCTTCGGTACCGACGCGAGCCACTGCGTAAGGTCGGCAGATGGCTCTCCCACAACGCCCCGGCATGACCGTTCCACTTCCCGGCCCGCTGCACACGCACGCCGAGAAGCTCAGCGAGTTGGCCGACATGGGCTACACCGACATCTGGTCCGCCGAAGCCGATGGCGCTGACGCATTCACCCCGCTGGCCATGGCAGCCGCATGGGAGCCGCGGCTCCGGCTCGGCACGGCGATCGTTCCGGCCTACACGCGCTCACCGGCCTGTCTCGCTCAGAGCGTCGCCTCGATGGCCGACGCCGCCCCTGGGCGATTTGCGATCGGCATCGGTTCGTCGAGCAATGTGATCGTGGAACGTTGGAACGGTGTGCCGTTCGAGGAGCCCTACAAGAAGGTCCGTGACGTCGTTCGATTCATCAAGGACGCCCTCGAAGGCGAGAAGATCAAGAAGAGCTACGACACCTTCGAGATCGACGGGTTCAGGATGGGCATCCGACCAGAGATCAAGCCACCCGTGCTCGTCGCAGCACTTCGCGAAGGCATGCTGCGTCTCGCCGGCCGAGAGGGTGACGGCGCGATCATCAACTGGCTGTCCGCTGACGACGTCGCGAAGGTCGCACCGATCGTCACCGAGGCGGCCGGCGGCGACGAACGTGAGATCGTGGCACGCATCTTCTGCTGCCCGAGCGAGAACACCGACGTCGTCCGCGCTGCAGCGCGCTACGCCATTGCGGCGTACCTGAACGTTCCCGTCTACGCCGCCTTCCACGAATGGATGGGCCGGGGTGAGCAACTGCAGGGGATGTGGGACGCATGGAAGGCCGGCGACCGCAAAGCGGCGCTGGCCGAGATCCCCGACTCCGTCGTCGATGAGCTGATCGTGCACGGCTCGCCCGCAGCGTGCCGGGCGCAGATCCAGTCGTACTTCGACAACGGCGTGACGACCAGCTCGCTCGCAATACTGCCGCTCGACCCTGACCTCGACCACTGGCAGGCCGTCAAGGACCTGGCTCCGAGCGCCGGTTGACTCAGATCACCTCGAAGTCACAGGTCGGCCCGAGAGCGTTGGCGAGTCGGCGGTCAGCCGTGATCAGCGGACAGCCGAGTGATTCAGCGAGCGCGACGTAGGCAGCGTCGTATGCCGTGACGTTGTCGCGTAGTTCGGCGATTCGGTTGATGAGTCGTTGAGTCGGCACACGCCGAATGGATGCGTCGCGGAGACCACGGACGGCGTGGGAGTACCGAGTCACGTCGATCTGTCGTCGCCGCAACATCGAGCCGAGCGCCGAGAGTGTTTCGGCGTTGATCACGTCGGGTGAGCGCAGGTCGGCCGTCGTGCCGAGACGACTGCGCGCTGTCGTGCCGAGACTGCCGCCGTCGGTGAGGGCAGCAGTCAACAGCGATGCGTCGACCACCATCATTCGTCGGGCCGTCCGGCATGCAGGGCGTCGAGGACGATGTCTCTCCCGAGGATGGGAAGGTCCGAGGTGTCGTAGCTGTTCAAGAACTCGGCCATGGTCGGGGTGAGTGCTGTGCGGGTGAGTTCTCGCACGAGGTACTTCTGGAGCGACATCCCGGCGTCCTTGGCCCGCCGACTGAGCACGGCGTGCGCTTCGGGCGGCAGTTCACGAATGAGGACGTTCGGCATGCTTGCAGTCTGCAAGCGGGCGGCGGGCATGTCAACCAGCTCAGGCGGCGCGGTTCGTGCGGGCAGGCAGCGCAACGGTCGCAGCCTCACGTGCGGCCTTGCGCTCGGCGAGCATCTGGCGGATCTCGGCGACACGGCGCATGCCGAGTTCGCGGGTGTCCTGGCTGAGCAGGAAGCGGGTGCTGACGTTCGGGGCCGGCGCAAGGTCCGGCAGAAGGGTGAGCTGCTGTGCGGTGCCGGCGGTGGTGCGGTTGGCGGTGCGTGCGTTGTTCATGTCTCCACTATGAACGAGCACTGTCACAGAGTTGGCGGGAGGGTGAAACCCCTGGTCAGTGATGGTGCCGGTGATGGTGGAGCGCTGACCATACCCAGCGGTACGGCCACTGCGGCTCAGTAATACGCTTCGAAATCACCGAGGTTGGCGTAGATCGTCTTCCACTGCGTGAACTGATCGAGCGTGACGAGACCGTTCTCGCGGCCGTGGCCGGACTGCTTGTATCCGCCGAATGGAATCGACGGCGGCAGGTCGTTGTAGCTGTTGATCCAGATGTTGCCGGCTTCGATTGCATTGGCGACGCGGTGTGCCCGGGCGAAGTCGCGGGTGAACACGGCACCTGACAGCCCGTAGTTCGTGTCGTTGGCTCGCCGCAGTGCCTCGTCCTCGTCGTCGAACGGCAGAACCGACATCAGCGGTCCGAAGACCTCTTCTCTGACGAAGGTCATCTCGTCGTCACAGTCGGCAAAGATCGCCGGAGTCACGTAGTTGCCGTCGGCCAGGTCGGGATCGGTCGGCACGGTGCCGCCGCAGAGGTGCCGGGCATCGCTGGCCAGGGCGTTGTCCATGTAGCCCATGACCTTGGTGTGGTGCTCCCGGCTGATCAGGGGTCCGACCATGACGTCGGGCTCGAAGGGGTCGCCGATTTTCAGTGCCTCGGTGCGCGGGCCGAGCTTGGCGATGAAGTCCTCGTAGAGCCCGCGCTGGACGAAGACACGGGTGCCGTTCGAGCAGACTTCGCCGGCCGAGTAGAAGTTGGCGACGAGTGCGGCGTTCACCGCGCTGTCGAGATCGGCGTCGTCGAACACGATGATCGGGCTCTTGCCGCCGAGTTCGAGGGTGACGCCCTTCAGCGTTGTCGCCGCGTCGGCCATGACCTTCCTGCCCGTGCCGACTTCGCCCGTGAGCGAGATCTTCGCGATGCGCTCGTGACGCGACAACATCTGACCGACCCGATAGTCGCCCTGGACGACGTTGAACACGCCGTCGGGCAACCCGGCCTCGGTGTAGATCTCGGCAAGCTTCAGCGCCGTCAGCGGCGTCAGTTCGGCCGGCTTGAAGATGAACGAGTTCCCACACGCGAGCGCCGGCGCCGACTTCCACATGGCGATCTGGATCGGATAGTTCCAGGCACCGATCCCGGCGCAGACGCCGAGCGGTTCACGCTTGACCGAAGCAAAGCCGTGGGGCGGGAAGTCGAAGTGCTGGCCGTGCAGCATTGACACGAGGCCGGCGTAGTACTCGATCTGGTCGGCGCCGGTGACGATGTCGACCGTCGTCGTCTCCGACACCGGCTTGCCCGAGTCGAGGGTCTCGAGGTGGGCGAGTTCGTCGTTGCGCTCACGCAGAATCTGCACGGCACGCAGCATGATGCGGGTCCGCTCCATCGCGGGCATGACGGACCACACGGCGAACCCGGCCTCGGCGGCGTCGACGGCGGCATCGACGTCGGCCTGGCTGGCCTGCTGCACCTCGCAGATCACTCGGTTGGTCGCCGGATTGATCGTTTCGAAGGTCTCACCCGACGTCGCGTCGACGTAGCGACCGCCGATGTAGAGCTGCTGCGTCGGCAGCGTGGTCGATCCGTTCACGAAGTCGTTCATCGCGATCGGACGCTACCGGATGTCTCGAAGTGACCTGGATCGAACAGGACAAGCGTGTCTCGAAGTGACCTGGCTCAAACGAGACGTCAGCGGGTGGGGCAGGCGGTCGACGGCGTCACAGACGGGCGAGATCGCCCTCGGCGTCGATGTCGGCATCGATTCCGAGGATGACTTCGGCGCTGAGTTCGGCCCTGAGTTGGTCGTGGGTCTTCAGGGACGAGCCGAAGAGCAGCCGTTCGGCCTCGGCGCGTTCGTTGGGTCGCGCGAGCAGGTAGCCCTGCGCTCGGTGGCAGCCGACGGAGCGGACGTACTCGAGTTGTTCATGGGTCTCGATGCCCTCGGCGACGACTTGGAGGTCGAGCGACCGGGCAATGGTGAGCACGGCTTCGATGACGGTCGAGTCGTAGCCACCCTCAGTCGACCGGGCAACAAAGCTCCGGTCGATCTTCAAGACGTCGATCGGAAGATCGCGGAGGTAGTTCATCGACGAGTAGCCCGTGCCGAAGTCGTCGACGGCGATGGTGATGTCGAGTGCTCGGATCGTGTTGAGCAGGGTCGTCGCCATCTCCAGGTCCTCGAGCAGGTGCGTTTCTGTCAGTTCGAACTCGAGCATCGACGGATTGGCTCCGGTCGCAGCGAGCGCTCGTTCGAGGTCACCGAGGAGATCGCCTTCGATCAGGTGGCGTCCCGAGATGTTGACGGCGAGACGGACTCGGTGATCGGGGAACTCGCGCTCCCAATCAGCGATGGCCTCGCATGAGCGGTGCAGCACCCACCGTTCGATCTCGAAGATCAGCGACGAACGCTCGGCGATGGGAATGAACTCGCCGGGCGACACCATGCCGATGTTCGGTCGATCCCAGCGCACGAGCGCCTCGACATGATCGAGGCGACCGGTGGCGAGCGACATGATCGGCTGGAAGTGCAGGACGAGTTCACCGTTGCGGACGCCGTGACGCAGTGCGAGCGCCAGGTCGGCTGCGTGTTCGATCTGTTCCTGCAACTGTGAGTCGAAGCGTTCGACACGGCCGCGGCCTCGGTGCTTCGCGAGGTACAGGGCGGTGTCGGCCTGGTGGAGCGCTTCGAGTGAGGTGACGTGCGTGTCCGGAATGACGACGCCGACACTTGCGCTCAACGCGAAGATCCCCTCGTCGGACCCGTACGGTTGCTCGACTTCCTGGATCAGACGATGGCCGAGCGCCATGACGGCTTCGATGTCGTCATAGTCCGACACGATGATGACGAACTCGTCGCCGCCGAGTCGAGCGATCAGTTCGCCGGATCGGGTGGTGCCCGACAGGCGGCGAGCCACCTCGCGGAGCACTTCGTCGCCTGCTTCATGACCGTGGGTGTCGTTCACGCCCTTGAAGCCGTCGATGTCGAGGAACAGCAGGGCGAACGTCTGGCCTCTGCTGATGAGTCGGTCGAGATGCTCCATTGCGGCGAAACGGTTGGGCAGGCTGGTCAGTAGATCGTGACGTGCTTGATGTGCGAGCTGTTCGGTCATGCTCGACAATCGGGCCACCGATTGACGCATCGAGACTCCGACTGCGCCGGGAAGCTCGACGCTGTCGGCCGAGGAGAGATCACCGGCGGACAGCCGGGCGATCTGTCGGTCGACGCCGGCGAGTGTGACCAGCATGTCGTTGACCGATGCGGTCAGGCGCCGCACGACGCTCGGGCCGTGGAGTGGGAGGGGATCCGTGGTGAGGTCGCCCTGGCCGACCTTTGCAGCGCGGCGGCTCAGTCGGGCGAGTGGCCGACCGGTCGTGACCAGCACGAACAGCGTCAGGATCGACGAGATCAGTGCGACGGCGGCCAGCAGCAGCTTGGAATTCCGCACGTCATCGGTGGCCGAGACGGCGCGAGCGGCTGCGCCGTCGGAGATGTCGAGCTGGATGTCGGCGGCGTAGGCGTCGAGCGAATCCAGATAGTCGAGCTGGCCGACGAGGAACGTGGCAATCGCCATGACGGTGTCGGGATTGGTGATGATCGAGCCGTCGAGCTCGGCCCGAGCGGGGAAGAGCTCGAGGGGTACGACTGGTTTGACGAGACGGACTGCGTAGAAGCGAGCACGGTCCTCCTGATCGAGGAGCGCGCCGAACGTATCGAGCTGCGCGTCATGAATCGCTGACTTCTGAATGAGCGTCACCTGGGGATTCTGGCCGGCGTCCAGCAAGCCCCGGACGACAGCCTGTGTCAACTGCCCGGCGCTCGCCTCGGCCCGAGCGATCGCTTGGAGTTGGCCCGCATCGGCGAGGCCCACGACAGCGGATTCGTCATTGGCCTGCTTTCCGCTCAACAGTTGATGCAGCGTGTTGGCGATGTCGTCGAAGAGAGCGCCGAGTCCGGCGGGATCCGATGTCTGAGCGGCACTCAGCCCCCGTTGCCGGGCGAGCTCGGCGTCGTAGCGGGCCAAGGTCGCTATGAGCGTCGTGCCGTCCTCGAGCACTGTGTCCCTGGCGTCGACGGCGAGTTGGGCGAGCGCACCATCGAGGCGCGTCCGGTTCGACTCCGACACTGCGAAGAAGTCGATCCCGGTGAAGGCGACGACGAGGTCGGGGTCCACACCGAGTTGTTCCATGCGGCCGATGCCCTCGAGTGCGATTCGCTCCAGGTTGGCGGGAGCGATGACCGACGATGCAGAGCGTTGCAGAGTGACCGTCTCTGCGAACTCGATACTCGCCTCGGCTGCGACCTGGTCCCGCGCGATCTGCCGGAACGACGTCACGCCCAGTGCGAGCATGGGAACGAGCGCAATCGTGCAGAGGCGGAGTGCGAGCGAGCCTCCGCCGATTTTCTTTGCGTTCGGCATCGAGGTGTCATCGGCACTGACACGTCGTTTCTTGACGACGTCGGCCCGACCTTGACGACACCGAGACAGAGCGGTCGGGGCGGGTGTCAGTCGATGGCGGCGACGCAGCGGAGACGCTGAGACGGGTCTTGCCCGTAGAACGCCTGCAGCTCGGCGTAGAGCGCCGGTTCATGGTCGAAGAGCTCGCACGGCTGGTTGAAGAAGACCTCGGTGGCCACGGCGAAGAACTCGGCCGGATTCGTACCGGCGTAGGGACGCAGGACGGGCGAGCCCTCGGCGCGCACCGTGTCGTAGGCCGCAGTGCAGACCTCGCGCCACCGCTCGGCCGCTGCAGCGTCGTGCAACGGCGGCGTGCCGTCGGTGACGCCGTCGAGCATGTCGAGGCGATGCGCGAACTCGTGGTAGACGACGTTCTGGCCCTGACCGGGGAACTTGGCGCCGCGTCGGGCCGCTGCCCAGGACAGCACGACCGGGCCGCCGGCCTGCGCCAGGCCCGAGATCAGACGTGGACCCGAGGAGAACGTGCCGGCGCCGGTCGCATGGGTTCCGAGGAGCCGAACGTTGGACGGGTGGACGATCACCGACGAGACGTCGTCGTAGCCGTCGAGGTCGAGCCCGAGCAGCAACATGGACGCCTGTGCAGCGATCAGCACCTTGATCTGTTCGTCGAGTTCGAACCCGTTCGCTGCTTCCCAGTCGGTGGTCGCCATGAAGCGGGCGACCAGCATCTCCATTCGCACGGACTCCGGCTCCGTGAGCAGTGACCAGTGCTCGAATCCGTCGACGAGCAGCTCGCGCCAGGCCTCGTCGAACTCGTGGGGAGTGGCGGAGAACAGCCCACCCACCCAGTTTCGCAGGCGAATCACGCGGACAGATCGACAGGTCGGGCTGGAATCACGACAGGACGTCGGCAGGTGTCGGGCCGTTGCGGACAGCGTCAGGAACCTTGTCGGCGCCGCCGAAGTACTCCGCGAGGCGATGGTCGGCGTCGTCACCGAACAGGATCTCGGCGACTTCCCGGAGACCGGCTGAGCTGGCGATGTCGTCGTCGCTGACGACGAGCTCGATCTTCGACCGGCGCCGCATGAAGTCTTCCAGTCGTGTGATCATCTCGGACTCTGCAGCCGAGTACAGCTCGGCGCGCAGGTAGTCGGCCGAACCCATGATGTCTTCGGCCATGCGCGGGTCCTGGCGGATTTCTTCGAGCATCGCGAACCCGCGGCGTCCGTACCGACGCCACAGCCGCTCACTGAGCGGTTCGGTGTCGGGCTTCTCGCGCAGATCGTCGAGGTGCATCAACCGAGCCTGACGGAAGAACTCCTTGCGAGTTGCCTTGGCCGGCTCGCCGTACCAGTTGTGCAGGTCCTTCTCGAGCGGGATGCCCAGCGCTTCGATCTCGGCGGCGACTTCCTCGCCGACGTTCAAGCAGTCGGTGAGCTTGCCACCGAAGATGGTGACCACACGCTCGGTCCGGTCGACTTCGACAGCGTGCTTTCGGCTCAACTTGGTCCAGTCGACATCCCTCTGATCCCCCTTGCCGGCGCTGACGACCAGTGGGCGCACGCCACACCGCTCGGCGATGATGTCGGCGCGGGTGAGCGGCTTGACCAGATCCATCCGAGCATTGATCTGACCGAGCAGGAAGTCGATGTCGTCGTCGTTCACCTCGGTGAATGGCGTGTCGACCCGGGTGTCCGTCGTACCGATGACCGAACGACGGCCCATCGGGATGACGTAGAACAAGCGCTCGGTGTCGTCGTAGAACGCCAACACCTTGTGGTGATTGTTCGTGGTGAGGCGAGGGACGACGAGGTGGATGCCCTTCGAGTAGACGATTCGATGCTCGGTGGTGAGTCCCCACTGTTCGTTGGTCTCGTCGACGAACGGCCCCGCAGCGTTCACGATCGTGCTCGCGGTCGTGGTGAACTCCTCGCCGGAATCGACGCACCGCAGCGTCGCTATCCATCGGTCGCCGTGGCGAACGGCGGAGACCAGTTCGACGTAGTTGGCGGCGGCGGCACCTGCCTCGATCGCCGAGCGAACGAAGCTGAAGACAAACCGTGCGTCGTTGTCGACGAGGATGCCGTCGCGGTAGTCGATGCCGCCGGCGACGTTCTCGGTGTTGATGGCGGGTTCCTCGTTCTCGATGTCGTCACGAGACAGCAGGCGCGGCGGCTTCGTGCCGAACAGGCCGATGATCCAGTAGCCGAGCGCACCGAAGGCGGCGAACCACGGCTTGTATGGCCCCTTCTCGTCGAGGGATGCGTAGAACCCGATCTCCTTGATGTTGTCGCGATAGGCCTTCATCAGGCGGTTGCGGGACAGGCACAGCTTGAAGACGAGCCACAGCTCGTAGTTCTCCAGGTACTTGAAGCCGCCCCACACGAGGTTCGACGATGCCTGGCTGGTGAAGTTGGCGAAGTCGCCCCGGTCGATCAACGCAACGTTCGCGCCACGGCCTGCCAGCGATGCAGCAGTGACCGCACCGTTGATCCCGCCGCCGATGATCAACGTGTCGAACGATCCGTTTCGCATCCGGTCGATGTGAGTCGAGCGCAAAGACATGCCGACAGCGTACGACCAGATCGGAGCGGCGTCCCGCCGTGGGGACAAACATCAGGTCAGGCAGCGCCTCGCTCAGGCAGCGGTGACGACGAGCACCGATGCAATGATACTGATCAGGCCCACGGCGATCGGCGTGGCGTAGGTCGCCCACTTCGGTGAGGGCTTGTGGCCCGGGGCGAGCATCACCGTCGCACAGATCGCGCCGGCTGCAGCGCCACCCAGGTGGCCGCCGACCGAGATGCCACTGATGGCGAACGTGAGAAACAGGTTGAGCAACAACACGCGACCGATGCTCGTCGAGAACGGGTTGACGCCACGCCGCCAGAGGCCGACCGACGCGGCGGCGAGCAGACCGAAGACCGCACCCGAGGCTCCCGCCGAGAGACTCGACGGGCTCAGGACGATCGCTCCGAGCGACCCGCCGAGCAGCGAGGCCATGTACAGCAACAGGTATCGGATTCGACCGAGCGGCGGCTCGAGCAGCGGGCCGAGTATGTACAGGAAGTACATGTTCAGTGCGATGTGGATGATCCCGTAGTGGGTGAATCCGGAGGTGACCAGTCGATACCAACCGTTCGGCTGGGTGATCACGTCGCCGCCGCTCGTCCCCCAGCGAATCGGGTTGGCGAGCACATCGCGGCCGACGGCCAGCTCGAGGTGGGCCTTGGTGCTGCCGGAGAGGGCATTGCTGTCACGGGTCCAGAGGAGGATGCCGACGAAGACGGCGAGGTTGAGGCCGATCAGCACCATGGTGACCAGGTTGGGTTGTCCCGCCGACCAGAACTTGGCTCGGGTCTTCAGGTCGGGCTGGGCGGCCTTGGCGCAGTCGAGGCAGTGGCTGCCCACTGCGGCCTTGGTCAGGCAGCGATTGCACGAAGGCTTGCCGCAACGGGTGCAGCGTCGACCGGTCGGTGTGTCGGGATGTCGGTAGCAGGTCGTCGATGTCGACGGCGCGCCCATCGGGATCGAACCGGGTGGCCCGCCGGAGAGCGGCGGCCGTGTTCCGGATGAGGGTACGGACGACCCGGATCCGGGTGGGGGAGGAGGCAACGGCACCGGATCATCGTACCGATCGTGCCCGTTGGCGGATCGCAGCGCTGCGAAACGATCGCTCAACTCAGATGTCGGGCCAACGGGGTGCCGGGTGGTGGCCGTCGTTGGGCTGGGGGATGCCGAGCAGATGGCCCTGCACGAAGTCGCAACCTGCTGCTTGGAGATGGCGGAGCTGATCATGGCCGCTCACCCGTTCGGCCACGACCTGCATGTCGAGGGCGTGGGCGAGCAGTACCAGGGCTCGGACCAGGCGGATGTCGGTCTCCGAGGACCCGGAGGGCAGTGCCAGCGAACCGTCGAGCTTGAGGTAGTCGGCGCCGACGTCGGTGAGGACCGACAGCGCGCTCGAGCCGGTGCCGAAGTTGTCGACGGCGATGCCGACGCCGAGCCGCCGCAGCGTCCGTACTGAACGCTGGACGTCGGTGTTGCCGCTGAGCAATGCACTCTCCCGCGCCTCGAGGACCAGCCGTTGCGGGCCGATGCCGTACTCGTGGAGCAGGGTCTGGACCCGATGGACGAACGACGAACTCGAGAGCTGGACCTGGGACACGTTGACGTGGACGGTGAAGTCCTCACCGACCCACCTGCTGTCGATCCACTGGCGAAGGTCCGACAGGCACATCCGCATGACCAATTCGCCGAGTCGACCGATCGAACCCGATTCCTCGGCGACGGCGATGAAGGTCGCGGGATCGATGCGTCCGCGAGTCGGGTGGTGCCATCGCACCAGTGCCTCGGTGGCCGAAGCGCGGCGGGTCACGGCGGAGAAGACCGGCTGATACTCGATCGTGAGTTCTTCACGGGCGACGGCCTGTGCCAGCGCCGCGGCGAGTTCGCTGCGCTCGCGTGCAGCGGCTCGCATCTGCGAGGTGAAGAGCACGGAGCGTCCACGACCGGTGCGCTTGGCTTCGTACATCGCGGTGTCGGCATTGGAGATCAGCGCCGACGCCGCGGCCTCGTCGTTGAGCGCGAGGGTGTCGGCGTCGGAGAGTGCGATGCCGACGCTGACCGAGAACTCGAGGTCGAGTTCGCGGACTCGGAGACGTCCGGTGAGGGCCTGGCGGATCCGGTCGGACAGTTCGATGGCGGTGACCGTGTCGGGCATGTCGGTGCAGACGACGAGAAACTCGTCGCCGCCGATCCGGGCGACGTGATCGTTCGGCCGGACTGCTTCGGCCAATCGAGCCGCAGTCGAGACGAGCAGACGGTCGCCGACCGCATGCCCGAGGGCGTCATTGACGTACTTCAGTCGATCGAGGTCGATGAAGAGTGTGGCGACATGGCCACGGTTGCCGCGCTGCTGCGACACGGCGTTTTCCAGGACCGACAGAACCTGGCGTCGGTTGGACAGACCGGTGAGCGGGTCGTGGCTCGATCGGTGCCGCAGCCGCTCGGTCTCGGCGCGAGCGGCGGTGACGTCGTGGGCGATGATCGCGATGTAGCCGTCGCCACCGTCCGGGTCGAACTCGGCGGCTGCAGCCTGGGCGGCAGCCACCGGCTCGACGTCGGGTCGAACGGCCACGGTCGCCCGGAAGACCCGGGCCCGCCCGGTGACATCGGTGTGGTCGAAGTCACCCTGCCACGTTCCGTGTTCGGTGCGGTTGAGCAGATGCTGCGGGACGTGGTCCAGAAGTGACCGCAGCATCGCCAGTGCGGCTGATCCCTCGGTGAGCTGGTCTGCCGACGATGCGCCGAGCACGCGGAGCGCCACAGGGTTGACCGTGCGAATCGTGCCATCGCGGTCGAGCACGATGACGACAGACCCGTCGGCATCGAGGAGTTCGTCGATCTCGCCGGGGAGGTCGTCGACCATCGACACAGCGCCCGTCGCCACACGCTGTCGGAGATCGGAGAACGGCGACGATGGCGACGAGGGTGCTGATGGGGGTGGGGGACGCGGAGCGTCGCGGGGTGGCCCGAACGGTCCCGCCTGCTCGATTGGATTGTCGTCGTTGCCCGGCACCTGGTGCCCCCGTCGCTGACTCGTGTTGTCTCGTGACGTTGTTTACGTCACCGCTCGTACGTTCCGGTCACGTCGGACGACGCGATCGCAACATCTTGTATGAATCCCAGAAGATCTCCTGATGATGTGCCATCGGCAAGTTCCACCTGTTGGTTGAGCGCGTACATCGTCATGCGATACAGATGTGGGCCGTCGCCGGGCGGCGGGCATGGCCCGCCGTAGCCCACATCGCCGAAGAAGTTGATCGCGCGAATCGCCCCCAGAGGGTCGACGCCTTCGGCCAGGACGATGTCGTCAGGATTGATGCCGGCCATGACCCAGTGAACGAACGGTGTCCCGTCGCCCACCGACTCGTCGAGCATTGTGATCGCCAGTTCCACGGTGCCCTCGGGGACACCAGTCCAGCTCAGCGCAGGGGAGAGGTCGAGCCCGTCACACGTGTTGATCGGCTCGATCAGAGCGCCGTCGGACCAGGGCCCGGTGAGTGCGAACGACCCGACCGGAGCAGGCAGTTCGATGTCGTCGGGGAGCGGCTCGATCGGCACCGAGGCGAGGGTGTCGACCCCGTCGCGGACCGGTTCGATCGTGGTGGTCGGAGGCGGCAGCGTGCCGTACGATTCGGGCAGCGTCTTGCCGTCGCCGGTGTCACACGCAGATGCTGCGACCGCCAGTGCGGCGACGATCCCGAGTCTCACGAACCCGTGTGAGGGGCCTCGGAGGCGCGAGCGCACAGCACGAAGTCGGCCGACAGTGCTGCCTTGAAGATGCTGGGTTCGGTCGAGTGTGCTCACCAGCGCCGCATCGTAGGCGACGGGCATGCGGCTGCGACAGCGCCGCTAGCCTTGCGTGGGTGGCCGAACGTCTGACGCTGTTGACCGTGCACGCGCACCCCGATGACGAGGCGTCGAAAGGGGCCCCGACGCTGGCGAAGTACGGCGCAGAGGGCATCCACACCGTGCTGGTCTGCTGTACCGGCGGCGAAGAGGGTGACCTGCAGAACCCGTCGCTACGCGACGAAGGCGAACCATTCCACGGTTTGGAGCCGGACCAGGAACGTGAACTCGTGGCGTCCATGCGCGAGGCCGAACTCGCCGCTTCGGCTGCGGTGATCGGCTTCGATGCCGTCGAGATGCTGGGCTACCGGGACTCCGGCATGGCTGAAACCGAGCCCAACAACCACCCGGACTGCTTCCACCAGGCCGACCTCGACGAGGCCGTCGGTCGTCTCGTCGCGATCATTCGTCGTGAGCGTTCCCAGGTGATCATCACCTACGGCGACGACCAGGCCGGGTACCCGCATCCAGACCACCTGCGAGTCCACGACATCTCTGTGCTCGCGTTCGACCGCGCCGGCGACCCCGACTGGTACCCCGAGCTCGGCGATCCGTTCCAGCCGTCGAAGCTCTACTACTCGGTGTGGACCAAGACCCGCATCCTCGCCGTGCACGAAGCGATGATCGAGCACACCGGCGAGTCGCCGTTCTCCGAGGAGTGGTTGGCCCGGGACGGCCAAGACCATCGGGTCACGACGAAGATCGACTGCACCGATTTCCAGTGGGCCCGCACCGGCTCACTTCGGGCACACGCCACGCAGGTCGATCCGAATGCCGGGTGGTGGTTCGGCCTGACCGACGACCAGCTGTCCGCGGCCTACCCGTGGGAAGACTGGATTCTGGCCCGTTCACTCGTCGGCCCGATCCCGGTCGATGACAGCGAGCGCGACCTGTTCGCCGGTGTTCGTGAAACAGTGAACACATGAGCGAGCAGCCGACCGTCCAGTACCGAGTCGTCGTGGCCAAGAAAGACGAACGCATCGACGGCCCCGACGACGCGTCGATCGTGATCACGGTGCCACTGGTCGACGCTGCGGCTGACGGCTTCGAACCGGCCGAGGCGTTCATGCGCGGCAAGCTCAAAGCAGCGGGCCACACCGGGCAGATCCTCGACCTGTTCAAATCGGGCGCAGCGGCGACAGCCATCGCCGGCCTCGTCGCCACCGCCTGATCAGGAAACGGCGCGCCTGTCTCGTTCGAGCCAGTTCACTTCCAGACACGCGGCTCAGGCGCGTTGAGCGTCGCGGAGCTCCCGGAAGCCGATCATCACCGCGCCCGCCTCGTGGAGCGCGTCGACCAGTGCCTGACTCTTCGCGAGTTCCAGGTCGGCAATCCATCCGTCAGCGGCGTCGCCGGCAAAGGCGCGCACCTCGGGCGTGTCGATCGCCGGTTGCACGTGGATCTCGGTGACTCCCGGCGCCAGGTTGGAGACGGCATCGAAGACTCGGTGTGAGCTGCCGGCGCGCCAGTCGTGATCGAAGTGATCGGGAAAGACGACTCCTTCGTCGAGCGCGAGCTGGCGGAACGGAAACCCGGCCTGTGCGGCGCTGATCGTGGACGGCAGCCGGATCGGCAGGCGGTACTCGAAGGCGAGTTCGAGGTAGACGTCGAAGAATTCCGGCCGCAGCGTGATGGCGGAAAGATGCGGAGCGAGATGGGTGACGTCGACGTCCCACGCGAGCGCCCGCTCGATCTGGGCGCGGAGCTCGCGCAGGACCTCGGCGTGGTCGGCGTGCTCCCACAGGTCTCCGAGGGATCGAGGAAAGCCACCCTCGCCGGACTGCAGCGATGGTGCGTTCGTGATCGGACCCCAGCGATAATGACTGTGCTCGGCATTGAGCGTGAGGTGCACGCCGATGTCGTCGCCGTTGCGGATGTTGGCCGCTGCATGACCTGCCCAGGGCGCCGGCACCATGAGCGACGCACACGTGGCGGCGCCGTCGTGGAGTGCTTGGAAGACCCCTTCGTTCGATGCGTGGCTCGTCCCGAGGTCGTCGCACGACAGGATGACGAGCTTCGTGTCAGGTGCGTGCCCGAGCCGTTCGGCGAGTGTGGTCACGGCGACGACGTTAACGGCTACACACGGCCCAGAGGCCTGCGTCGTCTGCTTCGGCTGCTCGCGCTGCGTCGCTGAACAGTTGGGCGTAGAGGTCGTTCGGGCCGATCGACAACGGCTGACCGAAACCCTGGCGCATGACTTCGTAGTTGACGAAGATCCCGTCGTCGGCCCGATACACGTACCCGAGGAGACGGCCGTAGTCGTCTCGGTTCACGATGTCGCGCTCGACTCGAACCGGGGTGCCGACAGGAAGGAGCGACTCGGTGAACGCGCTCGCCTCTGGCCCGAAGCACTCGATCGGACTGTCGCGCTTCTTGGTCTCCGGCGTGTCGATGCCGATCAGCCGGATGCGTTCCTCGCGGCCATCGATGATGACGTCGATCGTGTCGCCGTCGACCACGTAGCCGACGACGGCATTGGCTTCCAGGCCGCCTGGTGTTGACACCGTGGTCGTGGTCGCCTCGGTGATGCCCAACGCGTCACACGACGTGAGAAGGGCCGGCGCGAGCAGCGCAGCGAACAATCTGGATCCCACGTGCACTGTCTACCTGCGATCCGGCGCCTGCCCGTCTGCGTGTCGATTTCTGAGAACCGTCCCTCAGAAATCGACACGCAAACGGGATGTGCCGGTGTTCAGCGAGAGGCGATGTCGACCCGGGACGGCGACGTGGCGACGACGACTCGGTCGTCGAGGCCATGGATCTGACGGATGAACCTGCTGCCGAGACCGCCCCGACCGGACGGCAGCGCCTTGACGATGATGTCACCGGGCACTGTTGCGGTCCGCAGCAACTCCGTCAGTCGGTTGTCGGGGGAGACGACCACGTGATCGGCAATCGTGTCCAGGTCGGCGGGGCTGTCGACCGACGCCTTGCACACGACGAGCGGGACCTTCAACGCACGGGCGATCCGCTCACCGACCACTGCGGCGATCTCGGTGGCCCGTCGATGGTCCAATCGTTGATCGATGTCGTCGAATGCGACGACGACACGGGCGGGGGCGCGATCGATCGTCGAAGGCCGCACGATCAGGACCGGCACCGATGTCATCGTCAGCAACGAATCGAGCGACTCCCCGAAAAAGGATTCGCGACGTGTCGACCAACCCTTCCAGGCGATCACGACGCACGTCGCGTCATGTTCGACGGCGGCATGCAGGATTCCGGCGGAACGCGAGGAATCCAATCGCACCTCGCTCTCCGCTTCGGCCCCTGAGGCCAGGACCAGGCGTTCGACGTTGTCGAGGAGCATCGCCCGGCGCTGTCTGACTTCTACCGGTGCCGTGCCGTAGCCGAGCACGGTGAGCGGGATGACCGTGCCGGCATCACGCTTCGCCACGGCGGCGGCCACCTGGAGTTGGTCTGGCGACACGGCGCGATCAGAGACCGGCAGCACCACTCGACGTCCGAGCCGTTCGGTCTTGGCCGGCGGTGGGGGCAGCCGCAAGACGACGGCGCCGCTGGTCAACGATGCCAGCACACACGAGACGAGGATGACGAGGATGACCGCATTGACGGTCGACTCGTCGAGCAGGCCGATGTCGAACCCGACGAACACCGCCGCCAAGGTCGCCGCGGCTTGTGCAACGGACAGGGAGAAGAGCGCCACGATTTCGGCGCGCCGCCAGTGGAACAGCGTTCCGGTTGCCCAGGCGGCGGCCCCTTTGCCGATCACGACGGCAGCAGTGAACCCGGCGGCCCTGACGAGTGTGGTCGAGTCCGAGACGAGCAGCGCCGGGTCGACCAGCATGCCGACGGAGATCATGAACATCGGCGTGAGCAGGTTCGATCCGAAGAACGCCACCTGTGCAGCGAGCGTGCCGCCGTGGACGACGGTCCGGTTCAGTGCGAGACCGGCCAGGAAGGCCCCGATGATCGGTTCGACGCCTGCCAACTCTGCGAGTGACGCCGAGGCGAACAGCGCCACCATCACGAACAGGAACCGTGCGGAACGTTCCTGGCCGATCGAGCTGAAGAACCAGGTTGCGATGCGCGGGAGCGCCCAGAGGATCAGTCCACCAGAGACGAGCAGTACCGGCCCGGCTGTCGCGACGTATCGCAGGTCGAGGTCGCCCTGATCGAAGCGAGCGACAGCAACGAGGAAGAGGAGCGCAGCGGTGTCGGTGATCACCGTGCCCCCGATCGCGACGCTGACCGCACGATTGTCGGTGACTCGGGCCCGCTGGAACACCGGGTACGTCAGCAGGGTGTGCGACGACCAGCACGATGCCAAGAGCAGCGCAGCGAGCCAGGAGTAGTCCAGCCACAGGTGGATGACCGTGCCGACAGCGAACGGTGCTGCGAAGGTCAACACACCGAAGACCACGGTGTGGCGGCGCTGCTGACGGAGACTGTCGCGGTCGAGTTCGAGGCCGGCCTCGAACATCAGGAACAGCAGACCGGCCGCACCGAGCAGTTCGACCGGCCCGTCGCGCTCCAGGAGCCCGAAGCCGAACGGCCCGACCACGATTCCTCCCAGGGTGAGGCCAACGACGCCGGGCAAGCGGAATCTCTCGGCGACACGAGGCATCACCAAGACGACGAAGAACAACACCAGGAACACGCCGGACGGCGAGGCGATAGGCAGATCGAAATCTGACCACTCCACGTCTGGTACCCCGATCGATGTGTCGATTACCTGAGCGCTCAGGATGACCCGAGATCGTAGACCCGTGGGAGGGCGTCAGCTTGCCTGCGTGACGATTTCTGCAGACCCGTCGGGCGCAGCGACCCTCAGTCGTCGAGCGTCACGGCGTCGAATTCGCGCTGCAGCGTGGAGCGGACCCCATCCGGAGCGAACGATGCGGCCAGCGCGTCGCGTTGCATGTCCAGATGGTCGGCGCGGGTGAGCCCGAACCGGTCGCTGCCGATCTGGAGTTCGGTCAGCAGGTCAGTGTCGAACCAACCGGGGTCGTCGGTGTTGAGACACGTCTTCACGCCGGCTGCGCGTAACGCCGGGAATGCGTGCTCGTCGAGGGTGTCGACGACGCCGAGCAACAGATTGCTGGTGGGGCACACTTCGCAGAACACTCCGGACTGAACGATCTGTTCGACGAGCAGCGGGTCTTCGAGGGCGCGGACACCGTGCCCGATCCGAACGGCCCCGAGGACGTCGATGGCCTGGCGAACACTGTCGGCCCCTTCGGTCTCTCCGGCATGGGGGAGTGAAGCGAGACCCATCGCCCGGGCGCGGGCGAAGTGGTCTGCGTACGGCGCTGCGGGAAACCCGACTTCATAGCCACCGAGCCCGATGCCGACGATGCCGTCGGGCAGCACTGATCCCTCGAGGAAGTCGATCGTGACGGTGGAGTGAGGCATCTCGAGATCGCGCGGGATGTCGACCACCCAGGCGATCGACACGTTGCGCGTCGCGGCACGCCGACGGCCTTCGTCGAGTTCCTCTCGATACTGCGCGTGCGACATGCCGGAGAGGAAGTGGCTGTGCGCCGTCGTGGTCAACTCCGCATGACGGACGTTCTGCGATGCCAGCGTCTCGGCGAGGGCGTCGATGGCAGTGACGAGCGCGCCTTCGGACTTCAGGAGCGAGAGACCGAACAGGTACTGCCGACCGAAGTCCGGAAAGTCGGCGAACGAGAAGGTGTCAGGAATCCCGCCAGCCCAGACTCCCGTCCAGTCCGCATCGTGCTCGGCTGCGAGCGCCGTGACGGTCGACGGTGACATCGACCCCTCGAGATGGCAGTGCAACTCGACCTTCGGCAGCGCCCGCATCCAACGATCATCGGCCTGGTTCACCCGGGCAACGCTACGCCTCTGCCGTCGGGGACCGTACGACGATGTTCATCTCGTTCGTGTCGCGATTGCTGAGGACCTTCCCCCAGCAATCCCGACACGAACGCGTGCTGCTCAGATTCGTTCGATGATGGTGCCCGTGCCGAGGCCACCACCGCAGCACATCGAGATGAGGCCGTACCTGCCGCCGGTGCGCTCGAGTTCGTACAGGGCCTTGGTGAGCAGGAACGCTCCGGTGCCGCCGAGCGGGTGGCCGAGGGCGATCGCGCCGCCGTTCGGGTTCGTCTTGGCCAGGTCGGCGCCCGTCTCCTTCGCCCAGGCGAGCACGACGGAAGCAAACGCTTCGTTGATCTCGAAGACATCGATGTCGTCGATCGACAGACCCGTGCGCTCCAGCAGTCGCTGCGTCGCATCGATCGGGCCGGTCAACATGAGCTCGGGGTCGGTGCCGACGAGGCAGGTGTCGACGATGCGCGCCTTCGGGGTGAGGCCCAGAGCTGCTGCCTTCTCCTCCGTCATCATCAGAATGGCTGCGGCGCCGTCGGAGATCTGCGATGCGTTGCCGGCGGTGTGGACGCCGTTCTCGCGGCCGACGGGCTTGAGGGTGGCGAGCTTCTCGAGGCTGGTCTCGCGGAGGCCTTCGTCACGAGCGACGGTGTGGGTGGTGCCGGTCGGGTTGCCCTCTTCGTCGACATCGGGCGCCTCGACGGTGATGTACTGGCCGGCGAAGCGGTCTTCTTCCCATGCCTGGATGGCCCGCTGCTGTGACGCGAGCCCGAAGGCGTCGGTGTCGGCACGGGTGATCTCCCACTTGTCGGCGATGCGCTCGGCGCCCTCGAACTGGGAGGTCATCTCGTAGTGGTCGGCGTAGGTGTCCGGCATCGGGCTTCCGAGGCCGAGCTTCTTCGAACCGGCGACGCCGATCGGTACGCGGCTCATTGCTTCGACACCGCAGGCGATCGCCACCTCGACGACGCCGGAGCCGATGAGCGACGCAGCGAGCCCGGTGGCCTGCTGGCTCGAGCCGCACTGTGTGTCGACGGTGGTCGCCGCAGCGGTGAGCGGGAGACCCGCCGCGAGCCAGGCGGTGCGGGTGAGGTTGAAGGCTTGATCGCCGACCTGGCTGACGACGCCGCCGATGACCTGCTCGACTTCGGCGGCGTCGATGCCAGTGCGATCGATGAGGGCTTTCTGGACGAGGCCGAGCGTCTCAGCCGGGTGCATGGTGGAAAGTCCGCCGTTGCGCTTGCCGATCGGGGTCCGGACGGCGTCGACGATCACTACTGAATTTCCTGAGCGGGAGGTCATGTCCCGATCGTAGGGAAACAGCCCCGCTCATCTGTAGTCCGTCCGTTCGGGGACAGTCCCCGAACGCACGCTTGCGTCACGATGATGCCTGTCCCCGAACGGATGACCCCGATGTGACGGGATCAGCGGTCGAGGTAGATGATGGTCCAGCCTTTGAGGTCGGTGGTCGGGCACGAGCCGCTGGTGGTGATCAAGATGCGCTCGTCGGCGCTTGCCGCGGCGGGAAACTGGTCGATCTCGTCGAAGGAGCACGGCGCGAACGCGTCGATTGCGGGGAAGTCGATCTCGCTTTGGTAGTCGTGGACGGGCGCCTTCTCGGTCGCAACGGCGAACTCGGCGTATTTGCGATCGTCGATCCGGTCGAGTTCGGCGGTGACACGACTCCACACCTCGCGCATCTCGAAGGAACTGTCGACGACCACGAAGACCTGCTCGGTGTCACGCGTGGCGGTGGTGATGCCGGCGAGCGCGGCGAAGGCCGTCACGACGCCGACTGCCCAGATCGCGAACGGCTTCACCGATCAGCCCCCTGCGTTGAACAGGGCAGCGATCTTGAACTCGACGTCGTCCTCGTCGGCGTTGATGCTCGCTGCTTCGACGAGCGATGACAGCCGGCCGAGTTCGTCGAGGTTGGCTTCGAATCCAACGGTGTAGACCGGGATGCGCAGCCCCTCGATCGTGTTGTCCACGCGATCGAAGTTCAGGCCGGCGCTGGTCTCGCCATCGGTCAGCACCACGAGCAATGGCTTGATGTTCGGGTCGACGGCGATGTCTTCGCTCAGCATGGAGAGCCCGAGCACGATCCCGTCGTACATCGCTGTACCACCGGCGGGAGCGAGGTCCTCGGCAACAGCCGTGTAGCGGCCCTGTTGGTTGAGGTCGAACTCACCGAGCGCGAGACGCAGTCGGGCCGAGTCGCTGAACTCGACGACGCCGACTCGGGTTGCCGGCTTGATGAAGTCGCGTGCCGACAGCATCGCCGTCTGCAGCGCGTTGATGCGTGACCCCGACATCGAGCCGCTGACGTCGACGACGAACACCGTCGACACCGGCCGGCCGCCGTCCTTCTTGTCCTTCCAGATCGCTTGGGCGTCGATGAGCGTCGCACCGGACGGCGTCGCGATGGCTGCGTCGTAGGCCGGCGGGTCGAAGCCGTACTGGCGGCCGAGGTCGGCGAAGTCGCTCTCGGCGAACTGCGCGAAGAGTTCGAGCACTTCGGTCTTGTCGGCACCGATGTCGCCGACGGCGACCAGCGGGTTGTCGTGACGGACGCCGAAGGGGATGAACTCGTACCCGGACTGCAGCGAGTCGGTCTGGATGAACGTCTGGTACTCCATGACGAAGGTGTCGAGGGTGCCGGTGTCGCTCTCCACCGAGTCACGCATCTGCAGGGTCGTCAGGGCGACGAAGGGGACCTGACGTTGAAACTGCTCGAACACGCTGGCAACGTCAGGCGAAGTGATCCGTGATGCGTCGCCCTCGGCGATCGCATCGAGCACGGTGACCAGGAAGTTCAGCCCGGTGCTCGACGCGAACGGGTCGGTGTAGCCCATGACGAGGTCGCCCGCGATGACGGCGTCGACCAGCGTCTCGGGAGTGGCCTCGCCGTATGCGGTGCGAACCTCATCAGCGGTCTCGGTCTTCATCACGATCCCGGCGACGTTGGACACGAGTGACGCATCGATCTCGGTCATCGGTTGGAACTCCGACGCCATCTCGACCCACAGTTGATTCGACGGGCTGAAGGCGTCGGGCAGGGTGCCGCTGGCGATGAACTGATAGCCGGTACCCGACGCGATCTCGCGAATCTCGACTGCTGCGGTCGATCCGTCGGACAGCGTGGGCCTCGACGCGTTGAATGCATCGGCAGCTTCGTTGATCCAGCCATCGGTGCCCTCGCCCGACTTCTCGGTCGATGCGAAGATCTCGACGGACACCTCGGCGCTGCGCGGTGCTGGTACCGACATGGGGAACTGGCTGATCGGCGGCAGCGTCAGTGCGAGGTCGGCCCCGCTGGGCGGAGGAATCGCAGCGCGTCGTGAGACCTGATCGTCGACCCAGCCGATGTCGTCCACGAGTTCGTTCAGGCTGGAGGCCGCCTCGTCACGAGTGAGCGGTTCGTCGCTGCCGCCACCGCCGCACGCCGCGACGATGAGCATGACGCTCATGCCGAGTGGGATGAGTCGTTTGCTGTTGATGCTCATGTTGTCTCCTCGTGCTGCGCCGTTGTTGCGCCGCTGACGGTTGTTGCGCCACTGACGGATGCTGCGACCTGTCGAACCGTACGTTCCATCTTCGCTGAAGCCTCCACGCGTTGCGCGGTCACGCTGGTCAGGGCCCGATCGATCTCGTCGAACGCCGCCCGGAGGACCTCGGGGCCAACGGCGAAGTCGGTGTCGCCGGAGATGGCCGCTCCGGGCAGGCGCCCGTGCGATGTGGTGCCGGCTGTCGAAGCGGCGACCGTGAGTGCGCTGACGGTGAGTTCGGACGTGTGATCGATGCTGCGAATCAGTTGTCGATGCTGGTCCATCACGATGTCGATCGCAGCGAGCCCCTGTTGATTCATGTCGAGCGCGTGCTGGAGATCACGGAGTCGGCGGCGTGCTGCTGAGAGCAGATCGTCTTCGAAGAGCGGTCGCCGAGCGTCACCGAACGGCAACTCGACGTCGATGGTGAAGACCAGTGCGTCCTCGAACGCCTGAGCGATGCCGAGGTCACTGGTGAGCGATGCCGAGAGCTCGTGCAACCGTTCCTGATCGGCGCGCAACGTGACGTTGTCGCGAGACAACACCCCACGGCCGGCGTTCAGCGTTGCAACGATGCCGTTGATGCGCGGCCGGGAACTGGCGACGCGCTGGGCGTATCGAGTGGACGCCGTGCCGACGCCGGGGACGCGTGCGAGCGTGCGTCCGAGCCAACCGGGTCGCTCGTTCAGTTCAGACGGGTCGAGCGCATCGAGTTCGTGACGGAGATCGAGGAGTGTCTGGGCGATCTCGCCGGCATCGCTGGTGTGCGCCGAGCTGTCACCGAGCGGAACATGGAGTGCCGCGACGACGCCGGCCGACTCGCTCTGCGTCTCGCGACCGATCGTGTCGATCGTGTCACGGGCGTCGTGGCAGGCAGGGTCGTCGGGATCGAGCTGCAGCCAGCTCGCGACCAAGGCGGTCGTCGTCGCTGCGACGTTGCTCATCGATCCTCGCCGGCGTACGTGCGAGCGCGGTCGGCGAGGGCCTCGAGCGCGACCATGGCCTCGTCGGCATCTTCCGGGCGCTGGCCGAGCGGTACGTCGGCGAGCGCGGTCGTCGTTCGGTCGAGTGACGTCAGTGCCGCCTCGTTCTGCGCCATGAGGCGTGCGATGCGCGACACCTGCGTGTCACGCAGTTCCGAGCGGCGAGCGAGCGTGTCGCGCTCTCGTTGCGACGAGTCGGAATCGGCGCCGTCACGATCGAGTTCGGCGAGCCGTCGTTCGATGTAGCCGGTGTCGATGCTCTCGACGCTGTCGTTCGCCACGGCGACTTCGTGCAGGTTGTCGAGCACACTGCGGTAGACCTGCTGCGCAGCTGCGACGTAGCGGGAGTAGGTGAGTTCGCCGGCATCGAGTCGTCGTTCGAGCACCTTCAGCAGACTGGCCTTCTTCTGCTCGAGAGCAGCGAGCTGTTCAGCAGGTTGGGAGTCGTCGAGCGCGACCAGTTCGGCAGCCAACGACGCGATGACGGCCGGGTCGACTTCGTCGACGGGAGCGGTGGCGAACTGTCGAGCCGAGAGGGTGCCCGAGGTCGCCATCGCGAGTGGCCAGCCGGCGGCTGCGAGCACGACGATGACGGCGAGCCCGGCAGTCATCGCCGTCGAGGGGTCGAGCGCAGCGACGAAGCCGACGGTCAGGGCAGCGAGGAGCGCACCGGCCGCCCACGTCGGCGGGTAGGTGAGGATTGCTTTCCACCACGGCAACGGTCCTGCAGCGGTCATCTCGTTCGTCCTGGTTCGTCGACTGTCACGATCAGACCAAACTACCGAGGTGGGCCCGTGCGAGTCGGCCCACGATGAATCCAATTGCGACCGAACAGACGAATCGCTTCACGATGGTGCCTGACCCCGATGTGACCGTCACGATGGTGCCTGACCCCGATGTGACCGGATCAGGCGACTCGGTGGAGGACGGCGGCGAGGTGGTGCTGGATCGGGAGGCCGACCGCAGCCATGCGGAACGTGTAGCGGAGCGTGTCACCGGTGATCTCGAAGGTCCGCTCGGTCTGGGTCACTGCCTTCGCTGAGTTGGAACCGGACACGGCTGTGGAGCGGAGGTCGATCATGAACGTGTCGCTGCCCGGCATGTTCGGCGCAGCAAAGCCTTCGAGGATCTCGACGATCCCGGTCGGATGCGCCAGGACGACCTCGGCGAGCCCGCGTTCGGGAAACCGCCAGTAGCCCGACTCGGCATGCAGTGGCGCGCCGACGTCACCGTCTGGCAAGGAGAGCGCCCGAGTCCGCTGCTGATACGCGAGGAACGGCTTGCCGACGTGACCGAACGTGATCGACTCGCTGTAGTCGAAGGAATCGATCGTCGGGTACACGCCGTGGCCGGTTCCCTCCCACGTGCCGAGGAGCATCGCGACGTCCGTCAAGTGGGGGTGCAGTTCTGGTCCCGGGGTCTCCGTCATGCTCGCGACGCTACGCCGCGACGCCACGTTGGACAGACAGTTCGTGGTACGAATGCCGACGATGACCTCGAACATGCACCTGAACCTCGTCTCGATGAACACCGCTGCGCTCTACCAGCCGCTGAACGAGGTTCCGGCCGGCTTCGTCGGCGCTCACCGGTACGTGCACGTGATCGGAACGACGGTCTTCATCGACGATCGTGCCGAGGACGACTCGTGGCCGCAACACTTCGTCGGCACGGTCAACGGCGTGGGCTGGTGGGCCATCGACGTTCCCAACGCTGCCGGCGATCCGTCCTACGGCGCTGCGATGGACTTGTTCCGCTACTTCAGTGCAGCGAGCGAGGCCGAGTGGTTGGCGGCCGGCCGGGCAGTTCAGGTCGCCGAATGGCTGCGCACGCACCGCTTTTGCGGGCGGTGTGCGACGCCGACCGAACCGTCGTCGGGGGAGCGTGGCCTGAAATGCCCGGCATGTGAACTGGTCGTGTACCCGCGAGTGGCACCGGCGATGATCACGCTCATCACCCGCGGCGAGCCGGGGCCCGATCAAGAAGCGCTGCTCGCACGAGGCGTCCGCTTCCCACGCCCGATGTACTCCTGCCTGGCGGGCTTCGTCGAGCCAGGTGAGGATCTCGAAGGCGCCGTGATCCGAGAGGTGAAGGAAGAGGTCGGCGTCGATGTCGACGACGTCCGGTACGTCGGCAGCCAGCCGTGGCCCTTCCCGCACAGCCTGATGATCGGGTTCCGCGTCAACTACTCGGGCGGCGACATCGTGTTGCAGGAAGACGAGATCATGGATGCCAACTGGTATCGCAAGGATGACCTGCCGATGATCCCGCCGACGATGTCGATCGCCGGCCGCATCATCGAACAGTGGATCAACGAGACCTGACGGTTCTGATCAGCCGCTGAGCACCATCGTCCAGTAGGGAGTCCCGTCTGCCGAGGTCGCGACGGCGACGCCGACGTGGGTGAAGGCCGGGTTCAAGATGTTCGAGGGGCGCCCGGTGGCCGACGGCGAGGTGGTCGTTGTCGCCGAGACCGTGGTCGGCGACGAGAGCGTGGTCGGGCTGGCATCGATGGTCGTGACCATCGCTGTCGCCGGAGTGGGCATCGTGTCCGTGGTGGTCGAAGCCGGCTGCATCACGTTCTAGTTCGCCATCAAACCGTAACATTGTCAGGGCGGCGATGTTTCTCGACCACCCTGCCGGTCAAGCGTTGAAACACTGCCGGGTCACTCGTCGACGAGCAACTGGGTGTTCGGTTCAGGTCCGAACATCTCGAGCTGCTCCCAGGTCACTGCGACGTCACTGACCACGCTCCAGCGCAGACGGCCCCGAGAACCGGGTCGCCTGACCTCCACGACCTCGGCGCGCAACGACCGGGCCGAACCATCGGGGTCGCGCAGCACGATGCTGCCGTCGGCTTCGATCCCGACCACCTTGCCGACGATCCAGCGACTCGTCGCACCGCGCCGGAACCGGACCGGTTCGCCGGTTCGTAGCCCCAGACGGGCGAGAGCAGCAGGCGAACGTTGCATGGGTTGATCGTGGTGGTCGGGCAGGGTGCGGTCAGTCGCGGCGTCAGCCGCCCATGACCATCCGCTGCAGCTTGCGCATGCCACCGAGCCAGCGTTCGGGATTGTCGGCCTTGAGCCGCATGTAGTCGGCGACCTCGGGGTGCGGGAGCACGAAGAAACCGTCACGCTCGATGGTGTCCGCGACCTCGACGGCCACGTCGGCCGGCTCGAGCACATCGCCCGCTGCCTTGACGACGTTGCCGCCCGGCATCGCGTCGTCGCCGGCGTGCAGCATCTGCGTGTTCACGCCCTGCGGACAGAGGCAGGTGACCTTCACGCCGCGGTCGCCGTACGTGATCGCCATGTACTCGGCGAACGCAACGGCGGAGCGCTTGGTGACCGTGTAGGGGCCGGATCCGATCTGGGCGAGCAGCCCTGCCGCCGACGCCGTCGAGCAGAAGTAGCCCTCACCCCGTTCGAGCCAGTCCGGCAGGAGGTACTTGGCTGCCCAGCGATGGGCGTGCACGTTCACGTTCATCGCCAGTTCCCAATCGTCCTCCGGTGTCTCGACGACCCCGCCGCCCGTGCCGACACCGGCGTTCGCGAAGAAGAGGTCGATCTGCCCGAGCGCTTCGATCGACTGCTCGACGAGGGAGCGGTTGCCCTCCTCCGTGCTCACGTCGGCAACGATGCCGATCGCTCCGTCGAGCGACGACGCGACCTCGGAGGCACCGCGCAGATCAGCCACGACGACGCGGGCGCCGCGTGCATGGAATTCGCGAACAAGCGCCTCGCCGATTCCTCGGCCCGCTCCGGTGACGACGACGTTCTTTCCCTGCAGCAACATGGTTTGCATCGTAGGCGGGGAGACCGATTCGACGGTGATCTGCACGACCCGCATGGCGACGATTCTGTGACAGGTTCCTGAACTCGGGGCAGGTGCACGCAGGGCGGCGCTGAGGCGGGTACCGTGTTCACCAATGACTGATCAACGCAACGCCAACGACGCAGTGATCAACGAAGCCCTCCAGGTCATCGACGGAGCGCTCGCCAAGATGCTGTCCCGCGAACTCGTGTCGACCGGCGAAGTCGCCGATCTGCTGCTCGACGTGCGGAGTCTGCTGACCACCGATGTCGGTGCGAATGTCGAGGGCACTCCGCTGTCCTCGATGCCGGTGATCGACGCGATCGAACCCGTCGCCACCGAGTCTGTCTGACCGACGAACCACCCGTGCGCCGCTGCTGACCGCAACGGCGTTGATACTGGCCGCTCACGGGCTGCTCGTTCAGCTTCCGATCGCGACGAAGTCGTCGATCGCAGCAACGAGGTGTTCGTGCAACAGCGCGGGCTCCGTCACCGCCGCCGAGTCGACGTTCAAGCCCATGTCGAGGTGGCCGTCGTAGCTGAGCAGCGTGAGGTTGAAAGCCACGCCGCTGAGCGGACCGATCGGGATGTTGTGGAGGAGTCGGGCGCCGGCGACGAACAGCGGGACCGGTGCGCCTCTGACGTTCGAGGTGGCGAAGTCCACCGTGTGCGCCTGCTGGCGAGCGAGACGAGTGATCAACGATGTGGGCAGCGCCGAGGCCAACGCGGCCAGCGCGTCGAGCGACGCATTCGGGCTGCCTGCCATCGCAGCCTCGGTGCGCTGCTGGATCTCCCGGAACCGATCGTCGATCTCCATGGCACCGGTCGGCACCATCATCCGGACGAGCGAGAACGCATTGGCACCGGAATCGTCGGTGCGGGTGCTGATCGCCATCGATGAGCGAAGGGTCTCGACCGGGCTGCCGAGCGCCTCGTGGTACCGGCTCGCCGCCTCGGTCGCAATGGTCATGAAGGCCGTGTTCAACGTTCCACCCAACGTCTTCGCTGCTGCCTTGGTCTCGTCGAACGGCGCAGTTGCGTGCTCCAATCGCCGGCGGGTCGATCGTTGTGTCCAGATCGGCGAGTGTGCTGCCTCGGTGTCGCCGAGCTGGGAGACGATGCCTCGGAAGGTGTCGGCCGCAGCGTTGCCGGCGTCGGGGATCTGCGTCGGGTCTGCCAGGAGTTCCTTGACCTGCTTGGCGATGCCGAGCGGGAGTCGGAGGCCTCCTGCCAGGAAGTCGCGGACGGCATCGGCTGCGATGGTGTCGGCGTCGCGCAGGTCTTGCGTGGCGCTGTCGATCTCGTCGGGTGTGAGCGGCGCCGGTTGCACGGCATCGCGCTCGAAGTCGAGGTACTCGAGCGACAGCTGCACGCCGCTCTCGCCGTCGGCGATCGTGTGATGCAGCTTTTGGATGATCGCTGCTCGATTGCCCTTCACTCCTTCGACGACCGTGAACTGCCAGAGCGGCCGTGTCCGGTCGAACGGGTCGGCGCACAGCAGGCTGGCGAGGTCGAAGAGCTGCCGCTCGGTGCCAGGCTTGGGAAGCGCGATGCGGCGGACGTGGCTGTCGATGTCGAAATCACTGTCGTTGACCCAGGTCGGGGCGCTGATGTTTCCGGGTGACGTCTGGACACGTTGGCGAAGACGGGGCATGGCCAAGGTCGCCCGCAGCAAACGCTGCTTGAACAGCTCGAAGTCGGGAGCACGATCCAGGATCGTCACGGTGCCGAACGTGGACGACAGGTGCGGGTCCTTCTCGAGGCGCCACATCAGGCCCTCAGCGTCGCTCATCTTGGAGTCGTAGACGATCTCGCTCATTGGTCAGCAGGGTAGAGGAGAGTCGGGTGCACCGTTGAGCCGACAGCTGGCCGGGATGCGGTCAGGACGTGAGCATGCGGCGGGCGATGCGTCGGCCGACGATGCCGAGAACTCTGCCGGTGGCGAAGCCGCCGACCACGTCGGAGGCGTGGTGGATCCGGACGTAGGCCCGGCTGACGCCGACGACACCGGCGATCGAGTACCAGACCAGGCCCCAGCGCTTGCCGTCCCACGCGGTGAGCATGGTCGCAGCGAATGCTGCGGCGCTCGAATGTCCGGAGGGGAACGACGATGTCATCGGCTTGCGGACCTTGAGTCGATCATCGCCGTCCGTGGTCGGCCGGGTTCGCTTGAAGATGCGCTTCACGCCCTGGTTGACGATCAGGCTCTCCGCCCCGATCAGCACAGCGAGAACGATCACCTGGTCGCGGCGGCCCTTGACCAGCCCTCGGGTGAGGCTGATCGCATGCCAGATCATGCTGAACTCGCCGACGTGACTTGCCGTGGTGAACAGCTTGTCGAGGACCGGGTTGCCACGTACCTGCTCGAGGAGGGCATCGACCCGGTGGTCGAACGCGTCGACGGTCGGCCCGAAGGCGCCTTGGCCGGGAACGTCGTCGAGCGGCGGATCCGGTGCTTTGGTGTGGTCGGCGGCGCTGCTGGTGTCAGAGGTCATGAGCTGACGATCAGGACGTGGCGAGTTCGACGGGCCGGCCCGAGAGCAACGCGTCGTAGTCAGCCCGCGCCTCGGTCTCGGCGAGGTCCGGGTTGCCGTCGAACGCCGGGCACCACTTCTGGAACGAGCACCAGTCGCACAGCTTGCTCTGATTGGGTCGGAAATCGCCGGTGGTGCACGCCCGCTCGACTGCTGACCACACGGCCTTCGTGCGCGTGGTGATGAACTTGACCGACTGCGCCGATGGCGTGGTCTCGATCGTCTCGCCCGACGCCAGGTACATCAACCGGATCTTGGAAGGGATGACCCCGAAGACCTGCTCGCACAGGAACGCATAGAAGTGCACGCCGGCCAGGCTCTTCTGCTCGAAGCGCCCCGACGGAGCGCGCCCGGTCTTGTAGTCGGTGACGACGAGGCCGCCGTGCTCGTCGAGTTCCAACCGGTCGATGATCCCGCGCAGCTGCAGGTTGCCGACATCAGCAGTCATCCAGAGTTCGAGGCCGATCTCGCGAATCGTCGCCGGGTCCTCCATGTTGAAGTACTTCTCGATGAGCGTCTCGCATTGATTCCGGAACGATGCCGCCTTGACGTCGTCCAACCGGAGAGCGACGTAGTCGGGGTGTGTCGAGTACTCGACGAGCGCAGTGTCGAGGTCGGTTGAGAGCGCCTCGGGAGTTCGATCGGCAGGGGGCCGTACGAACAACAACTCGAGTGCACGGTGGACGATCGTCCCCTTCGTGGTGGCGACGCCGGGCGGCTCGGGGAGCTTCTGGATCGACGAGAACCGGAACTGCATCGGGCAGGACGTGAACGACCCGACGCGTGACGGCGACAGCGACATCGGCACCGTGTAGGCCGGAGCGGGGGCGTCAGGCGCAGCGACTTCAGTCATGGTCGTCACCCTACCGACGCGCTGTCACAGGGTTCAGCCGTTGCAGTCGATCTCCGTACCGTCGACGAGCACTGTCGCAGACCGGATGTCCGCGCCGGGTTCGGTCTGCACGATTCGGAATGTCGTGCTCTCGCCGAACTCGGTGCTGCTCGTGTCCTCGACTTCGGCACGGAGTCCGTCGATGTCCGGGCCGACCTCGAAGACGGGAGCGCCTTCGGTGGTGTCGACCACCGCTCCGACGATCTCGACATCGAGCACTTCGCAGTACACCTGCGTGCCGTCGGGGCGGACCGGGTTCTTCTCTCCGCAGTCGGTGAACGAGCGGTCGATGCCGTCGATGTCCCAGACGTGGACCTGGAACAGGCGGCAATCTGCGTCCTGCCCGGGGCTGGCATCGGCGTCGGCCGTGACCTGCCACCGGCCCCATTCAGGCTCGCCGCGGGCCACGATGTCGTCCCCGGCGAACGCGGCGTACGTGGCGAAGTCCACGCCACTGTCGTTACCCCTGACCGGTTGTGCTGGTGCGGGAAGGACGACGGGAATGACGTCGTCGCCGAGCGGCGTCGCGGAGTACACGGTCGGAACTGCAGGCAGGATCGATTCGGAGTCCTCTGGGCCGCTTGCAGCTGTCGCGACCGGTGTCGTCTCGGGCTGCGGGAGCTGGTCCGCCGAGCCATCCGTGTCGCGGTTCGACGCGAAGAGCAGTGCGCCGACGCCGACGACGAGCACGGCGCTTGCTGCCACGGCGAGCATCCAGCGACGCGAGTCACCCGCCGCTGGAGGGACGGGAAGTGGGTTCGGCTCGTGGGTTTCCGCGAGGGAACGCATCGCGGCGACGAAGCGTTCCTCGGTGCCCGGGGTGATGTCCGGATCGATGTGATTGCTCTCGACAGCTCCTCCTGCAGACGCGCGAGGCCTCGGTGGATGAGTGACTTGACCGTCCCGACGGGGCAGTCGAGTTCGGTTGCGATGTCGCTGATCTTGACGTCGGCGTAGAACCGCAGCACCAATACCTCGCGCTGGCGTTCCGGAAGTTGTTTCAACACCTGCCGTACGGCAATCGCATCGGCATCGAGTTCGGTGGACCGCGGGACGTCACCCGGCGTGCGTGCCACCACGGAACGGTGTCGTCCCCATGACCGTGCGCCATTGACGACAGCGGTCCGTGCAGAGGTGCGGGGATGATCGATCTCGCTCCAACGCCGGAACACCTGCTCACACGCATCCTGCGCGATTTCGTCGGCGGCGGATGACGAGCCGGTGAGCAGAAACGCAAGGCGCGAGAGCGGCACGAACCGGTCGGCGAAGAACTCGTCGGACGTCTCACCTCGTTCGAGAGCGATCTCGGTCACTTCGGCCATCATCACCCTTTCAGGCGCACGACGGACGTCAAAGGTTGCATCAGTCGAAAGAAATCCTCACGAGCGCCGCCCGGACCGAGCGCGCACGACGATGGTCTGGTCACGATGGTGCCTGACCCTGATGTGACTGGGTCAGGTGAGGTGTTCGCGGAGGAGTCGGGCGATTGCTTCGGGATCGATGAACGGCGTGAGGTGGTTGCCGTCGACCAGCTCGATGTACGACGCGTTCGGCAGTCGCTCGGCGATGCCCGCAGCGATGCCGGCCGGGGAGCGTTCCTCGTCGACCTCGCCGGACACGACGACGATCTCGGTCTCGACCTCGGGCAGGAGATCCCAGAACCCATGGGAGCCGCCGGTCTCGAACGTGCGGGCCTCGTTCTCGGGCGCGCACCGCAGCGTGACGCCGTTGCTTTCGCCAGCATCGATCGGAGCGAAACCGTGCTCGACGTAGGCCCGGAGCACCTCGGGATCGAAGAACTGCATCGGAGGCTTGGAGGAGTAGTTGTCGATGGCTGCCTGGTAGGAGTCGAACGTCGGGCGACGGTTGCGGGCCGCAGCGACCATCGGCGACGGCTCGCCAGCAGGCGCCGTCTCCGTCGTGGGGAAGTCGGGGGTCGGGAAGATGATCGGCTCGAACACGACGAGCTTGTCGAACAAGCCGGGGTTGGCATGAGCGGCCATCACGAGCGTTGCACCGCCCATCGAATGCCCGAAGGCGACGAGCCCGCCATCGGGAGCGAGCGCCTCGGCAGCGACACGAGCGTCGTCGCCGTACTTGTGCCAATCGACCTGCCAGTCATCCGGCCGTTCGGTGACACCGTGGCCGCGATGGTCGAGACCGAATGACGTGAAGTCGTTGCTCAGGCGGCGGGCGATCGGTTCGTAGCAGTGGGCGTGGAACCCGGTTGCGTGTGACCAGAGCAGCGGACGGCCTCCACCGCCGAACTCGTGGACAGCGACCTGGACACCATCTGACGATTCGACGCGCACGCGCCCATCATCGCTGGCCGCGCTGCCCACACGCCAATCCGGGCCCAGCCAGCGAAGCAACTACGGAGCGGACGAACGGCGTCAGCCGTTGTTCTTGCGCTTGCGGGCGCGGCGCCACCAGGCGAGGAAGAGTCGGTCGAGCAGGATGCCGAGTCCGATGGCGATCGCGATCGCCGTCCAGGTCCGACTGTTGAAGTCGAAGAAGAGGAACTCGATGGGAACCGGTTCGCGGTTCTGTACGACGAAGACGGCAGCGATCGCCGCGAACAGGATCGTCAGGATCAGGAAGAGACCGGGGCCGTTGCGGCCTTGCGCTCCGGGTTGCTCGTCATATTCCTCGTCGTCGTTCACGCTGCCAGCATGGCAGAGAAAACGAGTGAAGGCACGAGGACGGCGCGCCTGCGCGGCGCACCGACCTCATGCCTTCACGAATCGGCTGCGGTGTCGCCGGCCGGGAGTGCTGTCTGGTTCAGTCGGCGAGTGCCTTGAGGAACATCGCGGTCTCCTCGGCGATCGCGGCCGGGACCTCGTAGCCGGTCTGGTCGGTGACCGTGTCCCAGTTGTCGCGCAGGCTCTCCGGGGTGAGCTCGCTGCTGGTGTACCCCTGGCATTCGGCGATGAAGACCTCGGCGACGCGGCCGCCACCGACGGAGTAGGTGCGACCGGTCGAGTCGCACGATTCGTGGCTCAGGTAGGTGACGAGCGGCGAGACGAGCTCGGGCTGCAGCTTCTCACCGAGCGAGCCGAGGAGATCCTCGGTCATCCGGGTGAATGCGAGCGGCGCGATGGCGTTGGCCTTGATGTTGAACTTCGCGCCTTCGACAGCGAGCACGTTGGTGAAGCCGACGAGACCCATCTTCGCTGCGCCGTAGTTGGCCTGGCCGAAGTTGCCGAAGATGCCCGCTGCCGACGAGGTCGACACGATGCGGCCGTAGCCCTGCTCGCGCATGACCTTCCAAGCCGGGCCGGTGACGTTGAACGCACCGCGCAGGTGGACATCGAGCACGGGGTCGACGAGGTCTGGCGTCATGTTGTGGAACGACTTGTCGCGCAGGATGCCGGCGTTGTTGATGACGATGTCGACCTTGCCGAAGGAGTCCATGGCGGTCTTGACGATGCCCGCGCCACCTTCGGGGGTGGCAACCGAGTCGGTGTTCGCAACGGCTTCGCCGCCCGCCGCCTTGATCTCGTCGACGACGAGCTGTGCTGCGCCCTTGTCGCTACCGGACCCGTCGACCGAGCCGCCGAGGTCGTTCACCACGATGAGCGCACCGCGTGCGGCCATCATCAGTGCGTGTTGCTTGCCGAGCCCGCCACCTGCACCGGTGATGATCGCTACTCTGCCGTCGAATCCAAGATCAGTCATGGCCGCCGATGTTACCGGCGGGTACGCCCGCATCGAAATGGTTCACGGCTGGATCACGGTCGCCTGCTTGGATGGCGGACATGAATCAGAGAATCTCATCGTGCGGCTTGGCCGTCTCCGTCGGCTTGGTGCTGGGCGCGTGCTCGTTCTCCACCGGAACGACCCCGGACCGGAGCGCCGAGAAGTTGATCGAGGGCGTCCTCGGCGAGCAGGCCGGCATGACCTTCACCGAGGCTGCCTGCGTTGCGCCGGCCGACAAGGAGATCGGCACGACGTACGACTGCACGGCGGTCAACGCCGACGGAGCCGCTGTCACCTTCGATGCGGTGATCGATCCTGACGACATGATCTTCGTTGCTCCGTCGAACCTCGTGTTCGTCGAGGACATGGCCCTCGTCGAAGAGGAAGCTGCTGAGGTCCTCGGGCCAGAGGTGGGCGCGGTGATCGACTCGGCTGATGTCGATTGCCCGGACGAGACGACGGTGCTCGACGACGACGTGCTGCAGTGCGAGATCACCGACGCCGAGACCGGAGACCGCTACGAACTCATCGTGACGTTCGGTGATTTCGTCCTGCGCGAAGGCTATGACGACCGGTTCTACGAGGTCGGCGAACTCCTCCCGAACTGAACCCATAAGTTACGTGGGGTCTGACCCCACGTAACTTATTTCGTGCTGGGGTCGTTCGCGATGCGGAGTGGCTCGTGGGAGGTGACGACGTGGCGCTCTTCGCCGACGCCGACCGGCACGCCGAGCCCGCTGACGACGGTCAACGTGCAACCGGTGGAGTCGAGGTCGACGCGCAGGCGCGAGCCGTGGCGCGTCAGATGGAACGAGAGGGATTCCCACACCGCGGGCAGGCGGGGGGTGAACTCCATCCGATCGCCGCGTTCGACCATGCCGGCGAAACCGTGGACGATGCCCGCCCAGACGCCACCGGCGGATGCGATGTGGACTCCATCGGAGGTGTTGTCGTGCAGGTCGCAGAGGTCGAGGTAGAGCGCCTGATGGAAGTAGTCGACCGCCAGGTCCTCGTAGCCGACGGCTGCGGCAACGATCGACTGCACACACGCTGACAGCGAGGAGTCACCGGTCGTGATCGGGTCGTAGTAGTCGAAGTTGCGGCGCTTCTGCTCGGTCGAGAAGTGCTCGCCGCGCAGGAACATCGCGAGGACGACGTCGGCCTGCTTCAACACTTGGTGGCGGTAGATGACCAGCGGATGGAAGTTGAGCAGGAGCGGGTACTTGTCGTCCGGTGTGCCCTCCCAATCCCATGGTTCGAGGTCGAGGAACTCGGAGTCCTGCGGATGGATCTCGAGGTCGTTGTCGAAGGGGATGTACATCGCGTCCGCGGCGGCATCCCACTCGTCGAGTTCGTCCAGTTCGAGCCCGGTCGATCGCTGTACGTGCGCGAACTGTTCCGGGTTCCACTCCGCAAGGAAGCGGACGGTGCGCGCCGCGTAGCGCAGGTTGAACCGTGCCATCACGTTCGTGTACGTGTTGTCGTTGACGACGGTCGTGTACTCGTCGGGGCCGGTCACCCGGTGGATGTGGAACGTGCGTGAGCCGTTCGTCGCGTAGAAGCCGAGGTCGTGCCAGAGCCGTGCGGTCTCGATGAGCATCTCGGCGCCTTCGTGGGCGAGGAACTCGACGTCGCCGGTGGCATCGAGGTAGCGACGGAGCGCGAAGACGATGGCGGCATTGATGTGGTACTGGGCGGTGCCCGCTGCGTAGTACGCCGAGGCTTCCTCGCCGTTGATGGTGCGCCACGGGTAGAGCGCGCCCTGCTCGCTGAGCATCGCTGCTCGCTCACGAGCGGCTGGGAGCATCTTCCACCGGAAGCGCAACACTTTTCTTGCGGCCTCCGGGTTGGTGTAGGCGAGGAACGGGGCGACGTAGACCTCGGTGTCCCAGAAGTAGTGGCCGTCGTAGCCGCCGGCGGTCACCGCCTTGGCGGCGATGCCTTGTTCATGGGTGCGCGCCGATGCCTGGGCCAGTTGGAACAGATTCCACCGGAGCGCCTGCTGGTCGTTGTCGTTGCCGACCAGTTCGATGTCGCTGGCCTCCCAGTATTCGTTCAGCCATTCGCCTTGGTCGGCGACGAGGCGGTCGGCGCCTTCTCGGACGGCGCGACGCAGCGTGCGTCCGCAGCGGTCGGCGAGCTCCTCGGCGGGGACACCACGCGACGTGTGGTAGGAGACGAACTTGGTGATCGTCACCGTCTCGCCGGCCTCGGGGTGCGCGCTGATCACGGTCTTCGCGAGGTCCTCGTCGAGCGTCGTCTCGATGTGGGTGTCGCATTGCGCATCGACGTGGTGCCAGTAACCGCAGGCCAGCGTCATCTTGCTGTTCCGGCAGCGATAGCCGAGCACGACGTTGCCGTCGTCGCGCCGCTGGAGTCGTGGCTCGAGGACACGCTCGGAGAACTTGCGAGCCTTGCGTGGATCCTTGCCTTCGCCGAGCGCGGCGGATCGAACGTGGTACTCGTCTTCGCCGTCCTGGCGGTTGAGCATCTGGGACGACACGACGATCGGAGCTGCGGCGTCGAGCGGCGTGATCTCGATGGTCATCATCGCGAGATGGCGGTGGACGAAGCTGACGAGACGAGTCGAGGACACCTTGACCCGCTTCCCGGCCGGAGTCCGCCAGAGGAGGTCGCGACGCAGGATGCCGGTACGGAAGTCGATCGACCGTTCGTACTCCGTCAGGTCGGCGGTACCGAGCAGCAGTGGCTCGTCGTCGACGTAGAGCTTCATGAGCTTGCCGTCGGGCACGTTGACGATCGTCTGGCCCGTCGTCGCGAACCCGTAGGCCTCCTCGGCGTGCTTGATGTCCCACGTCTCGTGGAAGCCGTTGAGGAACGTGCCGTGGCTGTGCGCGTTGCGGCCCTCTTCTGGGTTGGCACGCATGCCGAGGTACCCGTTGCCGACAGCGAACAGCGTTTCGGTCAGCCCGAGGTCGTGCTCGCTGTACTCGGTCTCGACAAGCCGCCACGGATCGGCCGGAAAGCGATGCTGGGACAGTCCGCTCGGGGCACTGCGATCGATCATCGGTCGTCCCCGTCGCTGGTCAGAACGTCGCTGGGTGGTTCGTCGCTGAGTGGTTCGTCGCCGAGGAGTTCGTCGAGGTCGGCGACGACGAAGTCGGCACCGTTGGCGAGCAGGGCGGCTGCCCCGGCGCCGCGGTCCACGCCGATCACGACGGCGAAGTCGCCCGCCCGCCCAGCAGCGACACCAGACGTGGCGTCTTCCACGACCACCGTGCGGCCAGGCTCGACGCCGAGGCGCTCCGCGCCGAGCAGGTAGCCGTCGGGTGCGGGCTTGCCGTTCAGCCCGAGATCGGCGGCGACGACACCGTCCACGATCACATCGAAGCGGTCACCGAGGTCGGCGGCGTGGAGGACCGGGACGGCGTTCTTGGACGAGGACACGATCGCGCTCGGTACGTCGTTGGCGGCAAGGGCATCGAGGGTCGCCTGTGAACCGGGGTAGGCAGCGATGCCGTCGCGTTCGAGGATCTCGTTGAACAGCGCGTTCTTCCGGTTGCCCATGGCGCACACGGTGTCGTCGCCGGGGTCGTCGGACGGGTCGCCGTCGGGCAATGTCACGCCACGTGCGGCGAGGAACGAACGGACTCCGTCGTAGCGGGGTTTGCCGTCGACGAACTCGATGTAGTCGGCCTGGGTGAAGTCGTAGGCACTGAACAGCTCACCCCATGCGTGCTCGTGGATCTCGGCGGTGGGTGTGATGACGCCGTCGAGGTCGAACAGGACCCCGTCGTAGTCGGTCCACTTGAACGTCGTCGCCGTCACCTGGTCCGCTGCCTCATTCATCCGAGCGAGGCTACGCGCTGTCCTTCACCGCACCGCGTGTTCTGACAGAGTTGCGGATGGGGCCTGACCCCATCCGCAACTATTTGTCGGAGAGGTCGGTGGCGATCTGCTTGAGGGCCTTGTAGTCGAGCTTGCCGTTGGCGGCGCGCGACACCGACGTGATGCCGAAGACGGCTTTGGGCGCCTTGTAGGCGGCGAGGTTGGCCTTCACGTGGGCGCGGAGTTCCTCGGGGTCGATGGAGCTTCCGGCGTGCGGCTCGACGAGCGCATGGATTGCTTCGCCCCATTTGTCGTCGGGCAGACCGACGACTGCGGCATCGGCCACGCTCGGGTGGAGCTTCAGGCACTCCTCGACTTCTTCGGGGTAGACCTTCTCGCCGCCGGTGTTGATGCACTGGCTGCCACGACCGAGCAGGTTGACGGTGCCGTCGATGTCGACCGTCGCGTAGTCGCCGGGAATCGAGTACCGGTCGCCGTCGATCATCACGAACGTCTGAGCCGACTTGGCTTCGTCCTTGTAGTAGCCGATCGGGGTCCGGCCCCGCAGTGCGACGCGGCCGAGTTCGCCTGAACCGGGTACGACGTCGTTGCCCTCGTCGGTGATGACACGCGTCGTCGGCCCGAGCTCGAACTTGGCCGTGCCCGTCTTTGTCTCGGCGGCGGACTCGGAGGTCGTCGTGTTGGTCGCCATGCCGATCGCCTCGCTGGATCCGAGTGAGTCGACCATGATCAACCGATCGTTGTGGCCGAGCAGGCCGGCCTTGGTCTCCTTTGACCACATCACTCCGGACGACACGATCACCCGCAGCGACGTGATGTCCCAGCGGTCCGGCTCGGCGTCGAGCGAGCGCAGGATCGGTTTCGCGAACGCGTCGCCGACGATGGACGTGGAGTTGATCTGGTACTGCTCGATCGTGTCGAGGAACTCACCGGGGTCGAAGTGCCGACCGACCATCGTCGTGATGCTGCCGCCGACCATCAGGTTGCTGATCGCGTTGAACAGGCCGGTGCCGTGCATCAGTGGGGCCCCGGGCATGTTGCGCGGGCCTGGCTTGACGACTCTCTGCTCGACGGCCTCCAGGTCCTGCTCGGGCGGCATCCGCTTCTTGTTGTTCGCATCCAGCACACCGAACAGGTCGTCCTGGCGCCACATGACGCCCTTGGGCATGCCGGTCGTCCCGCCGGTGTAGAGGAGCAGGAGATGGTCGCCGGAACGACCCCACGGGCCCGAGACGTTCTCATCGGTCCCCGCCGCGGCGGCGTCCTCGTACGGCGTCGCCCAGTCGGGGCAGGGTCCGGAGCCGTCGTCGACCCACAGCCACGTGGTGACGAGCGGTAGTCGGTCTCGGATCGCCTCGATCTGCTCGACGAACGCGCCGTGGAAGACGACGACGGTGACATCACCGTTGTCCCAGAGGTAGACGAGTTCCTCTGCGGCGTAACGATGGTTGGTGTTGACCGTGGCGTAGCCGGCCTTGAACGCGGCGAACGTCGACTCGAGGTACTCGGGGCAGTTGTAGAGGTACTGGGCGATCTTGTTCTGCTCGGTCGCACCGGGTGCATCGAGGAGTGCCTGGGCCACGCCATTGGCCCGGCGGTTCATCTCCGCCCAGCTGATCTGACGGTCGCCCTGCTGTTGAGCGAGCGCGTCGCCGAGGTTGCCGGCGATGGTCTCCCACAGGTCGGCGAAGTTCCAGCCGGTGTCCCTCGTGACCTGGCCGCGCGAGTCAGCGTCGATCGGAGCCGGGTCGGGAGTGTCGGAAGCAGTCACGTGGGCGACGGTAACGGGCTACGCCGGAGGGCCCTGCATCAGGCGGTCGTAGGCGGCGGCGACAGGGGAGTGTTCCGACATCGCACCCCACATCGATTCGATCCACCAGGTCGCCCCGGCGTCGCGATACGCCGCCGGTGAGTGTTGGGTGCCCTGCCCTTCGACGACGAGGTCGAACTTCTCAGCGCGGCTGTCGGCGATGTCGGGATGGTCGTCGATCTCGGCACGCAGGGCGACGATCTCGTCGAGCGTCGGCTGGCGGACACCGTTCTCGACCGCGGGGTCGAGGACTTGGGGAATGATGCCGTCCCATCGGAACGCGCGGGCCATCGACTTCTTCCGGCCGAGTGCGCCAACGCACCAGATCGGTACGCGTGGTTGTTGCACGGTGTGGCCGATGGTCGGGAATTCGGTTGACTGCACGGTGTAGTGCTCACCGGTGTGCTCGAAGGGCTGGCCGTTCCAGAGTCCGCACATGATGTCGAGGCATTCGTCCATCAGTTCGGCGCGGACTCGTCGGTCACATTCCTCGCCGAACGTCTCGAAGCCGGAGTCGGTGGCGCCCAACCCGACGGACAGGTTGACTCTGCCGTCCGAGATGCGATCGACGGTCGCGACCTGGCTCGCGAGCTCCCACGGTCGCCGTCGAGATGGTGGAGTGAGCATGGTGCCGAGGCGAATCTTCGACGTCCGCACGGCGGCGAGCCCGAGCGAGATCCAGGCGTCGACGCCCCACACTGGTTCCCACACGAACAGGCCGTCCCAGCCGGCCTCCTCGGCAGCGGCTGCCAGGTCGCCCACGTCCGTGGCGTCACCCCACGGCACAACGAATCCGAACTTCATGGTCTGCTCCTGTCGATCGAGTTCCCACCTCGACAGTACGCCCTTCGCCGTGTGCGTGCTTCCGAACCGTCGCCCACCACACGTTTCGGGCACGCAGTGTCCGCGTGATCTCGGGTGCCTGGCGGGCACGCCGAACCTTCGATTCGGGCTGGAGCGGTCGGAAACGGAAGGTTGATGGCCGGATGACGATGGCGCACGCACCAGACGACATTCACACTGAGACGATGACCGACGAGATCGTTCCCGACGACAAGGACTGGACCTGGGTGCTCGACGCGCCGTGTCCGGACTGCGCATTCGACGCTTCCGCATTCGAGGTGACCGAGGTCGGCGCGATGATTCGTTCGAACGCAGCCGACTTCGCCGCAGTGCTCGCTGCACCGGCCGATGAGTTGCGGCGCCGACCCGACCCGGCGACCTGGTCGCCGCTCGAATACGGAGCGCACGTGCGCGACGTCTACCGATTGTTTCTCGAACGGCTGAGGATGATGCTCGGGACCGACGATCCGCTGTTCACGAATTGGGATCAGGACGAGACCGCTCTGGTCGAGCGGTACGGCCAACAGGACCCGGTCGTCGTTGCGGCAGCGTTGACGGTTGCTGCCGAGGCGCTCGCTGCAGCGTTCGACGACGTCGACGGCGAACAGTGGCAACGGCCGGGCCGGCGGAGCGACGGCGCATTGTTCACGGTGGACACCTTCGCCCGCTATCTCATCCACGACCCGATTCACCATCTGCACGACGTCCGCTCGACCTGAGCGGACGACTTGGTCCCGACGACTTGGTGCCAGGCACCAACTGGTCCGACCGAAACCGGGGTGCCC
>RCMY010000160.1_pt1 | contig 61686 bp, 60 predicted proteins | sample 2041341 | NCBI WGS metagenome assembly RCMY01 (sample SAMN09708234, study PRJNA481090) | Marine sediment metagenome, whole genome shotgun sequencing project.
GAGCCGGGCCGCGTTGCCGATGCCGTTGCCAAACTGGGGCTTAACCACGTTGTTATCACATCCGTCGACCGCGACGATATTGAAGACGGCGGAGCAGAGCATTTCGCCCAAACCATCCGCGCCATTCGCAAACGCTCGCCCGACACCACGATTGAAATTTTGACGCCGGACTTCATCCGTTGCGATCCTTCCGTGCTCGAGATCGTGGTCGAGGCGCGCCCGGATGTTTTCAATCATAACCTTGAAACCGTGCCGGGCCTGTACCCCGAAGTCCGTCCCGGTGCCCGCTATTTTCACAGCTTGCGCTTGTTACAACGGGTTAAGGAACTAGACCCGTCGATGTTCACCAAATCCGGTATCATGGTAGGATTGGGTGAGGATCGCCAGTCAGTCACTCAGGTTATGGAAGACATGCGTGCCGCCGACATCGATTTTCTGACCATCGGGCAATATCTGCAACCCACGCCGAAACATCACCGCGTTGACCGTTTCGTGCATCCTGACGAATTCGCATCCTATGAAAAGGCTGCATTCGGCAAGGGCTTCTTGATGGTATCGGCTACGCCGCTCACTCGGTCCAGCTATCACGCGGGCGATGATTTTGCGCGGCTGCGTGCTGCCCGTCTGGCCAAACTATCGGCGCGTTAGTCTAGAAGCGGCGGCGGCCCATGCGTTCAGCCGTTAGCCATCCGGGCCAATAACCGAAATATTCGAGGCCAAAGATGATGGCCGCGACGACAATGATTCCAAAAATAAACTTCACCCGCTGCGGCGACGGCGGGTTTTGCACCCAGCGTTTCATCCGCATAAACCAGACAACGTTCATCATGTAAAACGCACCTTGCCGATAAAGGGCAGGTTGCGGTTGCGTTGTGCAAAATCGATGCCATAGCCCACAACAAATTCATCGGGTATTTCAAAGCCAATCCAATCGGCCTTCATGTCGACCTCGCGGCGGCTGGGTTTATCGAGCAACGCAATTGTTTTCAACCGCGCGGGTTCGCGCGACAGCAACAGGTTGCGGACGTGGTGAAGGGTGTGACCGGTGTCAACGATATCTTCGACAACCAGCACATCACGCCCTTCAATAGCGCCGCGTAAGTCTTTGAGTATACGCACTTCTCTGTTGCTTTCCATGCCGTCGCCATAGCTGGATGCCTCAAGGAAATCGACCTCGATCGGCAGGTCCAGTTCGCGCACCAGATCGGCGATAAACACGAACGACCCGCGCAGCAGCCCGACCACGGTCAGTTTGTTAGTGCCTTGGAATTCGGCCTGAATTTCGCGACACAGCGTTTCGATCCGCGCGGCAATCGCCTTGGCCGAGATCATTTCATCGATGACATAAGGTCGCGTTGGCATGGGTTTAACCTTGAAAAAGGGGCGTTTAAGATTTCATAAGGGCTAACTTTATGACAGATGGAAATCAATGCCTACCCATTCAGAGACCCGCGAACTGCCCTATACCGCCCAACAGATGTATAATCTGGTGGCCGATGTGGCGTATTACCCTGAATTTTTACCTTGGACAGCCGCCGCGCGCATCAAAACCCGCGAGGACAAAGGTGATCACGAGGTGATGGATGCTGATCTGGTGATCAGCTTTAAAGTGTTCCGCGAACGCTTTACCAGCCGTGTGGTACTGTGGCCTGAAAGCAAAAAGATCGACACCGAATATCTGGACGGGCCGTTCAAGTTCATGAAATCCAACTGGCATTTCGAGGACGCGGGGCAGGGCACCTGCAAAGTGCATTTCTTTGTCGATTTCGAGTTCAAGAATGTGGTGCTGCAAAAGATCATTGGCGTGGTGTTTAACGAGGCCATGCAACGCGTTGTGCGCGCGTTCGAAAAGCGCGCAGCTGCTTTGTATGGGGCGTCGATCTAGCGGCGACGAGGCGGGAATACGACGGCAAGGTGGGTGGATGACACCTCAGCTAATGTCTGGTTTGAGCACTTTTTTGCAGTTTGCAGCGGTAGACACGAACTGCAGTATTCGTCTACTGCGCAGCACGAAACGGCGTGCCAGTCTTGATGTGATCCCGCTCGTATCCGAGTACCGACTCCGCCATGTCTTGCTGGCCTGCTTCCATACGCGAGATGTAGTACCACCAGAAGTCTTCCATGCTCAGAATCTCCTGAAACTTGGCGGGCTTCATTGTGAAGAGCCTATCGTGAGCGGTCGTGAACTTGGCTGGTATTTTCTCACTGACGTGACGGTGTGCGTGTGCAAGAGAGTTCTCGGCAAGCCTGACACAATCTCGCGCAGCTGTAGCCCGGACTATCTCACGAGGTGTTTGCACCCGATCTGGGTCGGTCCTCAAGTCACTATACATTGACGGTTCGCGCCCGTGTTTAACGTGAATGATCAGATTAACCGCCTCCTTCATCGCTTCGAGTGGATCTGGGCTACTAAAGGCCCAACTACTTAAGGCGTAGTTGATTTTTTGCCCGTGGCTTTCCATCGACGTTTTCAGTTTCTTGGAGACTGCAGGATCGGTAAGGTTGCGGTGCTGGGAATCGAAAGCGAGCATCGCCTTACCAGTTTCTTCAATACAAGAAACGGCCAAGAAGTAAGCCCGTGCCATGTGATCATGATCACGTAAGAGCAAGGATTCATTGAGAAATTCATCCGCGTCGCGGAGCGCGGCTTCGCTGTACGAATGGAGAAGCGAGGTTGTCAGCTTGGGTAGGTGCGGTGAACCCATTGAGGCTCCTGATTGTTATAGAGGCGGTACCGTACCATAAGTGCGTACGGCTGATTTGTCCCGCAAAGCAGCCCACTACATTCAAATGCTCTCCAACATCTCCACGAAACACTTGCCCATTAGGGGCCCGCGTGCACCGAGATGCTCCGCAGGCCCGTAAGGCGTTTAGCTGGTCAACTCATATGCCCGCTCACCGTGCACAGCCAAGTCAAGGCCGGTTGTTTCGACTTCCTCGGACACCCGCAGCGGGGTGATCGCTTTGCAGATGAACACCAGTGCGACAGTCACAACAGTGGTGTAGATGCCAACAATTGCCAGCGACCCCAATTGGGCCGCCCATGTACCTGCGCCAAAGAACGCGATCATGATCGTGCCAAAGATTCCGCCCACACCGTGTACTGCAAAGACGTCCAGCGTATCGTCAATCTTGGCTTTGTTTCGAATAAACACGACGGCTTCTTGGCACAGCACACCAGCGACGGCCCCGATAATCAGCGCCTCCCATGGGCCGACAAATCCGGATGCAGGGGTGATCGATGCCAGACCGGCAATCGTGCCAGTGACGATACCGACCATTGACGATTTGCCAAACTTGACCCGCTCCCACAGCGCCCAGGAAAGCGATGCCGTCGCGGCCGAGATATGGGTGACCGTGATCGCCATTGCTGCACCACCGTCAGCCGCCAGTTGCGAGCCGCCGTTAAAGCCGAACCAACCGACCCACAGCATTGCTGCGCCTATCATTACGAAACCGGGGTTGTGCGGTGGTGTGTAGTTGTTTTTGCGCGGCCCCAAGAAGAACGCGATGATCAACGCCGCCAGACCTGCGGTTTCATGCACCACAATACCGCCCGCGAAATCGCGCACGCCAGTGTCGCCAAAGATCCCGCCGTCGGCAAGGAAACCACCGCCCCAGACCCAGTGGACCACAGGCGCATAGCAAATCAGCATCCACAGCCCCGAAAACAGCATCACAAAGCCAAAGCCGACACGCTCGACATAGGCACCGACGATCAGCGCAGGGGTAATAATGGCGAATGTCATTTGGAACGCAAAGAACAGGATCTCTGGTAGGGTGCCAGACAGGCTGTCGGCAGTAATGCCGTTCAGGCCCAACTTGTCCAAGCCGCCCCAGAAACCCGATGTGCCGGACCCGAAAGCGATAGAATAGCCGACGAAAAACCAAAGGACGCTCATCAGGCAGGCGATGGCATAGCAATGCATGAACACGCTAAGCACGTTGCGGCTGCGCACAAGCCCGCCATAAAACAACGCAAGCCCCGGCAATGTCATAAACAAGACCAAGGCCGTTGCGGTCATGATCCAGGCTGTATCAGCAGCATTCATCGGTGAATTCCCCCCAATTATATTAACTTGGAGAGTGAAAAAGCGGATGGGGTGACGCAACGAAAGTCAAAAAACGGGCAGGGTGGCCATTTAATCGTGCATTTATGCAAGTGCCTCATAGATAGGCCTATAAATGCGGCATGTGCCTAATTAATAATCACTTTGAAACCGCACCTAAGACCAGCCCCAAGGCATGATCCCGCGCAGCTATACGGACATTTGCGCGCCCGACTGCCCCATACTCCTGCGTCTCTGCATGCACATGATCAGCCGTAGCGAGGGCAAAGCACACGCGCCCCTCGGGCTTGTGTTCGGACCCGCCGGGGCCTGCGATACCCGTGATCGACACGGCGATTTGTGCAATCGACCGGCCAAGCGCCCCCTGCGCCATTTCGCGAGCGACCTCTTCTGAAACAGCGCCATGTGCGTCGAGCGTCGCAGGCATGACACCCAACAAATCGATCTTGGCGGCGTTGGTATACGTCACAAAGCCACGGTCAAACATCGCGGATGATCCGGGCAAATCAGTCAGGGCCGCTGCGACCATGCCGCCTGTACAGCTTTCTGCGCAGGTAATCATCACGCCACGCGCGACCGCACGTTCCAGCAAGGCCTCAGCGTCAGAGAAGCCCATGATACAGTCCTGCCAGACCAATCACGCAGAGCAAGGCAAAGATGCCAGCTATCACATCATCCAACATCACGCCAAGCGGGTCTCCGCGTCGGTCGGCCCAGCCCACAAGCAAGGGTTTCCAGATGTCGAACAGCCGGAAGAATACGAACGCCGCGAACCATCCGGGCCACATGACAAGGATATTCAACCCCATCGACCACGCCGCATAGCTGAGCGGCAACAAGGCGATCCATTGGCCTGCGACCTCGTCTATTACAATTTCGGAGGGGTCGTGGTCATCGCTGCCCGCGGTCATCCGTGCTGTCGCCCACCAACCGGCGGTAAAAGCGGCAAGGATGCCAACCACCAGCAATGGGAACCCGCCGATAACATGCAACAACCAGGCCCATGGCAGGGCAACCAACGACCCCCAAGTGCCGGGGGCAGGGCGGATATATCCGACGCCCAGAACTGTGCCGATCAGGTTCGCAAGTTTCATAATTTCACCAATGTTGCTGTGGCCAAGCAGGCGATGCCTTCGCCGCGACCGGTAAAGCCCAGACGTTCCGATGTCGTTGCCTTGACCGACACACGATCCGCGTCGATCCCCAGATACAGCGCCATGACATCGCGCATGGCTGCTGCGTGGGGTCCGACCTTGGGAAATTCGCAAATCACGGTGCAATCGACATGGGTCAGGGTGAACCCCTTGGACCGCGCCAGATCAGCGGCGTGGGTTAGAAATATGTGGCTTTGCGCGCCCTTCCATTGCGGATCGGAGGGTGGAAAATGCTGGCCGATATCGCCCATTGCCAATGCGCCATAGATCGCGTCTGTCACGGTGTGCATCGCGACGTCCGCATCAGAATGCCCCACAAGCCCCTGATCGTGATCAATTTTCACGCCACATAGCATCACATGATCGCCGGGGCCAAAGGCATGTACGTCAAATCCGTTGCCGGTGCGGATGTCCATCTGGCTCTCCAATATACGGGCGGCGCGGGTCAAATCGCCGGGCAGGGTGATCTTCAGGTTATCCACGCTGCCGGGGGTGATGGCAACGGTCAATCCCGCTGCGCGAGCCACCTCGACATCATCGGCCGCGGCCCCCTCGAATGCGGCATGGGCGGCACGAATGGCCGATGTGTCGAATCCTTGCGGTGTTTGTGCGGCAAAAAGCGCGGTGCGGTCTTGGGTGCCTGCAACTTCACCATCCTCGCCCATCCAAAGCGCGTCTGTCACAGGCAACCCAGGCGCGGCGGCAGGTCCGTTCTTTAGCGCGTTCAGAACACCATCGATGACCTTTTGCGATACGCAAGGCCGCGCAGCATCGTGGATCAACACCTGATCACTGTCGGCCACCATTTCCAATCCGCTGCGCACAGATGCGGCACGGTCGGCACCACCGACCGCGATCAGACACCCTTGTGCCCTGAACCCCTCAGCTTGATCCATGTCGCTTCGGTTCAGCACGATGACAATTGTATTAATTCTGCCATGACGCTGGAACGCGGCCACGGTATGATCGATCACGCGCTTGCCGCAAAGTTCTTGCCATTGCTTGGGAACAGCGCCGCCCGCGCGAATTCCACGGCCCGCCGCAACAATCAGCGCGGCTATTTTCGGAGGTGATGACATCGGCAGCCCCTTGATTTGACGCTTTGTTTTAGGCAATCCATGACTTCGGTGCAATCTCTCGTACCAAACGCCCAATAATTAGGCACACAATATTATATATATGCCGAAATCACGGCGGATTTCTTGAATTCAGGCAATCCTGCCGATACACCCGATGGAAATGCACAAGGATTAATCGTTTGGGTCTCGCCGATCTGCCATTTTCCCTCAGCCCGCCTGTTTTACTCGCACCGATGGCCGGGATTACGGACCTCCCGTACAGAACGCTGGTTGCCTCGTTTGGGGCAGGGCTGGTTGTGTCTGAAATGGTAGCCTCAGAAGATATGATCAACGCACGCCCTGGCACCCGCGAAAAAGCCGAACTCGGCTTGGGAAACGAAGGCAGCGCCGTCCAGCTTGCCGGTCGCGAAGCCGCCCCACTGGCAGAAGCCGCCCGAATGGTAGAAGCGCAGGGCGCACGTGTGATCGACATCAACATGGGCTGTCCGGCCAAAAAGGTTACCCAAGGCTATTCCGGTTCCGCGCTGATGCGCACCCCTGACTATGCGCTGACCCTGATCGAGGCGGTCGTCAACGCGGTGTCCGTCCCCGTGACACTGAAAACCCGTCTGGGATGGGACGACGCGATGCTGAATGCGCCGCAAATTGCGGTGTCGGCGCAAAACGCAGGCATCACGATGGTCACGATCCATGGACGCACCCGCTGCCAGTTTTACAAAGGTGCCGCCGATTGGGCGGCAATTGCAAACGTCAAAGACGCGCTAAAAATCCCCGTGATTGCCAATGGCGACATTATCAACAGCGATACCGCCCGCGCCGCGCTGAAAGCATCCGGTGCAGATGGTGTAATGATCGGGCGGGGCGCACAGGGCAAACCTTGGCTTTTGGCGCAGGTCGCCCATGAAATTTATGGCACGCCCGCACCGAATGTACCTCAAGGCTCTGCATTCGCGCGAATGGTGGCAGACCATTACGAGGCGATGATCCGCTTTTACGGTGTCAAGATCGGGGTCCGCATGGCACGCAAGCATTTGGGCTGGTATATGGACACCAGCGCCACGCCGACCGATCTGCGCCGCGCTGTTCTGACCGCGACTGACCCGCAAACCGTGCACCGTTTGATTGACGACGCCATGGCTGGCACCCACGTGATGGAAGCAGCATGGTGAACACGGACGCTGTTTTCAATTCCATCCCCGTGCCAGCGGTGTTGATCGGTATCAATGACGAAATCATAGATCTGAACTCCGAAGCCGAAGGGTTCCTGAATACCTCGGCGAAAACGGCAAAAGACATGCCCGTGTGGGATCTGATCGCGGTCAATGCCCCGCTCGAGGAAGCTTTTGCGCGCGCACGCCAGAATGACACGCCGCTGTTTGTGAATGACGTCGATGTCGGCAGTGGCCAACGCCCGCCCGCCTTGTCCGATCTGCATCTGTCCCCGCTGAACGGGAGCCCCGGCCACATGCTGCTGATGATCACCCCGCGCGAGTTGATCGGTCGGATGAGCCAGAACAATCAGGTCAAATCCGCTGCAAAATCCGCCATCGGCATGGCCGAGATGTTGGCCCACGAGATCAAGAACCCGCTGGCGGGTATCACGGGTGCGGCGCAACTTCTCAGCATGAACCTGAACGCCGAAGACCTTGAACTGACGGATTTGATCGTCGCTGAATCGCGCCGGATCGTGAAACTGCTTGAGCAGGTCGAACAGTTCGGCAATCTGCTGCCACCAGAGTTGAACGCCGTGAACCTGCATGATGTGCTGGACCGCGCCCGCCGGTCCGCACTGCTGGGTTTTGGCGCGCGCATGAAGATTGTCGAAGACTATGACCCGTCGCTGCCGTTGGCCGTGGGCGATAAGGATCAACTGCTGCAAGTCGTTCTGAACCTTGTCAAAAACGCATCAGAGGCTGCGGGCGACACGGGCGGTGTCATCCGTTTGCGCAGTTTTTATGAGCATTCCTTCCGTTTGCGCCGCGCAGATGGCACAGGTCAGTCGCTGCCGCTTCAGATCGAAGTGATTGATGACGGCCCCGGCCTGCCTGAATCCATTCAGGACGATGTGTTTGAACCGTTTGTCTCGGGGCGTGAAAACGGCACCGGGCTGGGGTTGGCACTGGTCAGCAAGATTATTTCGGATCACGGCGGTTGGATTGCCGTCAATTCCGCACCCGGCAAAACCGTATTTCGCATTTCGCTTCCGCGCGCTGACAAGGCGATGTTGGACAATACCGCACCCGAACAGGAGACATAATAGATGGATGGCACAGTTCTGGTCGCCGATGATGACCGCACAATACGCACCGTTCTGACGCAGGCGCTGACCCGCGCGGGCTGCAAAGTTCATGCGACATCGAGCCTGACCACGTTGATGCGGTGGATCGGCGAAGGTAAAGGCGATGTGGTGATTTCGGACGTGGTCATGCCTGACGGCAACGGGCTGGAAATGCTGCCAAAAATCGCCAAGGACCGCCCGGGTTTGCCGGTCATCGTAATCTCGGCTCAGAACACCATTATGACGGCGATCAAAGCAGCCGAGGCCGAAGCCTATGATTATCTGCCCAAGCCGTTTGATCTGCCTGATTTGATGAAACGCACGGCGCGCGCGCTGGAACGCAATGGGGCGCCGCGCCGTGCAGTGCAAACAAATGACGCAGGCGACCGCGATGATTTGCCCTTGGTCGGGCGCACCCCCGTGATGCAATCGCTATACCGCGTGGTTGCGCGGGTCATGAACACCGATTTGCCGGTGCTGATCTGGGGTGAATCCGGTACGGGCAAATCCCTTATTGGTAAGGCGATCCATGATTTCTCCGATCGCCGAAATCTGCCATTTGTGACGGTCACATCGGCCGAATTTCAAGACATCGAAGGACCGGCACGCGTGCTGGCACGGGTCCGGGGAGGCACATTGCTGATCGATGAGATCGGGGATTTCTCGCAAGAGATACAGGCCCGTATTGCACGGATGATGGACACGCCCGGTGAACATGCGCCGCGTTTTCTGGCCACAAGCCAATCGGATCTGGCCGCCGCGATGAAGGCCGGCACGCTGCGCCGCGATCTGTACTATCGATTATCGGGTGCAACATTGCACGTGCCCGCACTGCGAGACCGGGTCGAAGACATCAGCCTGCTTGCTGCGCATTTCCTTGAACGGTCCGAGTCTGGAAACGCAGCACCGCGCGTACTGGCAGAAGGGGCGGCCAAGGTCTTTGCCAATTATCAATGGCCCGGCAACGTGCGCCAGTTGGAACATGCGATGCGGCAACTGGCCCTGACAAGCCGGGCACCTGAAATCACCCAAGTCGAAGCCGAGCAGGTGCTGGGTGCAGAGCCTGATCCCGAGCCCCTTCAGGCGCATGCCAACACGGAAAAGCTGGGCGCGTCAGTAGAACGACACTTGCGTCGGTATTTTGACCAACACGGGTCAATGTTGCCCCCTCCGGGACTGTACGCGCGTATTTTGCGTGAAATTGAGGCTCCATTGATAGAAATTGCGCTGAGTGCAACGGCCGGTAATCAAGCTAAATGTGCTGATCTTCTGGGAATAAACCGCAATACCTTGAGAAAAAAGATCACGGACCTCGATATAGAGGTGACACGCGGTCGCAAAATGATGTAAAAGAGCCACATAACCGTGGCCATCAGGTATCATACCCTGATTAGGACCACATAAAATAGGCGGTTGATGCATTCGCGCATCACATCATCGGTGAGGATAGCGGGTGCTAACCCGGTCACGCAGTTATTATCTGTTGCGTCTTGAGCGTCTGCGCCGTGTTCGGCGCTATCGCAATATGGCGACCTTAGGGCTCGTGGTCCTTGGGCCTGTTTTGGCGCTTGTCACCTATCTAGTGCTGGGGCCGTTGGGGCAGGGTGCAAACACGCCCAGCCTGCGGCTTATCCTGCTGACAGACCTTGTCTATATCCTGCTGGTGGCGGCGCTTGTGTTCAGTCAGGTCGCCCGTTTGATCGCAGCACGTCGCGCGAAATCCGCAGGATCGCGTTTGCATCTGAGGCTGACGGGTGTGTTTGCGTTGATGGCACTTATCCCGACAGTCAGTGTCGCCGTTTTCGCGGGTCTGACAATCAATGTCGGGCTTGAAGGGTGGTTTTCCGATCGCGTGCGCAGCGTGGTGGGCAATTCGCTTGCTGCAGCGCAGGCCTACGAATCGGAACAGCGCGATGATCTGATCGAAGACGCCCTAACGCTGGCCCGCGGCATAGACAACGCCCGCGCCCAAGGGTTGAACCTGCCGGATTCGCAACTGTTGGCCGAAGGGCAATTGCAGATCCAACGCGGCCTACGCGAGGCGTATTTGATTGATGGCACCGCCCAAATTCGCGCCCGCGGCGACCGGTCCTATCTGTTTGATTACGAACCACCTTCGCCGGAGAAGATCAAACAGGCCCAAGAAAGCAACGGCCGCCCCTTGGTGATCGAAGACTGGCCAAACAACGAATTCCGCGCCCTTGTCGCACTGGGGTCCTATCTGGACCGGTTTTTGTACATCAGCCGTGATGTGGATGGCGAAATCCTGTCGCTGCTAGATGACACCAAGGAAACGGTCCGTCTGTATCAGCAGTTGGAGAACGAGCGAGGCAAACTGTTGTTCGAATTCGGTCTGCTTTATGTGGGCTTTGCGGTGATCCTTATTCTGGCTGCGGTTTGGCTGGGCCTGTGGTTTGCCGAACGCTTGTCTGGCCCCGTTGGGCGTTTGACAGGTGCAGCGCAACAGGTCGGTGCCGGCGATCTTGAGGTGCAGGTCCGCGAAGAAGACGGCGATGACGAGATCGCGATGCTGGGCCGCTACTTTAACCAGATGACCAAGCAGTTGAAGGGTCAGCGCGAGGCATTGCTGGACAACACCCGCCAGATTGAACGTCGCCGCCGCTTGTTTGATTCCGTGCTTAGTTCAGTCACCTCGGGGGTGGTCGGCCTTGATCCTGAAGGGCGTGTAGCGTTTGTAAATCGGTCGGCGATGCGCTTGCTGGATTGGGACGAAGACCAGCAGTCGCTGGCAATTTCAGTCGCCATTCCCGAATTCGGCCCGCTGTTCAACACCGTTGTTTCAGGTCAGGGCGAGGTCGCCCAAGGCGAGGTCAAAGTGTCGCGACTAGGCCACATGGAAAACCTTTTGGTGCGCGTGGCCACCCGGCGCAGCGATGACGGGAGGCTGGAAGGTTATGTTGTGGCGTTTGACGATGTCACCGATCTGGTCAGCGCCCAACGTATGGCCGCATGGGGGGACGTGGCCCGCCGCATCGCTCATGAGATCAAGAATCCGTTGACGCCAATCCAGCTAAGCGCCGAACGTATCCAACGCAAATTCGCCCGTAAACTGCCCGACGATGCCGCTGCCCTTGAGCAGATGACCGGCGTCATTATTCGCCAGACCGGCGATCTGCGGCGCATCGTCGACGAGTTTTCGAAATTTGCGCGCATGCCCGAGCCCGAAACCTCAGAGCAGGATGTCGCACAATTGGTGCGCGATGCCGTGCTGTTGCAGCAAAGCGGCCAACCGGACGTGACGATCGAGGCCATCATGCCCGACGGCCCGGTTGTGGCCCCGGTGGACGCCACGATGATGTCGCAGGCCCTGACCAATCTGATTAAGAACGCAGGCGAAGCTATTGAAAGCTTGAAAGAAAAAGGTGCGCCCGAAGATCTTGATCCTCGCATTGAAGTCACGCTCACCGTTCAACCCACAACAGTTCAAATCTCGATTGCTGACAATGGCATCGGTCTTCCCGAAGATCGCGCTCGGCTATTTGAACCTTACGTAACAACCCGCAAAGAGGGCACAGGCCTGGGCCTCCCCATCGTGAAAAAAATTATCGAAGAACATGGCGGCACCTTGGTGCTTGAAAACGCCCCCTGTTTCAAAGGCCAATCCCATTTTGGTGCCATGGCAATTATCACTTTGCCCTTGGCCGCCACCTCACAGACAACCGCATTGGAGACCCCAGATGAGTGACATCCTGATCGTGGACGATGAACGCGATATTCGCGAATTGATTTCCGACATCTTAGAGGACGAAGGCTATGCCACGCGTCTAGCTGGAAATTCGGACGACGCTATAGCGGCGATCAACGCCGAACCACCGGCACTGATGATTTTGGATATTTGGTTAAAAGACAGCCAGATGGACGGAATTGATATCCTCAAGACTGTGAAACGCGACAACCCGGACGTTCCGGTTGTTATTATTTCTGGGCATGGCAACATCGAAATCGCTGTCGCCGCGATCAAGCAAGGTGCGTATGACTTCATTGAGAAACCATTTAATATAGATCAGTTGCTGGTCGTCATCCGCCGCGCAATGGAAACTTCGCGGTTGCGCCGCGAGAACCTCTCCCTCAAACGGCGCGAGGTCGCGAACGCCGAGATGATCGGGTCGTCGACCGCCTTCAAGACCCTGATAAGCCAATTGGACAAGGTCACTAAATCCAACGGGCGCGTCATGCTGCGCGGCCCAGCCGGTGCTGGCAAGGAAATCGCAGCACGCTATATTCACAGCAATTCGGCCCGTGCCTCAGCCCCTTTTGTGACGATAAACTGTGCCAGTGTGGCCCCCGACCGCATGGAAGAAGTGCTGTTTGGCATCGAAACCCCTGAGCGCGGGATCGAACCGGGCCTGCTTGAGCAGGCCCACGGCGGCGTGATCTTTTTTGACGAGGTCGCAGATCTGCCCCTCGGCACACAATCGAAAATTTTACGCGTTTTGGTTGACCAGCAATTCACCCGTGTCGGCGGCCACGACAAGGTTCGCGTTGATTTGCGCGTTATCTCAAGCACAATCAAGGATCTGGACGCCGCGATTAAATCTGAAAAATTCCGCGAAGAATTGTTTCACCGCCTGAACGTCGTCCCGATCTCGGTCCCGTCACTGGAAGACCGCCGCGAAGATATTCCGGTTCTGGCCGATCACTTCATTGCTGAGTTCAACAACAGCCAAGGGTTGCCATTGCGTCCGTTTTCCGATGACGCGGTCGCATTGCTGCAAACGATGGTCTGGCCTGGCAACGTCCGCCAATTGAAAAACCTGGTTGAACGGGTATTGATCCTAGGCGACGGGACCGGCCCTATCGAAGCCCGAGAATTGCCCGGCGATGACGAAAACAAAGAGGAAGACGGCCGCGTGGTTCTGTCAGGTGCTTTGGCTACCTTGCCCCTGCGCGAGGCTCGCGAGGCGTTCGAACGTGAGTACCTGCTGACCCAGATCAACCGCTTTGGCGGTAATATCAGCCGCACGGCCAATTTTGTCGGCATGGAGCGGTCGGCCTTGCACCGGAAATTGAAAAGCCTTGGTGTGGTCACTTCAGCCAAATCCGGCACCCGCATTGCCCATGTGGATGATGAGGTCGAAGTGGATGGCTAGCCCAAGGTAACGATTTGAAAACTGCCGTCGGAATTTCGGATCACACATGATTTGGCGTTCAACGGGGGCAGGGTGGTCGTGGCCTGCGTGGGTGCCGACCGTGCCACAGATGCGGGGCAAACAGGGATCGACACAGGCGCATAGCCCTGATTTGCCATACATTGGGTTTCGACCCTTCGGCGCAAATTGGCGTTGGGATCGACCGTGTAAAACGTGCCCGGCTCGTAATAGCCTGGAATGACGCGGCACTGACCTGCATTGTTGCAATCGCTCCAAGGGGGAACATAGCGCGGTGGCGTTTGCCTGATTTGGGACGACGCCGGCACCTTTGCCAGTGCCTCGACCTCGCAGGCGGTGGTTTGACGGAGCAGCGCCGTCACGCTGGCACCGGGCTTGTAATAGGTATTCAGCGGGGCGCAGGCACCAAGGCCGATGAGCGCCAAGATCGTCACTGTCAGTTGTCTCATCGCGTCCACCCCTTTTTGATGTTACATACATTTAGACATTTGAATTGACCCTTGCATAGCCATCTGTCATTCAAATTAGCGATCATGCGGGTGGTTTTCGTCTGGTCCTGTCATAAGGCGCAACGCCAAAGGAACCTTTCATGAAAGTGATTATTTGCGGTGCAGGTCAGGTCGGCTGGCAAATTGCGCGCCACCTGTCAGGGGAACGCAACGATGTGACAATCGTCGACAACAACGCCGATCTGGTGCGCCGTGCGACAGACACACTGGATGTTCAGGGGATTGCGGGTTTCGCCAGCTATCCCGATGTGTTGGACCGCGCAGGCGCGCGCGACGCTGAAATGATCATCGCCGCGACCCATTCGGACGAGGTTAACATGGTCACCTGTCAGGTGGCCCATTCAGTGTTCGGCATCAACCGCAAGATCGCCCGTTTGCGCAGCCAGTCCTATTTGACTGCGATTTATTCCGATCTTTACCGCCGCGACCATATGCCGATCGACGTGGTGATCAGCCCCGAGAAAGAAGTCGCCGCCGCCGCCCTTCAACGCTTGTCGGCACCTGCAGCCTTTGACACTGAAACCTTTATGGATGGCATGGCCCATCTGATTGGCATCCAGATCGACGAAGACTGCCCGGTAATCAACACCCCGCTGCGCCAATTGTCTGATTTATTTTCCACCCTGCGCGCCGTTGTTGTGGGTGTGCGCCGGGACGGCACGTTGTTCGCCCCCGAAAGCAAGGACCAGCTATTTATTGGTGACGCTTGCTATTTCTTTACCCACCGCGACGACATTCCCCGCGCGCTAGAGATTTTTGGTAAGAAAACCAGCAAGTTGGAGCGCGTTGTTCTGGTAGGTGGCGGCAATGTCGGTCTGGCCGTCGCACAAAGCCTTGAAGGCAAGGAAAAGCGCGTCCGCACCAAAATGATCGAGAAAAACCGCGCCATCGCCGAACGCGCTGCCGAGGCTTTGGAACGGACGATTGTGTTGCACGGTGACGGACTGGACGCAGCACTTTTGGCCGAAGCAGGGATCAGCCGTGCCGACGCGATGATGGCGATTACTGACGATGATAAGACCAATATGCTGGCCTGTGTGCGTGCCAAGGCCGAAGGTTGCCCGTTTGTGATCGCCTTGATCAACGACCCGACCTTGGTTCCTTTGATGGAACCCTTGGGCATCGACGCCTATATCAACCCACGTGCTACCACGGTCAGTTCGATCCTGCGCCACATCCGCCACGGTCGGGTGCGTTCGGTCTATTCGATTGGCGATGCCGAGGCCGAGGTGATCGAAGCCGAAGTGCTGTCAACATCACCCCTGGCCGGTAAACGCATCACCGAGATCGATTTCCCCGAAGGGGTGCTGGTCGGTATGGTGCGCAAGGGCGACAAGGTTATCCGGCCCCTAGGCAGCACCCGTATTGACGAAGGCGATGTGATCGCTGTTTTCTGTCTGGCAAAGGACGTGCCGCAGGTCGAACAGTTGATGCAGGTATCGATCGACTTTTTCTGATGCGCGATCGGGGCACCCCAACATGAGACGCAAGAGTTTTATCCGCAAGGAAATAAGGGACTTACCGCTATTTCTGCTGATCTTCGGCGTTTTCAGTGCGTCGATGATTATTCCTGCATTCTATGGCTTGATGACCCGTGATTTGATGGCGTCGCGGGCGTTTTTCTATTCCTGCCTGCTGGGCATGACAGTCTTTAGCATGATCGCCATTGCCCACTTTGGACGCAAACCCCGGCACGGATCATTGGGGCCTTTGCTGTCGCTGTTTGCCAGCTTCGTGTTTTTGCCCGCCCTTCTTGCGATTCCGTTTCTTGAGGCCTTGCCAACCACGCGGTTTCTGAATGCCTATTTCGATATGGTCAGTTCGATGACGACGACCGGGGCCAACCTGTTTGATGACCCCGGACGGCTCAGCGATACGCTGCATTTGTGGCGGGCACAGGTGGGGTGGATGGGTGGCCTCATGATGTGGATCGCGGCCTCGGCTATTTTGGCCCCGCTGCACCTTGGCGGCTTTGAGGTCACATCGCAGGCCGAACCTGGCAACCCTGACGACCGGCGCACCAACGCCACCGCCCCGATCAATCCGCGCATACGGTTGTTGCGATCAACAGGCGCATTGGCACCGACCTATTTGGCACTTACCCTGCTGCTATGGGTTTTACTGCTGGCCAATGGCGATCGGTCACTGGTCGCGCTGTGTCATGCGATGTCTGTGATGGCGACGTCCGGCATCTCGCCTTTAGGGGGCACCCATAACACCGGCGTTGGTTTTGGGGCCGAGGCGGTAATGATGCTATTCATGCTGTTTTCGCTGTCACGGCTCACCTTCTCAAAGGACACAGTCACGGCCACCCAAGGTGGATTGCGCACCGACCCGGAATTTCGCATGGGGATTGCGCTGATTATTGGCGTGCCGCTGATCCTGTTTGCGCGGCATTTCATTGGTGCTTTCGATGTCTCAGCCAGCGCCGAACCCCAGGAAAGCGGCAGCGCCCTTTGGGGGGCCATCTTTACCGTTACTTCATTTTTGACCACCACAGGGTTTGTCAGCTCCTCTTGGTCCGAAGCCCAAAGCTGGTCCGGGCTGGAAACTCCCGGCCTGATTTTGATGGGTCTTGCACTGATTGGTGGCGGCGTAGCAACCACAGCGGGCGGGGTGAAACTGTTGCGGGTCTTTGCGCTTTACCGCAACGGCGTGCGTGAACTAGAGCGGCTTGTGCACCCAAACTCGGTTTCGGGGGCAGGGACCACGGGGCGGCGGTTGCAAAGCAATGGAGCATTTATCGCATGGGTCTTTTTCATGCTCTTTGCCCTGTCACTGGCCGGAGTCACACTGCTGCTGACCTTTGTCGGTGCCCCGTTCGAAGATGCAATTGTGATGTCTGTTGCCAGCCTTGCCACCACAGGACCATTGATTGAATTTGCCGCCGATGCGCCAATTGCACTGATCGAGCTGGGCGACCCGGCAAAGGTGATCCTGATTGGCGCGATGGTGTTGGGACGATTGGAAACTCTTGCCATTATCGCCTTGCTAACCCCTGACCTGTGGCGTGCGTGACACGCATTGTAGGTCGCCTGACAGTGCTGCGTAACATTTGGGGTGGAAACTCCTGACGGGCATCTACATACTCGCTTGAAATGGGGGTCCGATCCGCGGACATCAGCAAGAACAACAGCAAGAATAAAGGCGAGACCATTATGGCGTCTGACAGACAGAACCTTCAGGACGCGTTCCTGAACCATGTGCGTAAAACTAAAGTTCCAGTAACAATCTTTCTGATTAACGGTGTAAAACTGCAAGGCGTGATCACCTGGTTTGACAACTTTTGTGTGCTTTTACGCCGGGATGGACAATCGCAGCTTGTGTACAAGCACGCAATCTCGACCATAATGCCAAGCCAGCCAATCTCGCTTTACGAGGGTGAAGACGCGAATTGACGCGCCCCCCTTTCCAGATTGATGACACCGCAGGCCCCAAGATGACACGGGCCTGGGTGTTGCACCCTGACATTAAAACAGACAACGACCGCCGAATCGCGGAACCAGCTTTGGCCGAAGCAGTTGCGTTGGCCCATGCACTTCCTCAGCTCGAGGTTGTAGGCCAAGAGGTCGTCATCTTGCGCACTGTGAACGCAGGGATGTTGTTGGGCTCTGGCAAGATCGCTGAACTGAAACGCCGCATGGAGGACGCCGAAGTCGAGTTGGTCTTGGTGGACGGACATGTAACGCCCGTGCAACAACGCAACCTTGAAAAAGAGTGGGGCGTAAAACTGTTGGACCGCACCGGTCTGATCCTAGAAATTTTTAGCGACCGTGCCGCCACCCGAGAAGGTGTGCTGCAGGTCGAAATGGCCGCGCTGAACTATCAACGTACGCGGCTTGTGCGGGCCTGGACCCACCTTGAACGCCAGCGCGGCGGTTTGGGTTTTGTCGGCGGTCCTGGTGAAACACAGATTGAATCAGACAGACGCGCGATCGACGAACAACTGGTTCGCTTACGCCGCCAGCTTGATAAAGTCGTCAAAACCCGTGCTTTGCACCGCGCAGCCCGTGCCAAGGTTCCGTTTCCGATTGTGGCATTAGTCGGTTATACGAACGCCGGAAAATCGACGCTTTTCAATAGGTTGACTGGTGCGGATGTGATGGCGAAAGATATGCTTTTCGCGACGTTGGACCCGACCATGCGCAGCCTAGTGCTGCCCGACGGCCCCGAGATCATTTTGAGCGACACGGTTGGTTTTATCTCGGACTTGCCGACCGAATTGGTCGCCGCATTCCGTGCGACCCTCGAAGAAGTCTTGGCCGCTGATATCATCTGTCACGTGCGCGATATTTCCCACGCCGAGACAGAAGAGCAGGCCCAGAATGTTCGCGATATTCTGACGTCCTTGGGTGTGCCCAAAGAGACCCGCAGCTTTGAAGTCTGGAATAAGATCGATCTGCTAAGCCCAGACCGCGCCGATGCTGTTCGTGCCCGCGCAGCACGTGACGAAAACGTGTTGGCGATATCTTCGCTGACGGGCGAGGGTCTGGACGAATTTCAAGCTGTGATTGCCGAAGCCCTGCAAGGCGCTGTGCGTGAAGCTGATTTGTTCCTAGAGTTTGCAGACGGCAAAAAACGCGCATGGTTGTTCGCCCAAGAGGTTGTTTTGAAAGAAGAACAGACCGAGGACGGCTTTAACCTGACTGTGCGTTGGTCGGCCCAGCAAGAAGACCAATTTCAACGACTTTGATCCACCGGTGCCGCTGGGATAAAATCGTTTCGAAAAAATCTCGCCAGAAAATTCGAATATTCCAGATCTAGATGCATATGGTATTATGTATCACGGCAGGGGAGAATTTATGACGTTGATCATTCTATATGTGCTGACATTCGCGGTTTTTCTGGGATTGGATTTTCTGGGTCTTAATTACTTGATCAAGCCTACCTTTTCACGCGATATCGGGCCGTTGTTGCTGGATAGTTTTCGCCTTGCGCCCGCGTTGGTCTTCTACGCATTCTATATCGTCGTTTTGCTGTATTTCGTATCCTGGCCAGCGGTGGTCCAAGATAGAACTTTGGTTTGGGTATTTCTGAACGCTGCCCTGATCGGAGCGTTGGGCTATGGCACTTATGAATTTACCAATCTGGCTACGCTCAAGGATTGGACGCCACAGATGGTTGCGACCGATTTTTCGTGGGGTGTGGTCCTAACAGGCGTATCTGCAACCGTCGGCGTCTGGACAACTCGGTTGTTTTCTTAGATCGATAAGGGTGCCGGGAGCCAGTCCCCAAGCCTTTGCTTGTCCGCCGAAATATTTATCCACCTGAAATTACCGGCCGGTTTCTGAAGAAAATCGCCAAGTGCCGGGTTGCATGTTGTTAAGCTGCCAATCACCGACTTGGGCGCGGATCAGGCGCAGGGTCGGCAGGCCGACATGAGCCGTCATGCGGCGGACTTGGCGATTGCGGCCTTCTGTAATTGTGATGGAGAGCCACGCATCAGGCACCGATTTGCGAAAGCGGACAGGCGGATCTCGGTCCCAAAGGCCAACGGGTTCATCAACTTGGATGGCCTTCGCCGGGGCTGTTTTGCCATCCTTGAGGGGCACGCCACTGCGCAGTGCATTCAGTGCGGCCTCATCAGGGGTTCCTTCGACTTGAACCCAGTAAGTTTTCGCCAGCTTATATTTCGGGTGAGATATACGGGCCTGCAGGGCACCATTGTCGGTCAGCACCATCAACCCTTCGCTGTCGCGGTCAAGGCGGCCAGCGGGGTAGAATCCCTTTTCATCGATATAGGCCGAGAGGGTCGGGCGCGGGGACCCTTCGGTCCCTTTGTCCGTAAACTGCGTCAAGACCCCGAAGGGTTTATTGAACAAGATAACGCGGTTCATGGCTTCGCCGGTATCAATTTGGTCACCCCGACCGATGCGGCGCGGGCCAGATCCTCGTCCAGTGACATCGGGATGTACTCACCACGCCGCCACAGCTGGGCTAGGTTATCGTAGTAGCGAGACAGGAAGTGCCCAGACTGTCCCGTCGAGGTCACAAAGACCGATGAATCCGGATCGGCGAAATCATAAACACCGCGGTAGCCAGCACCATGCACGTTCAAAAAGGGATCGGGACCGGTGCCTTTGGTGCGGCCGCGTTGCAGCGTGTTGTCACCACCAGAGGTCGATTGCCGGATGTTGACGAAATAGCGCAGGATCGGGACCTCGCCCAAGGTCTGGTGATCATGAGTTGCCTGATGCGCATCGCCCCACCGCAGGGATTCAAGCTGGCCGCCCCAAGTCTCATTTATCCAGATCAAGGCGTCATCGAGCGCAAGGCGGGCCATGTCCGGGCATGTTTCGACCGGGGCGGATTGCAAGACATCGCACCAGACGCCCGCACCATCAACATTGCGAAACACCCGTTCGATGAACAAGGGTTCGACGTGGTCGAATTCCTGCGCAAGCGGGCCAAGTTCGTCTTGGATCAACCGTTCCTGCAGGGCGCGCAGCCACGCGGCATAGATCAACGGTTCGGGCAGGTGTTCATTCATCTCGCCCGACCAGCCCGCCAGCAAGATCAATGCACGTTCGCGTTGACGCTCGGACGTGCCTTCGGCGGTGGCTTCGCCGGTGAACCACAGTTCGGCCCCGATCAGGGGCAGCAAGGTGCGGGCAGTAAAGCTGACCGTGTCCAGTTGCGCCTCGATAAAGCTGTCGCGCGTGTGGACTTGGCGGCGTTGCATCAAATTGCGCCAGCGTTGAATGCGCTGTGTATCACCCCAGACAAAGGACACATGATTGGGGAACGGGCGGTCCAGCGTCTTGTTGTTGGTGTTGCCAAGGATACCGCCGCGCGGCGCGACGAATTCGGGGTTCGAGCTGTAGGGCAGGCGCCCTTGCCAGCGGTTGGCAGCGACCCACCCTGCTGTGGGCATACGGCCTTGGCTTTGGTGGGCAGGATCGCGCGCAGGCAGCGCACCAATGGTCTTCATCGCAATCGTTTCGCGATCCACCAGTGTCAGGTTCTGCGACGGCGCAAGGTAGTCGGCGGCGGCAGCGATGCCGGTCTCGACCGATTTTGCCTCCATTAGCGCCATCGCAGAGGCGAGGGAGGTGTCGGCAGGGCTGAGCGCTGTCCAGTTCAATGTGGCCACGTGGCCGGCTGGTGTGATGGCGGCAAGATTATAGTGGCTGCCAGGCAGGACCGGGCCATTGTCTGTCCAGCGCAGGGTCAGGGTAATCGGGTCCGCGTCTTTTACTGTTATGATCGACGCCCTTTTGACAAAGGGTTTGAAGCCATCGGGCGTGCGGTACTCTTCGGGGTTTTCGGGGTTCAACTCTTCGATATAGGCGTCTTGGTCATCAGCATAGGACGATGTCAGCCCCCAACCAAGGGCGGCAGAACGTCCGGACAGCACCACCGGAATACCTGGAATGGTGGCACCGATCACACCACCCGATTGCAGTTCAAGCCGGGCGAGATACCAGATTGTCGGCGCGGTAAATCCAAGGTGGGGATCATTGGCGATCAAAGTGCCCCCCGATGCAGACCGGTCCTGCGCGGCGGCCCATGCGTTCGAAGCGCCAGCCAGATCAAACGACTTGAATGGCGACAGAGGGTTGGGATCAAGCGGCGTGTTTTCGGCGAACTGCGGTACACCCGGCACGAGGGCCGCGTATTCTGGCAAGGCAGCGATGCCACTGCCCGGCGCATCGGGCAAAATATCCAGCAGGCGTTTTTGATCCGGCAAGGCAAGCGACGTGCGGGCGCGCTTTACTTCGGCATCCAGATGACCTGAAAGCTGTAGCGCCATCAATTTTACCATCGCCAATGAATCCGCAGGGCGCCAAGGTGCTACGGGGGCGTCAAACAGAAGCATCTCGGGGGCACCGCGGCCCAACGCTTCCTTGTTGATCTGGTTGAGACGGGCGTTCACCCCTGCTGCATAGGCATCAAGGGCACCGCGGGTTTTAGGGTCAAGTGTGTCGACCGAACGGACTGCCAGCGTATACAGGTCAAACCGGCGCAAAAGGCGATCGATGTTTATGGTCGCGCTGCCAAACACTTCTGAAAGGCGGCCCTGAACTGTGCGGCGCATGGTGATCATCTGCCACAGCCGATCCTGCGCATGGGCAAACCCCAAGCCATAGAATACATCCAGATCGTTCTGCGCGAAAATATGCGGCACATTGGCATTGTCGCGCACGATCTCGACCTCGGCGCGCAGGTTGGGCACCACAACTGTGTCGTCATAATCAGGCAAAGACCGCGACGCCAGCCAATAGATCCCGCCGACAGCAACCACAGTTACGACAATCAACAAGGTGGTCAAACGTACAAGCCACTTAAAAACCACTGCCATCGGATGCTCCTGAATATACCCCACACATGATTGACCAAAGCCCGTGGGGTGTTAGGTGTTGTACCAGCCAATAGCGCAACTAATAGACAAGGAAAAGACGATGGCAAAACTCGCATTTCTGGGACTGGGCGTCATGGGCGGCCCGATGGCCGGGCATCTGCAAAAAGCAGGCCACGAGGTGACTGTATATAACCGCACAACTGAAAAATCCCGTGTTTGGGTCGAAGCCAATGGCGGCTCGATGAAGGACACCCCACGTGAATCCGCGCAAGGGGCTGATTTTGTGATATCTTGTGTAGGCAATGATGATGACCTGAGGTCAGTTTGTCTTGGCGATGATGGTGCGTTTACGGGCATGAAAGAAGGCGCGATTTTTGTGGATCACACCACGGTTTCAGCCGCCGTCACCCGCGAGCTTTACGAGGCTGCGGATCCGCTGCAGATCAGCTTTGTCGATGCGCCGATTTCGGGCGGGCAGGCCGGGGCTGAGAATGGTCAGTTGTCGATCATGTGTGGCGGCGATGCAGGGGCCTTTGACCGCGCGCTGCCGATCATGGAGGTATATTCCAAGATCTGCCGCCGTTTGGGCGACAGCGGTGCCGGCCAGATGACCAAGATGTGCAACCAGATTGCGATTGCGGGTCTGGTTCAGGGTTTATCCGAAGCGCTGCATTTCGCACAGAAAGCCGGGCTTGATGGCCGTGACGTGGTCGAAGTCATCAGCCAGGGGGCTGCCGGAAGTTGGCAGATGTCGAACCGGTTCGAGACAATGCTGGATGATAAATTTGATCACGGTTTCGCAGTGGATTGGATGCGCAAGGATCTCGGTATCTGTCTGGACACTGCAGATGAAATCGAAGCCAGCCTGCCTGTCACCGCGCTAGTCGATCAGTTCTATAAAGATGTGCAAAAGCTGGGCGGTGGCCGTTGGGACACCTCGAGCCTGATTAAACGCCTGAACGCTATGGGCTAATGGTGTGGCCCGGTCCGCGATACCTGCGGGCCGGGCATGTCCGTTTACGGAATAATACGGCTGTATTTGCTGCCTTCAAGCGTGGCACCAAGGCGCAGACCGGCACGGCCAAAGACAGCTGCCAGAACGGGTGAAAGCGCCGTTGTGGTGTCTGCGTTTACACTGTCGCCTTTGTCATCGATCACATATTCAATGTTAGCACCTGCCGCCCAACCCGGGGACCGGCGGAAACCGTTTAGTGCTTCTTCGGTCATGAAAAACAGAACATGCGCATATTGTTGGGCACCAATCTGAAGCCCGCCCGTTGCCTTGGTCATCGAATAATAATCAACCGAGATATTGTTGACGCGCAGTGCACCGCGCCCGTATCCACCACCCAAACCGAAACCCGCTTCCGTCACCAAAGGCATGATCAGCATACCATTTGATTTCTCGGCCAGCTGCCGTGTATTAGGGAATTCGCGGTACATTTGTTGCAAGGTTGCATCGACCCGTGCGTCGATCTGACCGCTGCCACGGCTGCCAATACCATTGCCGCAAGCCGCAACGGCCCCGACGCTTGCCAACGCGCCCAACGCAAAAGCGCGGCGCGAGAAAGAAGAATTGCTCATTTTATTTTGCCTGTAATTGCCCGTGCCGGTTTGTCCCGACTTATAAGCAACCTTATGCCGAAAAATCCGTGGTGTCACCAGTTTAGGCCACGAATCGGCGGTGATTTGCCGCCCACGCGCGTTTTCTGCGCAGGTTTGTGAGTTACGACCCCATTAAACGCGCAACAGCGGGCGCAAAATAGGTCAAGACACCATCGCAACCCGCGCGCTTGAATCCCGTCAGGCTTTCCATCATCACGCGTTCCTCGTCGATCCAGCCGTTCTGCGCCGCCGCCTTGATCATGCTGTATTCACCCGACACCTGATAGGCAAAGGTCGGCGCGCCAAAGGTGGTTTTCACGCGGTGGCAAATGTCCAGATAGGGCAGGCCGGGTTTGACCATAACCATATCCGCGCCTTCGCGCAGGTCGCGCTCAATCAGGCGCAAGGCCTCGTCGCTGTTGGCATAGTCCATCTGATAGGTCTTTTTGTCGCCCGTCAGAGCCCCAGACGCACCGACCGCATCCCTGAAAGGCCCATAAAACGCCGAGGCATATTTCGCCGAATAGCTCATAATCATCACGTCGGAATGACCTGCGCCCTCAAGCCCTGCGCGGATGGCAGCGATCCGACCGTCCATCATATCAGACGGCCCGATGATATTTGCGCCCGCCTCGGCTTGGGCCAGCGACATCTTTACCAGTGCCTCGACCGTGCGGTCGTTGACGATGATACCGTTTTCAACAAACCCGTCATGCCCGTTGATATTATAGGTATCCAGCGCAACATCAGTCATAATAACCATCTCTGGCACCGCGTCGCGGATTGCCCGAATGGCGCGGTTGGGGTTGTTATCAGGATCCCACGCACCGGCGCAGTCTTCGGTCCGATCTTCGATACCGGTATAGGGAAAGATGCACATCGCCCCGATCCCCAGATCGGCGGCCTCACGGGCGGCTTCGACCACTTTGTCCACACTGCGCCGGAGCACGCCGGGCATTGACGGGATGGGCTCTTCTATTCCTTCGCCCGAGCGCACAAAGACAGGCCAGATCAGATCCCCCAGCTCAAGCGAGTTTTCGCGAACCAATGCCCGGATCCCTGCAGATTGACGGGTGCGGCGCAGTCGTGTCGCAGGAAAGGCGGCTTGTTGGGGTCTCATGCAAAAATACCTCAGATGTTTCAGCACAAGGCTTGCCATTTATTTTTGCACGGCTCAAGGCTAGGAATTGGTGGAAGGCACCGCTATGACGTGCTTAGGTTGTAGGGACAGTTGCCGCGGCCAGATATATTCACGATCAAAGACAGGCATTCCTTGGACTTGTACCAGACAATATTAGAAGTGATCGACATGCGCTCGTTCTCAAACCTGTGGTTCTGGATCGCGTTGGCTGTTGTGTGGTCCTCTGCCAGCCACTGGGTCTTGGGTGTTCCCTATGACATGGTGCTGCGTGCACGCCGCCAAGGCGAACAGGCCCAGATCGATCTGGAGGACATGGTCCGCATTAACGTGAACCGCCTTCTGTATATCACGCAGGTTTCGGGCATGTGGATCTTGGGGTTTACCTGCTTTTTCCTGACAATGCTGTTCACGCTTGCAGTCTTTTATAATTTTGAGTTCGCCCAAGCCGTGCTTTTGCTGGCCTTTCCCTTATCTCTGGTCGCCGTACTAAGCGTTTCAACCGCCCAGCAAATCCACGAAGAATCCGCCACCGGTGACCTGCTATACCGCCGCCTTGCAAGACATCGGCTTTATACGCAGATCATCGGGATCGTTTCGATTTTCGTCACCTCGATCTGGGGGATGTATCAAAACCTTTATGTGGGTCCGTTCGGCGGTTGACAAAACCCACCCAAGGATCAAGTGACATCCCATGTCAAAAACCACTCAGATAACGCTCTCAGGCGTGCCCGAAGGCTTTGATGCCCGCGCGCTGCTGGACGAGCTGACCAAGAACAAGCGCCCCGTGATCCATGTGGCGCGCGATGACAAACGTATGGCCGCGATGAAATCAGCTCTGCGGTTCTTTGCGCCCGATCTGCCGGTCATCACTTTTCCGGGGTGGGATTGTTTGCCCTATGATCGCGTGTCGCCCAACGCCGATATCTCGGCGCAGCGGATGGCGACGCTGGCGGGATTGGTTCACGGGATGCCGGGCCAGTATATCCTGCTGACCACCCTGAACGCCGCGACCCAGCGGGTACCCGCGCGCGCTATCCTGCGCGATGCTGCGTTTTCCGCGCGTGTTGGTGACCGAATCGACGAAAGTGCCTTGCGCAATTTTCTGGTGCGAATGGGCTTTGTCCAAAGCCCCACTGTTACCGAACCCGGTGACTATGCGATCCGGGGTGGGATTATCGACATCTATCCGCCCGGTGATCTCGGACCTGTACGGTTGGATTTGTTCGGCGACATATTGGACGGTGCACGGCGCTTTGACCCGCTGACCCAACGGACCACAGAAAAGCTGGACCTGATTGAACTGGCCCCGGTAAGCGAGGTTATTCTGGACGAGGCCGCTATTACGCGGTTTCGCCAGAACTATCGCATCGAATTCGGGGCTGCCGGCACCGATGATCCGCTGTACGAAGCAATCAGCGCGGGCCGCAAGCACCAAGGTGCCGAACATTGGATGGCGTTCTTTCACGAAGAACTGGAAACCATCTTTGACTATCTGCCCAAGGCCACAGTCACATTGGACGATCAGGTCACCGCGCAACGCTTGTCGCGGTGGGAAAGTATTGCCGACCAATACGAAACCCGCCGTTTGGCGATGGCAAACCGGTCCAAGATGGACAGTGTCTATAAGCCCGCGCCTCCAGAAGGGCTGTATCTGACCGACACCGCATGGGAACAGGCGATGATTGGCAAGCGCGTGATCCAGTTCAAACCTTTGCCGCAGCCCACAGGCCCCAATGTTCTAGACGCAGGTGGCCGCATCGGGCGCAACTTTGCACCCGAACGTCAGCAGGAATCCATAAGCCTTTTTGGTGCCTTGGCAGACCATCTTAAGGTAAAGTTGAACGACGGCCCCGTTGTCATTGCCAGCTATTCCGAAGGGGCGCGTGAACGTCTGACTGGTCTGATCGAAGACGAAGGCATGGGCGAAACCATCGCCATCGCCAATGGAACGCGGGTTGGCAAACGCGGTTTGCATCTGGCCGTCTGGGCGCTGGAACACGGGTTTGTGGCCCCTGTATCCGGCGACAAAGACAGTCAGCTTACTGTTATCTCCGAGCAGGACATTCTGGGCGACCGACTGATCCGGGCCACCAAACGCAAACGCCGCGCCGAAAACTTCCTGACCGAAACGCAATCGCTGACACCCGGTGATCTGGTGGTCCATGTGGACCACGGCATTGGGCGCTATCTGGGGATGGAAGTTATAACAGCCGCAGGGGCCGCACACGAGTGCCTGCTGCTGGAATATGCAGAGAATTCAAAGCTGTACCTGCCGGTTGAAAACATCGAGCTTCTGTCAAGATACGGCCACGACGAAGGTCTGCTGGACAAATTAGGTGGCGGGGCGTGGCAGTCGAAAAAGGCCAAGCTCAAGGAACGCATCCGCGATATGGCGGACAAGCTGATCCGGATTGCAGCCGAACGTGCCCTGCGCCGCGCGCCGGTTATGGACCCGCCTCCGGGCATGTGGGACGCATTTTCCGCGCGCTTCCCCTATACCGAAACAGAAGACCAGATGTCTGCGATCAACGATGTAATCGACGACCTGACCAGCGGCAAACCGATGGACCGTCTGATTTGCGGCGATGTCGGCTTTGGCAAGACCGAGGTTGCCATGCGCGCCGCATTTGTCGCAGCGATGTCGGGCCTGCAGGTCGCTGTGATTGCGCCGACGACGCTGTTGGCACGGCAGCACTACAAATCCTTTGCAGAACGCTTCCGCGGCTTCCCGCTTGAGGTGCGCCAGCTTTCGCGGTTTGTCTCTGCAAAAGACGCGAACGCCACCCGCGAAGGCATCACCAGAGGCACAGTAGATGTTGTCATCGGCACCCATGCGCTGCTGGCAAAAACCGTCAAATTCAAAAACCTGGGGCTGTTGGTCATCGACGAAGAACAGCATTTCGGCGTGGGGCACAAAGAACGCCTGAAAGCGATGCGCACTGATATTCACGTGCTGACCCTGACCGCGACACCGATCCCGCGCACATTGCAGCTTAGCCTGACCGGCGTGCGCGATTTGTCGATCATCGGCACGCCGCCCGTGGACCGTTTGGCAATCCGCACCTATGTCAGCGAATTCGACAGCGTGACCCTGCGCGAGGCACTGTTGCGCGAACATTATCGCGGCGGGCAGTCATTCTATGTAGTCCCGCGTATTTCTGACCTGCCCGAGATCGAGGCGTTTCTGAAAGAACAACTGCCTGAGCTGAACTATCTGGTTGCACATGGCCAAATGGCAGCGGGAGAGCTGGATGACCGCATGAATGCGTTTTACGACGGGAAATACGACATCCTGTTGGCCACAACGATTGTTGAATCCGGTCTGGATATTCCGACTGCCAACACGATGATCGTACACCGCGCTGATATGTTCGGGCTGGCGCAATTGTACCAAATCCGGGGCCGCGTCGGCCGTTCAAAAACCCGTGCTTATGCCTATTTGACAACCAAACCGCGCGCCAAGCTGACCGCGACCGCCGAAAAACGTCTGCGGGTTTTAGGCAGCCTTGATACACTGGGGGCAGGGTTCACACTGGCGTCCCAAGATTTGGACATTCGCGGCGCGGGCAACCTGCTAGGCGAAGAGCAATCCGGCCAGATGCGCGACGTGGGTTTTGAACTGTACCAGTCCATGCTAGAAGACGCGATTGCCAAGATCAAAGCGGGCGAGCTTGAGGGCGTGATCGACGATGACGGTCAATGGGCACCGCAGATCAATCTGGGCGTCCCTGTGTTGATCCCAGAAACCTATGTACCTGACCTTGATGTGCGTCTGGGTCTGTACCGCCGTCTGTCCAGCCTGACCACCAAAGTCGAACTCGAAGGGTTCGCCGCTGAACTGATCGACCGCTTTGGCAAGCTTCCGCGCGAGGTCAACACGCTGATCTTGGTGATCCGGATCAAGGCGATGTGCAAACGGGCAGGAATTGCAAAACTGGACGGCGGGCCAAAAGGCGTGACGATCCAGTTCCACAATGACAAATTCGTCTCGCCCGAGGGGTTGGTGACATTCATTCACGACCAACGCGGTCTGGCCAAAGTCAAAGACAACAAGATCGTGGTTAAACGGGATTGGGCGACCGATACCGACAAGATCAAAGGTGCCTTTGCGATTGCCCGTGATCTGGCGGAACATGTCATCGCCAAAGAGAAACAGAATAAGAAAGCTGAGGCCCAAGCCTAGTGAGGGCTTGGGAAGCTGAGGGGTGCCGTTTTTCAAGCGCTAACGCTTATTTGCGGGTCGGTAAATCCAGTGCCCGGCGTGCATCGGCCTTTGGTTTCTATCCATGTAAACGTGCACCAGATTAGAAACTACGCCCATTGATGTAGGGGTAAACTAAGCTCAGCAACATAGGGGTAGTGTCCGTCACGGACCGCCGCGACGCACACAAATGCCAAACCCAGCGAAGTGGGTCTGACGGATCGTCTTAGGTATAAAGCGACGGCACGCCCATCTGCGCGTGAATTTCATTCACCGCAGCAGCTTCCATCCCATAGCCTTTGGCCAGTTGATGCAGATATTGTGCCTCGTCTTGGGTATCAAGATCGATGGCCAATAGCGACATCGCATAGATCTGAGGGCCCATGCCATCAGGGGTCTGGGCAACCAAACCGTCAACATCGACGGGCGCATCCATTCGGGCCTGCACGAATGCAGCTTCCTCGGCATCGACATCGCCAAGGCGGTTTAGCAATTTCTCACGCTCCGCGTCATCAAATGTACCGTCTGATTTAGCAGCCTGAATCATGGCAGCAATCATCAGCGCCGCCAAAACTTCCTGATCTTGCGAAGGTTGGATCGCGGGTGTCGCATTGGCATCGAATTGTGAATTCAACACGGCACCAAAATCGGCCTCTTCGCGTTCGGGTTTGCCGCTGGTTGACCCACCAAGGCCCGCCAAAAGACCGCCAGCGCCCGCAGCACCGGCCAAACCACCCAGCAATCCGCCTAATCCACCACCAGATGCGCTGGACCCGCCAGCACCGCCCATTTGGTTCAACAGACCACCCAGCCCTCCGCCGGACGCGCTGGAACTGCCACCAAGTTGGTTCAGCAATCCGCCCAAACCGCCACTTGACCCCGTGCTGCCGCCCATCAGGCCGCCAAGCATATCTTGCAAGCCGCCGCTGGACGCCCCCGCGGTGCCTGCAGAGCCCCCCGTAAGGCCACCCAGCAACCCGCCAAGGCCACCACCGCTGCCCGCAGTTTGCGATCCGCCTTTGTTTTTCTTCATCATTGCGCTGGCACCTTTGGCCACGGCAACGCCGATCGCCACCTTTGCCAGTGTTTTCATCAAGCTCATTTCCAAACCCCCATTTGTAAATAATACACGGACTTTGTTAGAAATCGGCGCAATACACAACCATGTATAGAGTAGCGGCCCCTTGGCCGGCGGCTTTATGCGATTGACAAGCCATCGGCAACGCGGGTTTGTGAGGCATGGAACGGAAATCTCAGATAGATACATTCGGCGCGTTGGCCTTGATCGCCTTTGCCCTGAATTTGGCTTTTAATCAGGTGGTGATCAAAGTCACGAATGGCGGTTTTAATCCGGTGTTCGCGGCAGGGCTGCGGTCATTGGGCGCCATTGTGATTTTGGTGATCTGGATGAAACTGCGCGGTGTCAGTTTCTCCTTTCCTCGCCCGACCTGGGGGTGGGCTGTGGTTTCGGGTTTGCTGTTCACCTTTGAATTCACCTGCCTTTTTATTGCGCTGGACACCACAACTGTCAGCCGCGCGTCGGTGATATTCTACTCCATGCCGGTCTGGCTTACGATTGCCGTGAATTTTCTGCTGCCCAATGAACGGCTGACCACGTTAAAAATTGCGGGTTTGGGGTTGGCAATGGCCGGTGTCGCTGTCGCTCTAAGTGATCGGAGCGGCGGGCACGTTAGCTGGACGGGCGATTTGCTGGCCTTGACCGCGGCACTGTGTTGGGCCGGAATTGCCCTGCTGGTTCGGGCCACCCCGCTGGAAAAGGTACCGCCTGCGCAGCAGCTGTTGTGCCAAGTCGCAATCTCTGGGCCCATTCTGGTGCTGATCGCCCCGATGTTTGGCCCCTTGATCCGAGATGTTCAGATGATCCATCTGGCGGGCTTGGGATTTCAGATCATTGCTGTGGCCAGCCTTGGGTTTCTGGCATGGTTCTGGCTGATGTCGGTTTATCCGGCATCAGCCGTCGCATCGTTCAGTTTTCTGTCGCCGGTGTTTTCGGTAATCTTGGGGTGGCTCTTGCTGTCAGAGCAAGTCGCCGTCTCTGTTTGGGCTGCGCTGGTTCTGGTCGCGCTCGGCATCTATCTGATCAATCGCAAACCGCGCAAGCTTTAGCGATCAGGTGCCGCAAAATGTCGCTGGTACGATTTCCTGATCGGTCGGAGGGCGATGCAGATCGGGGTTTGTGGTTTCAAAAGGTGTGGCAAGGGCCGCCATCAACCGGTTGAACGGAGCCATATCCCCAGCGACCGCAGCTTGGATCATCTGCTCAATCCGGTGGTTGCGCGGGATAATTGCAGGGTTTGCAGTCGCCATCACGGCTGCAGGATCGGCTTCAGTCGAGATACGGGCCTGCCATCTGGCTTGCCACGCGCCAAAGGCATCCTGATCGACAAATTCATCGGCTGCATGAACGGTCCCCAAGGCGCGGAACGCGTTGGTGAAATCGGCACCGTCCTGCTGCATCAACGCCAGCAGGTCGTCGATTAGCGCTGTGTCGTCTGTCACGGCCTCCGCAATTCCGATTTTCGCCCCAAACCGTTTCAACCAAGCGGCCTCGATCTGGGCGGGCATGGCATGCACGATCTCGGTTGCCTCGGCGATGGCGGCATCCGCATCGTCCATCTGCTGAATCAGCGCTGTAGCAAGCTGCGCCATGTTCCAAACCGCGATCTGCGGCTGGTTTGAAAACGCATAGCGCCCCTGTCGGTCAATGGAGCTGAACACGCGGTTGGCGTGAAACGCATCCATAAATGCGCAAGGGCCGTAATCAATCGTCTCGCCCGAGATTGAACAGTTATCGGTGTTCATGACCCCGTGGATAAAGCCCACGGACATCCACGCGGCGATCAAATTGGCCTGCGCTGCGCATACAGCGCGCAGCAGTCCCATGGGGCCATCGGCCTGCGGATAATGGCGTTTGATAGCATAGTCGGTAAGGATGCGCAGGTTTTCCACTTCGCCGCGATGGGCGAATACCTGAAACGTGCCGACGCGCAGGTGGCTGGCGGCAACGCGGGTCAGCACTGCGCCGGGCAGGGCGGTTTCGCGGTAGATGTCCTCGCCCGTGGCAACGACGGCCAAAGCACGGGTGGTGGGGATGCCAAGGGCGTGCATCGCCTCGGACACCACGTATTCACGTAATACAGGTCCCAGCCACGCGCGCCCGTCGCCACCACGGGAATAAGGCGTTGGACCAGATCCCTTGAGCTGGATATCGCGTCGAATACCATCACTGTCCACAACTTCGCCCAACAGGATCGCACGACCATCGCCAAGCTGCGGGTTATAATTGCCAAACTGGTGACCCGCGTAAAGCTGTGCCAACGGGTCCGCGCCTTGCGGAAGTTCATTGCCGCCAAAGGCAAAGGCCAAATCATCGGCTCCGGCGTCGGCCAAACCAAGGGACTTGGCCAAGTCAGCGTTGAATGCCAGCAGTTTGGGATCGGCCACCGGTGTCGGGGCGATGCGGGTATAAAAACCTGCCGGCAACGCGGCAAAGCTGTTATCAAAGGGGGCGCTAAATGTCATGGCTTAGATATAGGGGCCGGTGCCCCGTTTCGCCAGCCCGATCAGAGTTTGCGTGTCATGAATATAAAGTTTTCACGGGGGCGAAACCCTGCGCGAGCATAAAGTTTCTTAGCGATCTCGTTGGTCTTATCCACTTCAAGATGGACAGCCTTCACGCCGCCACTGGACAGGGCATTGGGCAGAGCCAACAGCGCCTCGGACGCGATCCCGCGGCCACGCACGCCGGGGCGGACATAGATTTCATCTATAATCGCATCCATCCCGCCAAATTCCACGGACCAGCCAAACGAGATGATGACATAGCCGATGGGTGCCCGGGCAGGGCCGATCAAATAGGCGACGCCATGCGGAATGCCATCCAGAAGCGGGGCCAAACCATTGCGCCGCGCCTCGTCTGTTTGTTCGATGCCGGCCTCGGCGTGAAAGGCCGCAACAAGACCGATCAAACGGTCCAGATGCTCGGGCTTGGCAAGGGTAAATGCGGCGCTCACAACCGGGCCAACCGTTCGATCAACAGGCTGAAAAAGCCGTCAGCGTCGATGTCACCCATATAGGTCGCATTTGGTGGGCGGTCGGTGACGCCCCACCAGTCGGCCACCGTCATGCCCATAGTCAGCTCCGAATCTGTTTCGACTTCGACATTGATGTGGCGACCAGAAAATAGGTAAGGTTGAATCAGATAGGCGGTTACGCAAGGGTCATGCAGGGGCGCGCCGTCTGAGCCGTATTTATCTTTGTCGAAACGCTCAAAGAAGTCGGTCATCTGCGCCACGGCGATGCCAACGGGCGTTCCCAATTCGCGAAACGCGTCGTTTCGCGCGGCAGTCACAAGGGCTTTGTGGGTCACATCCAGTGGCATCACAACAATAGGCGCGCCACATTTGAAAACAATATCAGCCGCTTGCGGGTCGACATAGATGTTAAATTCTGCGGTAGGGGTAATATTTCCGCCCTCGAAATAGCCGCCGCCCATCAACACAATCTTGGCGATGCGGCTGGCAATATCGGGGGCCTTTTTCAACGCTGTGGCGATGTTTGTCAGTGGCCCAAGCGGGCACAGCGTCACGGTACCGGGGGCATGGTCGCGCAGGGTATCAATAATAAAATCAACGGCATGAGCGTCTTGCAGCGGCATCGTAGGTTCCGGCAAATCGGGACCATCAAGTCCGGTTTTGCCATGCACATGCTCTGCTGTGACCAGCGGTCGTTCTAACGGGCGCTCGCACCCTGCGTAAATGTTAATGTCCGGACGACCTGCCAATTCACACACAATCCGTGCATTGCGCGTTGTCAAATTCAGCGGCACATTGCCCGCAACGCAAGTGATCCCCAACACCTCGATATCTTCGGGGCTGGCCAGCGCCAACAGGATCGCAACCGCGTCGTCCTGACCGGGATCGGTGTCGATGATAATCTTGCGCGGTGTCATGTCACATCTCCTGTCGATTTGTCCGAGCCTTGCCGTATGCCGCGCGACTTGTCCAGCAGACAGCAGGGAGACTAGCTGCGTTCCGCCCGTTTCACCGCATCCCACAGTGCATCCATCTCGGCCAGATCGCTGTCTGCGGGGGTTTTTCCCATGTCGGCAAGCCGCGCCTCGACCCCTTCGAAACGGCGGATGAATTTGGCGTTGGCGCTGCGCAGGGCCGCTTCGGGATCTAGGCCCAAATGCCGCCCCAGATTGGCCATCACAAACATCAGATCACCGAATTCTTCCTCGACCTCCGTTTGGCTCAAAGTATCGCGTGCTTCGACCAATTCGGCGGCTTCCTCGGTTATTTTTGCGACCACATCGCCGGTGTCGGGCCAGTCAAACCCCACGCGGGCGGCGCGTTTCTGCAGTTTGTAGGCGCGCAGCAAGGCGGGCAGCCCTACGGCAACCCCTTCCAGCGCGCCACCTTGGGCCTTGTCCGCACGTTCGGCCGCTTTGATCTTTTCCCAGTCGGCCGTTTGCTGATCCGCTGATTTGTCACGCGATTCATCGCCGAAGACATGCGGGTGCCGCGCGACCATTTTGTCGGAGATATTGCGCACAACTGATTGAAAGGTGAAATGCCCGTCTTCTTCGCCCATAGCCGTGTGATAGACAGTCTGGAGCAGCAGATCGCCTAGCTCTCCTTCAAGCTCGGGCCAGTCGCTGCGCTCAATCGCGTCTGCAACTTCGTAAGCTTCTTCAATGGTATAGGGGGCTATGCTGGCGAAATCCTGTTCGATGTCCCAAGGGCACCCGGTTTGAGGATCGCGTAACCTGCGCATGATCTCTAGCAACCGCTCAATTCCTGCGCTTTGATCGTGGATCAATCCATCTTTCGTCGTGTCGGCCATTGCAGCGCCCTTGTGTCTGGTGTCAGATGCAACCTGACCAAGATATTTGCAGGAGTCCACCCAATGCCCGTCGTGAACCGCATCGCGGATTTTGCCCCTTTGATGACCGAATGGCGCAGACATCTGCACACCATTCCAGAACTAGGCTTTGACTGCCCAAAGACCGCGGCCTTTATCAAAGCACGGCTCGAAGAATTCGGCGTTGACGAAATTCACGAAGGCATCGCGCAGACTGGCATTGTGGCAATCATCAAGGGCACGGGCGACGGCCCCACAATCGGTCTACGGGCTGATTTCGATGCACTGCCCATCGAGGAAGAAACCGGCGTCGACTATGCATCGACCCATGGCGGAAAAATGCACGCCTGCGGCCATGACGGTCACACCGCCATGTTGCTGGGAGCCGCTAAATATATGGTCGAGACACGCAATTTCGCCGGTCGCGTGGCGCTGATTTTCCAACCTGCCGAAGAAGACGGCGGCGGCGCGCAAGTCATGTGTGCCGAAGGGATGATGGACCGTTTTGACATCGCGCAGGTTTACGGCATCCACAACATGCCGGGTGCCGAGTTTGGCAAGTTTTTCACAACGCCGGGGCCAATCATGGCTGCCGTCGATTCATTCACAATCCAGATTAACGGGCGCGGCGGACATGGTGCGATGCCACACGAAACCGCTGATCCCGTTATTGCGGCCTGCGGTATTGTGCAGGCAATACAGACGATTTCCAGCCGGAACGTGTTGTCGGCGCAGGAACATGTGATCTCGGTAACGCAAATCCACACCGGTTCGGCCAGCAATATTATTCCCGACACGGCAATGATCAACGGGACCGTGCGCACCTTCGACAAAGATGTGCAGACGCTGATCCGCACCCGCATGGAAGAGATCGTGCAGGGACAAGCGGCAAGCTATGGTGTGACCGCGACCCTTGATTACGAAGAAGGCTATCCCAGCACGCAAAATACCCCCGAACAGACAGCACTGGCTGCCGATGTGGCCCGTACGGTCGTCGGCGATGCACATGTCGACGCAGAATTCCCCCGTGTCGCCGGTGCCGAGGATTTCGCCTATATGCTGGAAGAGCGCCCTGGTGCTTATCTTTTCTTGGGCGCTGGCGACGGTGCGGGCCTTCACCACCCTAAATTCAACTTTAATGATGATGTCGCACCTGTGGGTGCGTCGTTCTTTGTTCAGCTGGTCGAGCAGCTTCAACCGACGGCAGGTCACTAATGGCACTAGAAGACGCGAAAACACAGGTAGATCAAGCATTTACCCGTGAAGAGTTAAAGGGCCCAAGCTTTGAAAACGCCTTTGGCGGGGCGACGTCCTTTTTACGCCGCCGCTACACCAAGGATTTGCGCGGCGTTGATATCGCTGTGACGGGCGTGCCGTTCGACCAAGCGGTGACCAACCGCACCGGCACCCGCCTTGGGCCGCGCGCAATCCGCGAGGCGTCAACGCTGCAACCTTACGATCCGCCTTATGGTTGGGATTTCGACGTGCTGAGCGAATTTGCGATTGCCGACTATGGTGATCTGGCATTCGACTATGGCCACACCAGCCAGTTTCCTGCCGCTTTGACCAAACATATCAAGGGCATACTGGACGCGGGTGCCGCAAGTGTGGTGCTGGGCGGCGATCATTACATCAGCTTTCCGATTCTCAAGGCCTATGCCGAAAAATACGGGCCGATCAGCCTGCTGCAATTCGATGCGCATTCAGACACATGGCCCGATGACGACATGGACCGGATCGACCACGGCACGATGTTCTACAAGGCTGTGAAATCGGGCATCGTAGATCCGCTTACCTCTGTGCAGGTTGGGATTAGAACGACCAATCCGGATACATTGGGCATCACGACCATCGATGCCCGCGAAGTCCATGAAAAGGGGCCACAAGCAGCAGTTGCCACGATAAAACAAGTGCTTGGCGACCGTCCTTGTTATTTGACCTTTGACATCGACGCACTTGATCCGGCCTTTGCGCCGGGCACAGGCACGCCGGTTTGGGGCGGGCTGACGTCAGCGCAGTGTGCGATTATGTTGCGCGATTTGGCGGGAATAAACATCGTCGGTGGCGATATCGTCGAAGTGTCTCCGCCCTTTGACACCACCGGGGCCACCGCGATCGCAGGCGCGCATGTGGCGATAGAAATTCTTTGTTTGCTAGGATGGAGGATGCGGAACGCATGACCGGAAAGAACCAACCAATCAGCGGCAATGATCTCGCGAGATTTTCTGGGCCCAATACGTTTATGCGGCTACCGTCTGCAAGTGACCTCAAGGGGTTGGACGTCGCAGTTCTGGGCATTCCACTGGATATTGGCACCTCTTGGCGATCCGGCACCCGATTTGGCCCTAAACAGGTCCGCGCCGAAAGCGCCATGTTGCGCCCCTATAATTTGGGTACGGGTGCGGCACCATTTGACGGGCTGCAAATAGCAGATATCGGCGATCTGGCGATCAATACCTTTTCGCTTACAGACAGTTTATCAATTATTAAAGAGAGTTACGATGCGATCTTGAAGTACGACGCCATGCCGCTGGCCATTGGTGGAGATCATTCAATTACGCTGCCGATCCTGCGGGCGATGGCGAAACGGCACGGGCCATTGGCTTTGGTGCATGTTGATGCCCATGCAGACGTAAACGACGAAATGTTCGGAGAACGTGAAACCCACGGCACCGTTTTTCGCCGCGCGTATGAGGAAGGCCTGATAAACCCCGAGAAAACCTATCAAATTGGCCTTCGGGGGTCGGGATATGGGGCGGATGATTTCACCGAAGCCGCCGGTTGGGGGTTCCAGCAATTCCCCGCACAAGAACTGTGGCATCGCAGCCTGTCACCCTTGGGTGCCGAGATCAGACGCGATATCGGCGATGCTCCGGTTTATATCACCTACGACATCGACAGCCTTGATCCAGCATATGCACCGGGAACGGGTACGCCTGAAATCGGCGGATTGACCACACCGCAAGCACTGGAACTTATACGTGCCCTCAAAGGGTTGAACGTCGTTGGTGCTGATTTGGTTGAAGTATCGCCGCCTTATGATACGTCAGGCAACACAGCGCTAACAGGGGCAAATCTCCTGTTTGAAATCATGTGTATTCTGCCCGGGGTTGCGTATCGTTGATCTGACAAACGCTCCGCGGGGAGTTTGAAGGGCAAAATGAAGGTAAAGCGAATGATGAGTTTCTTTTGGATCGTGGTCTTGGTGTTCATCGGATTGCAGGCCTTTGTTCGCCTCGCCCCCAGTGAAGCGGAAAACTGGACCGTTGATGCCAATGCGGACGCGCCTGGAGCGTATCCAACAGCAATGGGCTTCAAGGTGGTGGCACCGATCGAAAAGGATCCTAAGGCCCTATTGGATGCATTTGAAGCAGCCATCTTGGCGCAACCGCGTACCCACAAACTGGGCACGGTAAAGGGGCAGCAGATTTACGTCACCCGGTCGTTGCTGTGGGGGTTTCCCGATTACACAACGGCTGCTGTATCTGACGACCAAAGCCGTGCAACATTTTACAGCCGTCTGCGTTATGGCAAATCAGATACGGGTGTAAACCGGAAACGACTGAAGCAAATTTTGGCGTCTATCGGGATCACCGTTTAGCATCGAGGTCTGGCAACCTTGCTGTACCTCGCGCCACATCGGCACATTCAGTGACATCTGACATTGCGCCAGAAACAGCCGACCACCCACTTCCATGCAAATTGTTTGGCCCAGTTCGACGCGTTTGCCTTGGGTGTTGGTGCAATAACAATCGACGGGCTTGCCGCTGGGATAGGTGGCCTGCGCGGCGGCGGGAGGGGCAAACAGGCCCAATATCAGAGCGATCTGTTTCATCAGTTGGGATATTAGCACACAGCGGCCCTTGACCAAAGCGCGATCATCAGCGACAGAAACCCGATGATCCCCTTAGACCGCCTTGCCCAAATCATCCAACGGTTCCAGTTTCTGGAGGCGTCGATGTCGTCCGGATCGGATGGTGCTGATTTTGCCAAGCTCGCCAAGGAATATGCCGACCTGCGCCCTGTGGTCGAGCAGATCGAAGAATACCGCCAATTGCTGCAAGACATGGACGACGCGCGTGCCATGCTTAAAGACCCCGAGATGGCGGAGCTGGCCGAGGAAGAGTTACCTCGGCTAAAAGCTGCCTTGCCCAAAGCCGAGGCCTCATTGCAATTGGCATTGCTGCCAAAAGACGCCGCCGATGCAAAGCCTGCAATGCTTGAAATACGCCCCGGCACCGGTGGCGACGAGGCCGCATTGTTCGCCGCAGATCTTTTGCGAATGTACCAGCGCTATGCCGAAACACAGGGTTGGAAGTTCGATCTGATCGAAGAGCAAATGACCGAGCTTGGGGGCGTCAAGGAAGTAGTGGCCCATATTAAGGGACAGAATGTATTTGCCCGGTTGAAATACGAATCCGGCGTGCACCGCGTCCAGCGCGTGCCAACAACTGAAAGCGGCGGTCGCATTCACACCTCGGCGGCAACTGTCGCCGTCTTACCCGAAGCCGAGGATGTGGATATTCACATCGACGCCAATGATTTGCGGATCGACACGATGCGCAGTTCAGGGGCAGGGGGCCAGCACGTCAACACCACTGATTCTGCTGTACGGATCACCCATATCCCGACCGGAATTGTTGTGACGTCGTCAGAGAAATCACAGCACCGCAACCGCGAGATCGCCATGCAGGTGCTCAAAGCGCGGCTCTATGATGCTGAGCGTCAGCGCGTTGACAGCGCGCGGTCTGCCGATCGGGCCGCGCAGGTCGGGTCAGGTGACCGGTCTGAACGGATCAGAACCTATAACTTTCCCCAAGGCCGGATGACCGATCACCGGATCAATCTGACGCTGTACCGGTTGGATGCCATCATGCAGGGCGATCTGGACGAAATCATCGACGCGCTGACCGCAAATGCGCAAGCCCAGATGATGGCGGAGATGGGCCAGTGAGCCCGCCCACAGCAGCGCAGGCCATGGCATCCGCCGCAGCACGTCTGCGCGCAGCAGGGGTCCCTGATCCGGCCCGCGATGCAAGGCTGTTGCTGGCCCATGCAGCATCTGTGGACGCATCCCGTGTCACGCTGATCGCCCCCGAAGAAATCGCCCCTGAAATTGCCGAACGCTATGAAAACCTGATCGCATTGCGCGCCGTGCGTGTGCCCGTGTCACATTTGGTAGGTCAGCGCGCCTTTTACGGGCGCGACTTTAAGGTCAGCCGCGATGTATTGGACCCACGACCCGAAACCGAAACGCTGATCGAACTGGCGCTGTCCGAACCATTTGAGCGGGTGCTGGATCTGGGGACGGGGTCAGGCTGCATTCTAGTGACCTTGCTGGCAGAGCAACAAGACGCGCATGGCGTTGGGTTGGACCTGTCAGAATCAGCATGCCTGCAAGCCAGCGCGAACGCGGTGCTGCATAACGTTCATGCCCGCGCGGACATCCGAAAATCCGACTGGTTCGAGGCCGCCGATGGCCGCTTTGACCTGATCGTTGCCAATCCGCCATATCTGGCAAAATCGGAAATGGCGGCAGTATCTCCAGAATTACGTCTGCATGAACCCGAGATGGCGTTGACAGACGGGTTGGACGGGCTCAGCGCCTACCGTGTAATTGCATCGCAAGCCCAAGGGTATTTGACCGCTACCGGCCGCGTGCTGGCCGAAATAGGCTGGCAGCAAGGCCCGGATGTTGCCGAGATTTTCAAGGCCGCCGGATGGGGGCGCGTTAGGGTTCTGCCTGATCTTGATGGGCGCGACCGTGTCCTTTGGGCCGATACACCAGCATGAAAACGCCAAAATCCACCCAATCCAGCGCATTCTTTTCAGTTTATGCTTGATCGCGCCGCACTGCCGTGCTTATTCAATCATGTTGCAGCGGTGGATGCCACATTGGCGGTCCCGCGCGGCGTTAAGCCCAACATATCGTATGGCGCGCTTTTGTAGGATGTAAACGCATCCGGCGGCATTCTCGAAGCACAGCACAACAAGGCTGAACGAATTACATGAAATCTTCCAGATCACGTTCCAGATCCAAGAACAGTCGCAACCGTCAACCGCAAGGTGGCGGCAACGTCGTGAACCGCGTGTTCGACAGCTCTGGCCCCGAAGGCAAAGTGCGTGGCACGCCGCAGCAGGTTATTGAAAAATACAACCAGCTTGCCCGCGACGCACAGCTTAGCAATGACCGCGTTGCGGCAGAAAACTTTCAGCAGCACGCCGAACATTATCTGCGCATGTTGTCCGAAGCACAGCGCGAGATGGACCAGCGCCGCGACGAGCAAGAGCGCCAGAACCGCGAGCGTCAGGAAGAACAAGAACGCCAGAACCGCGAACGCCAAGCAGAGCGTGACCGCGAGCGGGCCGAGCGTCAGGAACGCGAATCCGCCAATGGCGGACCCTCGCATGATGGTGATGCGGACACCGCAGATCAGCCAACTGCAGACAGCAATGACCGCGATCAAAAACCGCAATCTACCCAAGACAATGACGAAGCGCCAAAACGCCGTCGCAACAACCGCAATACCAAGCAAGCAGAAGCGCCTCAGGGTGATGATGCTGTGCAAGGCGGCGACGACAGCAATCTGGTTGAGACCCCCGAGAACAAACCAAAGCCACGCCGCGCGCCCCGTCGCAAGCCACAGCCCAAGGCTGACGATGCTTCGACCCCGACACCTGACGCTGGCGGTGACCAAACGGAAGCCGCTGAATAAATTAAGTGAACTTTATAAAAAAGGCCTCGCAAACTGCGGGGCCTTTTTCGTTTCACCGATCAAGGAGCTGGGGCTCGATGTCTAGGGCTTCGCAAGCTCGCGGGCCAAGGCGCAGAACCCTTCAAGCGAGACTTGCTCGGCCCGCTCGGTTGGCTTTAGGCCTGCTGCGATCAGGCGATCCTCGATGTCGGGTGCCGCGGCTTTGAGGGCTGAGCGCAACATTTTGCGGCGCTGGTTAAACGCCATCGCCACAACGCGGCTTAGCACGGCCGCATCGGCAGGATAGCGCGGTTCCGCAAGGGCAGTCAGATGGACCACTGCAGACGACACCTTCGGAGGTGGGGTGAATGCCTCGGGGGGCAGGTTCATCACAATCCGCGCATCTGACCGCCATTGCGCAAGCAAGGCCAGACGCCCGTATGCCTTTGAGCCCGGCTTGGCCACGATCCGTTCAGCAACTTCGCGTTGGAACATCAAGGTTAAGCTTTCCCAGAACGGCGGCCACTCGGTTGGCGTCAACCAGCGCACCAACAGCTCTGTGCCGACGTTATAGGGCAGGTTTGCAGCGATACGGATGGGCGGTGTCAGATAGGCCAGCGGGTCGATTTCAAGGGCATCGCCTTCGATCACGGTCAGCCGATTGGGGTAGGCTTGTGCGATCTCGTTCAAGGCTGGCAGGCAGCGTTTGTCTTTTTCGATGGCCAGCACATGCCGTGCCCCTTCGGCCAGCAAACCACGGGTCAGACCACCGGGACCTGGACCGATTTCAAGCACATCACAGCCTGACATATCCCCCGCCTGCCGCGCGATTTTGGCAGTGAGGTTCAGATCAAGTAGAAAGTTCTGCCCAAGCGATTTTCGCGCTTTGAGGTCATGCGTGTTGATGACATCGCGCAGGGGCGGCAGGCTATCGATTGTAGTCATGTTGCACTTTCGCCTTCGGCGAGGATATTCAAGAGCCAGAGAAGCATCAGGACGCCGCCATCTTATAGGCGAGGCGAATGGCCTCGACCATGCTCGTGGGGTTTGCGATGCCTTTGCCCGCAATGTCAAAGGCCGTCCCGTGGTCGGGTGAGGTCCGGATAAAGGGCAGGCCCAAGGTTACATTCACACCGCGGTCGAAATCGAGTGTTTTAATCGGGATCAACGCCTGGTCATGATACATCGCAATTGCCGCATCATAGCGGGCGCGTGCTGCTGCGTGGAACATCGTGTCGGCAGGCAAGGGGCCCATCAGATCAAAGCCTTCGCCTTGCATAGTAGTGATCAGATCTGCCATCCAATCGATTTCCTGACGCCCCATTGTGCCGCCTTCGCCTGCGTGCGGGTTCAGACCTGCGATGGCAATCTTGGGTTGGGCAATGCCGAATTGGCTTTTCAGACCCGCAGCGGTGATTTCGATTACACGGCGCAGGTGGGATGGTGTCAGGGCATGTGGGACTTGATCCAGCGCGATATGAATTGTTGCAGGAACGACGCGCAGTTGATCCGACGCCAGCATCATCACCACGTCATCGACACCAGCAAGGGCAGCAAGGTATTCTGTGTGGCCCGGATAGGCAAAATCGGCCCCGTCTTTCAGGGCCTTCTTGTGGATCGGCGCGGTGGTCAATGCACAGGCAAGACCCGCGCGCACCAAATCGACACCCTGTGCAATCACATCAATCACGCCTTGAGCGTTGGCAGGGTTGGCCTGTCCCGGAGTAGCGGCCGCGGGGAAGGGATGGGCAAGAACGGGCAGGGCGTCTGCCCCGACATCCAATGCCTGATCGCAATGATCAATCACGTGGTGAGGGATATCAGAGGGCAGATGGCGGGGATCACCCAGCCAGACCATCGGGACTTCACCAGCGAGCACAGCCCACGCGCGGGCTGCGACCTCTGGCCCGATGCCTGCCGGCTCTCCGCACGAGATGACGACAGGCCGCGCTGGCAGGATCATTTGCGAACGATGCGTGCGTCGGCTTTCAACTGCGCAAGCAGCTGATCCGCATAGCCCACAAGACGTTCCTGACGCAGGGCGTTTATCACGTCATCACGGCTTGCTTCTTGGTTGGCGGCGGCGGTGCGGCCACACATCATCAGAAACATCAGCGTTTGGCCGTTGGACCGGGTAAGGGCGGTCGACACTTCGCCCGGGTCCAATTTGGACAGCTCGATCCCAATATCTTGGGGGATCTCTGCTGGCTTTTTGGTGACACGGTCAAGAACTTCGGCTGGCTGCCCCTTGGCTTCGCCATAAAGGTCGTTGCAATTGTCAACGCGGGCGCGAATTTTTGCTGCCTGCGCCAATGTTTCAGGGCTGCGGCCACCGGCCAGATAATAGGCCGCGTATTCAATCGCGGAATAGCTGGTTGTTGCCGCGCTGGTTTCCTGAATGTCGCGCAACTGGAACAGGGCAACCGCGTTCGGGATAGGCAGCGGTGCTGTCACCTGACCTGGTGCAAGCGCAAGGATCAGAGGTTGCAGGCTGGGTGGCAGCGCTGAGAGATCTTGCCAATCCAGACGGCCACCACGGCCACGCGAAGCGGTTGCAGAATACTGACTGGCATAGTTCGAAAATTCGGAAACTGAACGTGTCTGAGATATTTGTTCAGCCAGAGCATTCACGCGGGCTGCATTTTGAGGCGGGGCCGGAATGATGATTTCCGACACTAGCACCCGGACACCACTGCCATTGGACGACCCAAGTGCGCGGTTGATTTCAGCATCGGTGATCTGGACGCGCGACGCATAGCGGGCCCGAACCAATTCACGCCAGCCGATTGAATTCACGACAAAGTCGCGAAATGTCTCGCGCGATACGCCGGCCTGGCCAAGCGCCGTGGTGAATTCAGCAGCCGTCAAATTTGCGCGACTTGCAAATTCCTCAAGGCTTTCGTTGATCCCTTCGGGGGTCAGTTCGATCCCCGCATCTGCCACCGCTTCGTTGCGTAGACGTTCGTCGATCAAGGCATCGATCGCGCCTTCACGTGTGGCCCCCGGCGCGTTCAGCAGTTGCAAAAACCGCTGGCGCTGTTGAACTTCGTATTCCGTCACAACGGATTGGTTCACCTTGGCCACCGGCGCATAGAGGCCCTGTGCCAGCGCAGGGGCGGCCGTCATGAAGGCAAGGCCGACAATTGCCACACTGCGTGTCAGACGGTTCAGGTTCATCTTAGTTACATCCCACATGATCGCACAAATCTTTCTTTTCCGTTGGAGGCTGCAAAGCCCCGCAGGCCGATGTTAAACCCGATATCTGTCGAGGGCTCAACACTTGTTGATGAGGTATAGCGCCGGCGGACCGAAAGGTCGACGCTGACGCATTCGTTGTTATAGGTCAGGCCCAGCCCGGCCGTCGCCGCGCGGTTGTTCTCCACGTCATAGCGTACATCTGCGCTGGCCGTCCAATGTTTGCGAAAATCATAGGCACCATCCAGTGAAACCTCTGAAACGGGCTCGGTACGGGCCTCGGTCAGATCTGTTTCAAGCCAGACATAGGTGCCCCCAATGGTCGTATTCTTGAACGCCCAATCTCCACGCAATTCGGCCTTTGAAACTTCAAAGTCAGTATCGACCAATGTGCGCGCCGTCAGCGACATGCCGACATTGTTGCGAATTTGGCCAGCAAGCAAAATGTCTGACGTGGTACCTGACAAGCCGGAGGTATCCGTGAAATCGCTGTCAAGCACTGACCTGAACACCTGACCGACAGCCAGATGTGCATCCCACCCCTTTGGGTTGATGCGCGACCAGCTCACCCCCAAGGCAGCGACAGTGCCACGTTCCTGACGATCCGGGCTGGGAAAGCGGGACAGGCTTAGCAGGTTGCCTTGATCAAATTCGACCCGCGTGCTTTCCTCGTTCGGGATGTCAAGCCGGTCGCCCCCGGTCCATCCGATTTGCGCCAAGGGCGTCAACATCTGGGTAATGCCACCGGTACCGCGACGCACCATAGGATAGCTTAGCCCGACTGCGGCAGACGGCACCAGATCAGTGTGGTTTTGCGAATAGGTGGAATCTTGGGTCACATCAAAGGCGTTAAAGCCCAAACCTGCGCGCGTATCGGTGACCAAGCCGCTGTTATGCGTGAACCGCTGTATATATTCGACCTTGCCGTTAATCCGCGCAATGTCACGGCCAACAATGTCAACGGCCGAGCTGCGCTGTTGGCTGTGGGCCTCAAGCGAAAGCCTCACCTCTCCGCCGACCGCTTGGGGAAAGAACCTGCGTTCAAACTCCCCGTCGATCACCAGAGTCGGCAGGGTCGAGTTGATCTCGCCGTCACGTAAGGTCTCGAAGTTAAAGTGGCTTGCCCGGACAAAGCTGTCACGACGGGCACGGGTAACGGTAATATCACTGCGCAGCCGGTCATCATCGGAATAACCGTAGTCGGTGAAATACGACTCGTCGCTTACGATGGTCAGGTTAAAGCTTAGCTTGTAATCGCGGGGCAGATCAAAGCTGCCTTCGCCGATCAGATAGCCGCGTGAAGTATCTGGGATCTCGTCATCGCGGGTATAGGCCCCTTCAAACACTATGCGTCCCGCTGTGAACGCTTGGCGGTACCGGAACTCGAGCGTGCGTGTCGCGGACGAAAGATACGGGGTCAGCGTCAGGTCGCGGCTGTCGCCGAGCTTGATGAAATAAGGGACTTTCAGGCCTGTGCCTAATTGCGATGTGGTGCGGACAGACGGGGTCAAAAAGCCTGTTGCCCGGTCAAGGGTCGGATCGGGCATACGCAAACGTGGCAGATAAAAAACCGGGACGGTTCTTATGTGAAATGTCGCATCATCGAAATACAGTTGTTGTTCGACCTGATCGTGGATCACCCGCCGCGCTCTGATCTGCCACAGGGGAACTTCGCCATCTTCACATATTTTGCAAGAGGTTACGGCGGTCTTATAAAGCTGGCTATAGCGTCCATCGACGCGGTCAATCTGCACTGCGGCCAATTGCACCTGTTGGTTCAGCACCATTCTGGCACCCAAAAGCAGGCCGTTTTGCAGACCAGCGTCCAGTTCGGCAGCATCGGCTAGGATTACGTTGCCCGTGCCGTCGTTCAGCACAATTGGCCCTTCGATGGTCAACGCGCCGGTTTGTTCGTTATAGCTGATGGATTTGGCGCGAATGCGGGTATCGCCTTGAAATGCCTCGACATTGCCGCGCGCGATCAACACGCGGTCGCGGGTGATCAACAGATCATCTGCCACCAGAACCGCTGGCCGTTCATCAGCGGTTTGCGCAACGACGGGCAGGGGCAACAGCAAGGACAAGATCAAGAAAAGACGCCGCATTTCAGCCATCCTCCGCATGCAGCAATAAACCAAGGGCCAGCAGGATCGACGCAGCAGGCGGGGCCCACGCAGCCAGGATAACCGGAATTTGCCCGTTCTCACCCAAGATCTGCGCAAAGCTGCGAATAAAATACAAACCAAACCCCAACAGAACCGATGCCAAGACGGCAACGCCTGTGCCCCCAAACCTCGTATGCCGCATGGTGAATGCGCTCGCAACAAGAACCATCGCCACAAGGAAGAACGGACGCGCCAATTCAGTCTGTAGCCAGACCTTGTGACGGCGCGGGGAAAATCCTGCTTGTTCAAGCTGGCTAATGAATTCGGGCAGGTCATAGATCGACACGGCACCGGGATCGCTGATACTTTCGCGGATCCGGTCAAGGGTCAGGTTTGACGGCAGGGTCAAGGTCTCGAATAACTCGGCGTTGCCTTCGGCGTTCAGCCCCACCACAAGCGGCCAGGATTTTGCGCCGCTCAGCACCCAGTTGCCGTCCTCAAGGGCGGCACTGGTGGCTTCGATGCGGCGCACAGGGCCACCTTCGGGGGCATAGGAAATAAACGTCACATCATATAGCACAGACGCATCCGCGTTCGAACGCCAGGCACGGATGACTGTCTGGCCCATCTCGCCGCCTTGACGCAGCCACAACCCTTCGTCGCTGATCGACAGCGCAGACGCGCCGCCAGCACGGATGTTCTCGGTGATCTTTATATAGCGTTTCGCTGTGGCCGCGACGATCGGGTTCAACATGCCCACAGCCATGATCCCGATAATGAACGCAACGGCCACCGGGGCCTGCAATGCACTTAGCGCGGACCGACCAGCCGCACGGGTCACAACCAATTCAGACGACCGCGCCAACGACAAAAACAAGACGATGGTCGCAAGGATCATGATAAGCGGCAAGATCAGGTTCATGGTTTCCGGCGTATTCAGCAAAGTCAGCCCAAATAGCCGAGGCCAGCCGATGTCATAGCTGCCAAATTTGCGCGCCTGTTCAACCAGGTCAACCAACACAAGCAGCGCAAACAACACAGCCGAGATCAGCAAAAATCCGGTCAGGAAACGGCGCGCGAAATAGAAATGCAGGATCATACCGCGACCTTTCTGCGGCGTATCCCGCGCAACCAACCCGGATTGGAGGTTTTCCAAATCATGCCAAGGACCAAAACCGTTCCGATTAAGATGGGAAGGTACATCATCGGCCAACGGCTTGCATCCGATCGGACAACATCGACCAATGTGCTGCGTATGCCGTCAATGCTAATCAGCAGGCCAAAGGCTATCACGATTTCGCGCCACACCCCGAAACGGGAAAACCCGCCCAGAATCAACGTGGCATAGCCGATCATTGCGGCGACGATGCAAAACAGCGGTGCAGCAAACCGGGAGTGTACTTCTTCTGCTATGACACCCCGACTGATTTCGGCCTTATCCCCTAAGGCCGTCCAATCGCCCAGCAAATCGGACGTAATCATACTATCGATGGCGACATATTCCTCGTTTTTCTTACTGACCAACGCTGTGATATCAAAAGAGAAATCCCGAAATTTCGCCGTCGAAAGTTGTTTGTTTTCGCCTAAAAGTCGCTGCGCCAGCCCGTCGACCATAATCAATGTCGTGCCTTCACCGTTGCGCACGAGATAAGCCTCGGCAGCGGTATAGATAATCCCTTCGTCTGGGCTGCGGCGGTCCGATAGAAACACATCGCGCAGAACGCCATCCGTGCCGATCAGCCGAGTGTAAAATGTTACATTAGAGGTGGGATGCAGGAATTCGCCTTCAGTCAACAGCCGCGCTGACACATTCTGCGAGATTTCAGCTTCGCGTTGGTTCAATTGAGCCTTGGCCATCGGTACCAGAAAATGGGTTAGAACCGACATCATCAAAGCGACACAAACACCATAGACCAGTACCGGGCGCGCCAAGCGCCATGGGCCGCTGCCCGTTGCCTGCATCACGATCAATTCGGATTCGCTGGTCATGCGGTTGATCACGTACACCGACCCCGCAAAAGCGGCGATGGGAAATACGGTGGTGATCAGCTTTGGCAGTCCCAGCACGGTGAATTCAAGGAATACCAACGCCGTCTGACCGTCCCCAATCAACCTGTCAAACAAGATAACAGCCCGATTGATCCAGAAAATTGCCACCAGTATCAGTGCAAAAAAACTGAACAGGATCAGGAATTGGGACAACATATAGCGGTCAAACTTAGCCAATCTGCATCCCTTGGGTGTTAGTACTGATATTTTTCAGTCACGATAAAGCAAAATGACGCCCGCGAAAACTGCTATCTGGCCTTACTGGCACCTGCACGCTAGGTCTTGGGGCAATTCTGATCAAAAGGACGACGAAGATGACCGCATTGACCCCCATGAGTTTTGCTCAAACCGACATTGACCAGATTGCAGGCCATGCTGGCCGCGTTGCGGTGACGGTTGATGCGACCGGTAAAATGAACCCAAGCGCGCGTCGCATCAACAAGCTGACCAAGGGCGCGCTGGAACGCTTGGTTCAAAGCACCAAGTTCACTGACCTGAAACCCGGCGATGCGCTGAGTATGGGATTCCCCACCGGCATGGCGGCCGAGGCCGTAGATGTGGTTCAGTTGGCCAATAACGCAGATGTGCACGATCTGCGCAAAGCAGGGGCAAGTCTGGCAAAACGGCGCGGCGAAGCGGACTTGCTGGTGTTGACGGGCGGGCTGCGCAAATCGGCCGAGCTTTGCTTTGGCCTCGCGATGCGCGACTACACGTTTGAGGACAACAAAAGCAACGGCAAGCCACGAAAAGGGTCGGTCACGATCATGGCAAGCAACCCCGACGACGTAAAGGCCGCCGCAGAGCCGCTGCTGGCCATTGCCGACGGGGCATTCATGACCCGTGATCTGACCAATGAACCCGCCAACGTGCTGACCACCACCGAATTTGCTGACCGTCTGGCCGAGATGAAAAGCATCGGCCTCGAGGTCGAAGTGCTCGACGATGCAAAGCTGGAAAAGCTTGGAATGCGGACGCTTTTGTCTGTCGGTCAAGGGTCAGCCAGCCCGTCCTATGTTGTTGTTATGAAATGGAACGGCGGCGAAAAGGACGCGGCACCCTTGGCTTTGGTCGGCAAGGGCGTGGTCTTTGACACTGGCGGGATCAGCCTAAAGGCCGGTGCCGGCATGGAAGATATGACGATGGATATGGGCGGTGCCGGCGTTGTGGCAGGCGTGATGCGCAGCCTTGCCTTGCGCAAAGCAAAGGCGAACGTGGTCGGTCTGGTGGGCATCGTCGAAAACATGCCTTCAGGCACAGCGATCCGCCCGGGCGACGTTGTCAAAACGATGAAAGGTGACACAGTCGAAATCATTAACACTGATGCCGAAGGTCGTTTGGTCCTGTGTGACGTGCTGTGGTACGCGCAAGAGCAGTTTAAACCCGTTGGCATGATCGACCTTGCCACCCTGACCGGTGCCATCGTCGTGGGCTTGGGTCATGAAAACGCAGGCGTATTTTCGAACAACGACGCGCTGTGTAACGCATTCTTGAAAGCGGCCGGTGCCGAAAATGAGGGCGCGTGGCGCATGCCGATGGGTCCGGGCTATGACAAGCTGCTCAAAAGCCGGATAGCTGACATGAAAAACATCGGCGGGCGTGATGGCGGCGCGGTGACTGCTGCACAATTTCTTAGGCGTTTCGTGAAAGATGAAACACCTTGGATCCATCTTGATATTGCCGGTGTTGCGTCGGTCAAAGAGGAAACCCCACTGGCCCCAAAAGGGGCGACAGGTTGGGGTGTGGCATCGTTGAACCGGTTGATTTCGGACCACTTCGAGGGCGAATAATCCATGGGTGCCGCGTATTTCTACCATTTGACGCAACGGCCACTGGTCGAGACGTTGACCATGCTATTGGGCAAAGCCCAAGGGGCAGGATGGCGCGTGGCAATACGCGGGACCGACGCCGATCTTTTGGCGCAAATGGATGCCGCCCTATGGCTGGGGTCCGATGACGGGTTCCTGCCGCATGGCTTGGCAGGCGGCCCCCATGATGCCGATCAACCGGTCTTATTGACGACGGGCCACGATGCGCCCAACGGCGCGACGTGTGTGTTTTCTATCCACGGGGCCGATGTGACAGCGACAGAAGTTGCCGAACTGGACCGTGTGTGTATCTTGTTCGATGGGCTGGATGATATCGCGCTGAACAAGGCGCGGGGTCAGTGGAAAACGCTAAAAGATGCCGGCGCATCCGCGCAATACTGGTCCGAAGAAAGCGGGCACTGGAAGAAAAAGGCCGAAATCTGAACGACTTAAGTCGTGATCTTAACGTGTGAGGATCAGTTCATTGTTCGAGATTTCGATGCGCCCCCAGCGTTGAAGATACCCCATCCCCAACAATGACTGCGTCATATCGCCGTCATTAACCACGGCCGATACGTCAAAATCACGGACCGTGCCGAGCTGAACTTCGCTCAGCCGGACAAAGGCGGTGCGGACTTCGCCGTTTGCGGTGTTGGCGCGACCAAGATAATTCAACGTATCGGGTGACAGGCCAACGCGTTGCGCGTCAGCACGGGTCAACACCATGTCGCTGGCTCCGGTATCCACGACAAAGCGGATAGATGCGCCGTTGATCTGCATTGTCAGGTAATAATGTCCGTCGCGTGCCCGGGGAATGGTAACCGCGCCAATCCCTCCCTCGTAACTTTGCTGCGTCACGGCTGAACTGCGGCTGATATCGCCCCACAAACCATAACCTGCGGCAGCACCCGTGAGGATCAAGCCCCAAATCGCCGCTTGTTGCAGGGTTTTGTTAAACCCTTCGCCACGGCCTTGCATGAAAAACCAGCCCGCTACCATTGCAAGCAATACCAAAAGATAGATGAGACGGCCGGATTCGAATTCTGGCATTGGATAATCCCTTGTTTCTGTCTTGGGATATGGGGGCCGCAGCCGCGTTTGTCAGCCCGCGCCGGGACCAAATCCAAATGCGCTAAGCCCTTCGAGCACAAATTGCACCGAAAGTGCCGCCAACAACATGCCAAGCAGGCGGGTAATGACATTGATACCCACCTTGCCCAAGGCGCGCTCCAGATAGCCGCTGGCCTGCATTGTGATCCCCATCAGGATCAACACGGCAAAGGTAATGCCCATCACGGTGATAAACCCTTCGACGCCCGGTTTTTCACCGGTCAGCAGGATCACCGATGCGATGGAACCGGGTCCCGCAATAAGCGGGATCGCCAGCGGAAAGACCGATGGGTCGTCGTGGTCATGTTCGGTATGGGTTTGATCTGGGTCGGTTGTGGATTGCTCGCGCCGCTTGGTCCGGCGATCGAACAGCATTTCAAGCGCGGTCAGGAACAGCAAAATGCCCCCAGCGACACGGAAAGCAGGCATCGAGATGCCGATAAAGCCCAACACGGCCTCGCCAAAGGCGGCGAAGATCAGCAAGATCAATCCCGCGATAAACACGCCACGCCATGCGACACGGCGCCGTTGAACGTGGGTCAGGCCGGGGGTCAGCGCCAGAAACATCGGCCCGATCGCAAATGGGTCGATAATAACGATCATGGTGGCAAAGGCCGTGATCATAAAGGCGATGTCGAGTGTCATCATAAGTTGTTACCGGGGGCCAGCCCCGTCCATTTCGATTAAGAAATGGCGCTTAAACACCATCCCCCAGGATATTTATAAGCCAGTGAAGTCTTAGGCAGACGCTGTCTCGAGCTTTTCGAGTGCGGCCATCCAGATGGATTCAGCGCGTTCAAGTGCTGCCATGACTTCAGCGTATTTCTTATTCCAAACCTCAAGCTCGCCGACTTTTTCCTTTTCGTAAAGGGCAGGGTCGGCAAGTTTTTTGGCCAGCTTGTCGCGCATTTCGTTGATCTTGGTCACGCGGGCCTCGGCGTTGCGGACTTCGGAACGCATGGCAAGGATGCCTTCGCGCGAGGCCCGTTTTGCCTTTGGCGCTTCTTTGACTGGCTTAGCGTTCTTGCTGACCGGCTTTTCGACGGTGAGCAGCATCTTGCGATACGCCTCGAGGTCATCCTCGTATGGCTTTACGGTACCATCAGAGACAAGCCACAGGCGGTCGGCCACCATCGACAGCAAGTGCATGTCGTGGCTGACAAGGATCACAGCACCGGAGTAGCGGGTGAGCGCTTCGACCAAGGCTTCGCGGGATTCGATGTCCAGGTGGTTGGTCGGTTCATCGAGGATCAGCAGGTGCGGTGCATCGAGCGTGGCAAGCAACAGCGAAAGGCGGGCCTTTTGACCTCCCGACAGGCGGCCAACCTCGGTATCGGCCTGGTCCGGGCCAAGGCCGAAACCGGCCAGTTGTGCGCGCAGTTTCGACTGCATGACGCCGGGGCGGGCGGTAAGCATGTGCTGCAGCGGAGTTTCATCAATGACCAGCTCGTCGACCTGATGCTGCGCGAAAAAGCCGATGCGCAGCTTGTTCGAGTTAACTGCTTTGCCTTCAAAAAGGACCAGACGGTTGGACAGCAATTTCGACAGGGTCGATTTACCCTGACCGTTTCGACCCAACAGCGCAATGCGGTCGTCCTGGTCGATGCGCAGGTTCAGACGCGACAGCACGGGCTGGCCTTCGGTATAACCTGTGGACCCGCCCTCGATGCTGATGATCGGCGGCGACAGTTCGTCCGGCTGCGGAAAGGTAAATACCTTGCGCGCGGCTTCCTCGGGCGGGGTGATTGTCACCATCTTTTCAATGGCCTTCATCCGCGATTGCGCCTGCTTTGCCTTGGATGCCTTGGCCTTAAAGCGATCAACGAAAGCCTGCATATGCGCCTTATGCGCCTGCTGCTTTTTCGCGGCGGCGGACAGTTGCGCTCGCTTTTCAGCGCGCATTTTGGCGAATTGGTCGTAGTTACCCTGATAATAGGTCATCTTGCGATCTTCGAGGTGCAAGATCCCACCGACAGCACGGTTCAAAAGACCACGGTCGTGGCTGATGATGATCACCGTGTGGGGATATTTGGCAAGGTAATTTTCCAGCCACAGCGCACCTTCGAGGTCGAGGTAGTTGGTCGGTTCATCGAGCAGCAGCAGATCGGGTTGCGCAAACAGAACGCCTGCCAGCGCGACGCGCATGCGCCAGCCACCGGAATAGGCAGAGCAGGGCTGTTGCTGGTCATAGTCGTCAAAGCCAAGCCCTTTGAGGATCGAGGCCGCGCGCCCTTCAGCGGACCAGGCGTCGATGTCCGCAAGGCGAGTTTGCACCTCGGCGATGCGGGCAGGGTCTTTGGTCGTCTCAGATTCTAAGATCAGCGCGGCGCGTTCGACGTCTGCTGCCAGAACGGTGTCGATCAAAGACACGTCTGAGGATGGAACCTCTTGGGCGACGCCGCCAATTTTGGCGCGGGACGGCAGGGTGATTTCACCCGCATCCAGCCCTAATTCCCCGCGAATGATGCGGAAAAGTGTGGTTTTGCCCGCGCCATTGCGGCCAACGAGGCCCACTTTATGACCATCGGGAATGACGGCGCTGGCTTCCTCAAACAGAGGACGGCCTTCGACGGAGTAGTTGATTTCTGAAATGCGTAACATGGGCGCGGTGTGGACCATGTCTGGCCCCGCGTCAATCGCGCCTTTTCACGCAGCAATCCCCATGCTAGGGAGCGCCCAAATTAACCCCCATAGGAGAGCTATCATGGCCCTTGAGCGCACATTCTCGATCATCAAACCAGATGCAACACGCCGCAACCTGACCGGTGCCATTGCAAAGAAATTCGAAGACGCAGGCCTGCGTATCGTTGCTAGCAAGCGTATTCACCTGTCGAAAGCACAAGCTGGCGAGTTCTACAAAGTGCACGCCGAGCGCCCTTTCTATGACGAACTGTGCGAATTCATGGCCTCCGCGCCAATCGTTGCTCAGGTTCTGGAAGGCGAAAACGCCATCGCGAAAAACCGCGAAGTTATGGGTGCAACCAACCCAGCGGACGCAGCAGCCGGCACAATCCGCGCTGAGTTTGCTCAATCTGTAGGCGAAAACTCCGTTCACGGATCCGATGCTCCAGAAACTGCCGCTGAAGAAATTTCGTACTTCTTCTCGGGTCTTGAGTTAGTCGGCTAAGCCCACCTGCATCTAGATTGCTCTAAGAGGGTCGCAGGAAACTGCGGCCCTTTTTTATTTACTGCGCAGGGTAGGGTGGTGCGATGAAAGCCGTCCCTCGGGCAGACTATCGGAGGCATTCTTACCGCCAAGGTGATCCTTCAGCAGTGCCACATTGCGCGTGTTTGCCTTCCAGCCGATGTCGAACAAATCACCGATCAAGGGGATCGTGCCGATCACGATGTCGATGGCCACATTCGCGCCCATACGCCCAAGTACCAATCTGTCGGCCCCCAGACGATGCGCCTCCTTGATGATATAGCCCGCCGGAGCCAGAGCGAGAACATCGCCAACACCCGGAACCAGACCAAGAATTGAATCCCATCCCAAGCGGACCCCGGTCAAAGGAATCCGAAACGCGTTATCCATACGGCGCGCGAGGCGGTGCAGGCGATCTAGATCCGGTTCAGATGATATATTTTCAGGCATGTCAAATCCTTGCGCGGAGTGTTCATCCACTCAACGCCGCTGATCCGGTTCTGTTCCTAGGATTCGAGCGTTCGGATGCCGATCTGGTCCATCAGACGTTCAAATTCGGCATCAACCGGGTCGAATCCGCGGGCCTTCATCGCGTCGAACTTCACGCGAAGGGCTTTTTTCTCTGCACCTTTGCAGTCATTCCAAGGGCGGCCCTGCAGCCCCATCACCAAAACATAATAACCGATGAAATGCGGACGATGTCCGGAACGTAGCAACCTTTCATAGGCGGCATCGGCCCCCAGATCGCGCAATTGTTCTGCAGTGTGAATACCAACCTTAGCAAAGCTTTCCTGGAATGCAGGGCCAAGGTTGCGAATAGAGGAGACGGGTTCAGACATAGCGCGCAATTTAGCGCGACAGCCGCCCCCTGTCACGATCAGATGCTGGCGTAATCCGTAAAAAAGGGTGCCGTCGTCTGTGACGGTGCCGGTTTCGCCGGTGGGGGTGCGGCGCGAACGGGGGTGGGTATGCTTTGGGCCATTGGACTGCTCCATTCTGGATGCGAAATCAAATCTTGGGGGCCCGATAACCCTGTCGGTTCAATCTGTCCATCCCAAGGTGCAACTGTGACGATAATGGGGCCTGTTTCGCTAAAAAATGGGCCGAATGCCGCCGCCCGCGAAGCCATGCAAAAACTGCATATCGACTATGGTTTGCACCTTTGAGGGGGCAGGCACATATGAAGGTCACGGGCAATGAAGCCCAGGAACGGAAAGCTGAAAATGACTAACAACGTTACATACCGTACCGCCACTCCGGTCGAAGTTAACCGGATCCTCGCACGGGCCCAAGCCGAACGCAGCGCGTTCATCGCGGCCTTTGCAGCAAGAACATCCGCCAAACTGCGCGGCTTGTTTGCCAAAGCGCCACGCGGGTCAGTACCTGCGTAACAACTGCAACTGATCCCGATCCTCCCTGACGGATCTGATGCAAAACCAACCCGATTGCGGTGGATAGGCCACCGCAAAACCGTAGAAGAGAAAAGAAAACATGAGCTATACAACAACAACATCCGCACCAAGCTTTGACGTAGCAGCCAAAATGCACAGCCTGATCGAAGGCTTTCGCGCAAACCGCGCATATAAACGTGCCGTACGCCAAACATTTGATGAACTGTCCGCGATGAACGACCGCGATCTGGCCGATATCGGCATTGCCCGCGGCGAAATTCGCCACATTGCCGCACAGGCATCCGTTCTGCGCTAATCCGCGATCAGAACACCCCATAGATTTCACCGCCGCATAGCCCCTGCTATGCGGCGGTTTCATATCTTAAGGGGTGCGATTTCGGGTCGCTGTCGGGCTTATACCTGTGCTAGACCCAAACGGCGCTAAACGCCTGCTGGTTGATCGTACCAGACAGCACGAATTGCGGAATATGAGGGATGCAATGACAATCAAAACAGCAATCATCGGTTTGGGCATAATGGGGCAGCGCATGCTGGAACATATGCTTTTGCATCCTGCGTATTCGGTCGTTGCTATCTGGGACCCCAGCGATGATGCCTGTCGCGCAGCAACCGCAATTGCCCCCAATGTGACTGTGACCGCCACCGCGGAAGACGCGGTCGCCGCCGCCGATCTAATCTATCTTGCCTGTCCGCCAGTCCCGCGCAAAGCCTATGCATTGGCTGCCGCAGCAGCCGGAAAAGCCATTTTTCTGGAAAAGCCGCTGGGTATCAACGTCGAGGAAAGCCGCGATCTGGTTGCCAAAATCGCCGACTCGGGCGTGCCGGCCGCCGTGAATTTCACCCAAGCCGCCGGTGCTGCGCTGACCGACGTACACGCTGCCGCCAGTGCGGGGGAGCTTGGTGAACTCGCGGGGGCAGATATCGTCGTGACCTATGCCGCGTGGCCCCGCGCTTGGCAGCAAGCCGCGGATTGGCTGCGCTTTCGTGCAGAGGGCGGCATGACCCGGGAAGTCATCTCGCATTTTCTATTCTTTTCCGAACGCATTTTGGGGCCGCTTGAATTGGTCTGGGCTCAGCCCGATTATCCGGAAGACAGTGATCTATGTGAAACCCACGTAGCGGCCCGGCTCGTCTCGGCCAGCGGTGCGCCCGTGACGATCATGGGCAGTGTCGGGGGCGCGCAACCCGACCGTCAGGAATTAACCATCAAAGGAACCAAAGCCAGCAGAAGGATTTCCGAATTCTACCGCGATGCAATGTCGACGGGTGGGGATTTCGTGCCCGTGGTTGACGACTATGCCGATCCACGCGCCACCAGTCTGCGCGCGCAATTGGACGATCTGGTTTTGCTGATAGACCGAAAACCTAACCGGTTGGCCACCTTGCCAGAGGCATTGCGCGTTCAAATCCTGATCGAAGCCATTTTAGCAGGCAAACCCGCCCCGGCGGGATAAATCAACGCAAGATGACGCACCGGCGTTGTGGACAATTAAAGGGCAGGCGGCTACCGCAGGGCCGAGCTTTTTCCAGAGATACCCATGACAGATGTTAATTTTCCCAGCGTAAACCCGATGCACCGGCGTGCCGATATGGCCGTTCACGTCTTTGGGCTGGTGCTGATCCTTTTAGCAGGCACTGCGTTGATCGCCAAAGCATCGGCGCAGCTGGCGACCCCACAGATTATTGCCGTTCTGGCCTATGTCCTGTGCGCCTTGGTGTCGAACCTTGCATCATGGGCCTATCATTTCTTGCCGCTGCATGCGCTTCGCACAAAATTGCGACGCATTGATCACGCGGCGATCTATCCCAGCATTGCGGGCACGTTCACGCCGTTTTTTGTGAACGCAGGAACCCCGTGGACGATCTTTTTACTCTGTCTCAGTTGGGCCCTAAGTGCCGTGGCCATCTGGAATAAGGTCACCAATCCTGAAGTCAAATCAAGGTGGTCAACAGCGTCATACCTTGCCCTTGGAGCGATAGGGCTTTGCGCCTTGCCGGACCTGACTATGGTGCCGTGGATCACAGTTTGGTGTGTTTTAGCGGGTGCGCTTTCCTATGTTGTGGGCACGGCTTTTTATGCGCGTAGAACAATGCCGCTGCGCTATGCGATTTGGCATACTTTCGTGAATATCGGCGGCGTTTTGATGTTCATCGGCATTTGGTTTGCCTATTTCGTCCCCGCATAAACGCCGAAATCGCCCTTGGGGCAGCACAATTCGCATTTTCTGACGTGATCGGTAAAGGAACGCTGCGGAACCGTGCAAAACACCTAATCTCAGTCACAATTGTGTTGAGTTGCCTACTTTGAGGACTAACTGCTGTAAAAGAGCGGGGACCACATTCTGGATGGTGACAACGGCAGCGATCAGATGTCAGGTGGCGAAGGCCAGGATACGCTAACCTTAGGCGGCGGCGATGATCTGGCAGACGGCGGGCAGGGGTCCGACCTGTTTTTACGTTGCCTCGGGCGGAAACCGCACGATTATCGGCGACAATGGCATGCAGCCGGTCCGCCGGATCGGCCGCCGCAACCTAAGCCAAGTCGACCTTGCGGCAACGGACGTGTTTGATCCAATCCTGATCAAGGCTGGGGCATTGGGCAACCACCTACCATATTGCGATATGATGGTCAGCCCAAACCGCCGCTGATTAATTTCGTCGAAACTCGCCGAAGTAATGTTCAGTGAGCGCGGAGTTCTGGTTGCGGCCAAGCATCTGGTCAGCCTTGACGGGGTCGAGCAAACCAAGGTCGCCCGTGTCAGCTATATCCATCTGCTGTTTGAAAATCACGAGGTCGTCTTTGCAGACGGCGCTTGGGCCGAGAGTTACCAACCTCGGGAACCTTCGATGGCTGGCATTCAAACCGAGCAACGCGATGAAATCGCGCAACTTTTCCCCGAGTTGCAAGATGCAGAAGGTTTGTCGGGATATATCGTAGACCGCCGTCCTCTGCGTCCGTACGGAGCGCAGCTTTTGACATCGGAAACGATGCATTAATTCAGCGCAATGTGCGCAGGGCACAACAAAAGTTGGCGGAAGACGGGTTTGACGGCATTGCGCCAGTGACGCGCGCATCTTTTGTACAACGAACCGCGCAAACATTTGAGTCCCACACAAAGCTTGCAGTTTTTGGCAGGGTACTAGAGGGGTAAAGGTTTCGCGGCGTTTGGAGTGAAAAGACATATTCTTGATCCTAGCCACAAGACAGAAGGCTGGGCTGCCTTTGCAAAGCCTGCGCGGGTTCTCAGATGACAAAGTTTTAATCTACGCAGGAGCTAACATGGCTGATCGCTACAAAACGGCGAATGCCCACTATCATGTATCCCAATAATCTGACTCCCATCGGACCATATGAGCACTGTCATCTAAGCAGAGACGCGGTTCATACCGACTTGCCTCTTCGGATACGATTCAAATAGCAGCTCTGTGTCATACCGCTCCATTGCTACGTCTATGTCCCACTTTCTGATTTCATTTGCGACAAGTTTCCCCCCTTTTTTGGAGCTTCTCGCGAGCTGCCGCCGGACAGTCGCAACCTTGAGGCATTCCAGTGCAGGTGGACCGTTTAGCGCAACATTAGGCGTCTTGGCTGGCCCGAATAGATCTAACACAACATGGCGTTCGCTAGCGATTAATCCATTTACAACGATTGGCCCAAGCAGCAGCGATCCAGAAAGGCAACCATTGGCAGTGACAACTTCATGCCGGTCACAGGCAAAATGAAACCATGTAATTTTGGCTTTGCAGTTCCTGTGCCTGATCCCCTGTAGCTTGGTCAGGGCTTTTTCCGGGGCGAAAACCTCGGTCTTAAATCTCCCCTGCAACTGCTGGTGTCCGCCCACCAAGATCCTATGCTGTGGTGAGACAATCAAATCGTGTAGTGGGAGGCAACGGCCACGCGCACCAGCGACGATTAATACCGGTTTTGACTCTACGCCCGCCTCCTCCAAGGGCTGATCCCCGCTATGTATCCAGCGGACGGGTTGTGGACCATGATTCAGCGTTGTGACCAAATCACCGATTTGCAGTGCTTCCACATCTCGCGGGCCAACGGGTGTGTCGATCATCGTGCCAGGGGCGTAGCAGGTTATCGCACCCGGGTTTTCGTCAGCCCGCGCGTGATATGTTGCTCCACCATCGCTCGTTTCATAGGAGCTCTTTTCTCCCTCATCGCCAGTATCGCGGGACGTTAATCTGACGGCAGGACCGTCATTTGCGGTGATGACCCAACCTTTGAACGAAAGAAACGTCAGGACGTTTCCTTGGTCGTCAGCAAGTGCGACAGAATCCTTATTCTTAGGCCAACAAAGCCGGCGTCGTTTTCATCGAAAAGGTAGACGTCGGTGCCAATTTTTATCGCAACCTCGACAAAGTCATTCTTGGAGCTTTCATCGTGGCTGAGTTCTGAAATATACGCTGGCAACACACTCTCCGTTCGTATTACTGAACGTTAGCCGCAACGACCTAAACTTCAGTTTCACAAGCCAAACCTTTTTCGAGGTTTTAGTTAAAAACCGTATGGTTTGTGTGTTGGATCTTTGGACCCTCTCAATGAGATCCGAGACACGGTCATGCGCCTAGGCGTTCACGAAATACCTGTCAAAACCACGCATTAAGAGATTCCAAACCGACACCACATTCGAAACAAGGGCCAGCGACGCTCCCGATACCTGGCGTAAATCCAGCTATGTCCGCAGCAACACTAGGGCGAAAACGACGCCGATTGTCCGCAACAGGCCGGTCAAAAGTAACCTCCATGGGGGGCAGTCGCATAGAGGCTACTGGAAAATGCGGTGAGGATATAGACTGGCCCAAG
>RCMY010000350.1_pt1 | contig 61611 bp, 60 predicted proteins | sample 2041341 | NCBI WGS metagenome assembly RCMY01 (sample SAMN09708234, study PRJNA481090) | Marine sediment metagenome, whole genome shotgun sequencing project.
GGCAACGGTGGCCGATGATCTCAATCTCAAACCCATCTGAACCAACGAGTTCAGTTGGGATATAGCCCCAGGCCAGCGACACGTCGGAGTAGTGGGCATAACCACCGCTGGTGACCCAGCCGACCACAGCGCCTTGGTGCCAGATCGGCTCGTCGCCGATCACGTCGGCTGGCGCTTCTGGATTCGGCTCAACGATAAACATGGTCAGCTTGCGAGCTGGTCCCGAAACCATCTCAGCCTCGACTGCGTCGCGCCCGATGAAGTCGTGGTCGAACTTGAGATAGCGGTTCATTCCTGCTTCGAGCGGGCTGTAGATCGGTCGATACTCACGGAACCAGGTTCCGAAACTTTTCTCGAGGCGCATCGTGATGAGTGCCCGTAGCCCAAAGAGTCGCATGCGGAATGGCTTCCCGGCTTCCCATAAGAGGTCGAAAAGTTGCTGCTGATACTCCGGCTCAACGAACATCTCGTAGCCGAGGTCTCCGGTGTACGTCATCCGGCTGACGATGCACGGAACCATTCCGACCGTGGTTCGTCGCACATGCAAGAACCGAAAGTCATCGGTTGCGAGTGAATCAGACATCAGCGTCTGCAGCACGTCGCGAGAGGCGGGGCCGGCGACCGAAAGCCCAACGAGCTTCATCCCGAGCGGCTCGAAGTGGACTGACCCGTCAGAGGGAAGGTGCGACTCAAACCAGCGGCTGTGATAGGTCTCTGCCCCGAGCGAACCAAACAGGTAGAACTCTTCGGCCCCTAGGCGTGACACCGTGAATTCGCCGATGATTTTGCCCGCAGGGTTAAGCGCGGCAGACAGATTGGTGCGGCCAACGTTCGGAATCGAGTTAGTAAGCACCCGTTGGAGGAAGGCTTCGACCCCGGGTCCGACAAATCGATACTTCGCACTTCGCGAAGTTGGATACTTCGGTCAGGCCAACCTTCTCTCGAACCGCAAAGCTCTCCTCCCGAACCATGTCCCACGCATTTGACCGACCGAATGTCACTTCTTCGGTTGGCTCCTTACCTTGCTCTTGGAACCACAGGGCATGCTCGAGTCCGTAGTCGACGCCCCACACTGCATTGTGGGCAGTGAGTCGTTCGTAGACCGGCGTTGTGCGCAGCGGTCGGCCCGCAGGGAGTTCTTCGTTTGGAAATGTGATGCGAAAGCGACGGCGATAGTTCTCTTGCACCTTCTGATTGGTGTAGGCCGGTGTGGCGTAAGGCCCATACCGAGCGACGTCCATCCCCCAAATGTCGAGGCCGGGGTCGCCTTCGGTCATCCAGCTCGCGAGGGCCAAGCCGACGCCACCACCTTGGCTCAGGCCAGCCATCACGCCGCACGCAGTCCAGTAGTTTTGTACGCCACGAACGGGCCCAACGAGCGGATTGCCGTCTGGAGTGAATGTGAAGGGGCCATTGACGACCGTCTTGATTCCGGCGGTGGCCATGACGGGATAATGGCGAAAGGCAACCTCAAGCTCAGGCGTCAAGCGGTCGAGATCGGGAGCCAGCAATTGCATCTCGAAGTCCCAGGGCGTGCTTTGCGGCGACCATGGAACACAGGCCTGCTCATAGGTGCCGAGCAGCATTCCGCCCTGCTCTTGCCGGAAGTAGATCTCGCCCGTGAAGTCCATCACCATCGGGAGTTCGCCTCCGATGGCCTCGTTTGCGGCGGCCACCTCGGGGAGATCTTCGGTGATCATGTACATGTGTTCCATGGCCAAGATTGGCAGCTCAACGCCGGCCATCCGACCAACTTCACGAGCCCACAATCCGCCCGCATTCACGATGTGTTCGGCGTGGATGTCGCCCTTCTCCGTGTGAACCGTCCAGGTGCCGTCAGCTCGATGGTCGAGACCGCTCACCCAGTTCTGCTTGTAGATCTCGGCGCCCGCGTTCTTCGCACACGTGGCGTACGCATTGGTGACGCCCGTCGGATCAACGTGGCCCTCGACTGGGTCGTAGAGAGCGCCAACAAAGCAGTCTGGGTCGAGTAGCGGAAACTTCTCGTGGGCCTCGGCGGCCGAGATCATCTCAAGATCCATCCCGAGATACCGTCCGCGAGCCTGAGCCATTTTGAGCCAGTCGAGCCGCACCGGGTCGGTGGCCAGCATGATGCCGCCCGGCAGATGGATGCCACAGTCTTGGCCAGACTCGGCCTCGATGTCGCGGTAGAGCTCGATTGTGTATTGCTGCAGCTTTGAGACGTTTGGGTCGCCGTTTAGTGTGTGCATGCCACCTGCGGAGTGCCATGTTGAGCCCGCCGTCAGCTCCTTGCGTTCCACAAGCACGACGTCGGTCCAGCCCGCCTTGGTCAAGTGATAGAGCACACTTGCACCAACGACGCCGCCACCGATTACAACTACCTGCGCTGAGCTCTTCATCAATTGTTCCTTCGCTAAAAATCGGTTGGCACGCCGCCCTCGGCGACACGTTGCGCAACAAAGTCTTTGAGCTCAGCTGCGACCTGCGAGTCCATCTCTGGAGGCTCGTATGCAGTGAGCAGTTGGTTGACGATCTGATTCGCCTTGGCTGGGAGCTCGGGTGAACCAGCCTCTTCCCAAGATTCGTAGTTCCGCCAGTCAGACAACATCGGGTGGTGGAACGCCTGCCGGAAACGCTCCTGCGTATGTCCGACACCGAAGAAGTGTCCACCAGGGCCGACCTCGGCGATGGCGTCGATCGCCAGCGTGTCGTCGTTAACTGTGATTGGGTCGAGGAAGGCGTAGACCATCTGCAGAAGCTCTGCGTCGAGCACCATTTTCTCGAAACTTGCGTGAAGGCCGCCTTCCATCCAGCCCGCACCATGGAGCAACATATTGCCGCCGCCCATCACCGCTCCCCAAAGCGCGAACACACTCTCGTACGACGCCTGCGCATCGACCGCATTTGACGCGCACACGTTTGAGGACCGGTAGGGGAAGCCATAGCGACGTGCCAACTGGCCGCCGACCATCGCCGTACGCATGTATTCAGGAGTGCCAAACGCTGGCGACCCAGACTGCATGTCGACGTTGGAGGTGAAACCGCCGTACACAACGGGTGAGCCCGCTCGAACAATCTGCGTCATTGCGATACCGGCCAACGCTTCCGCGTTCTGTTGAGCGAGAGCTCCGGCGAGTGTTACCGGTGCCATTGCCCCTGACAGGGTGAACGGGGTGACTACGACTGCCTGGTTGCGAGATGAGAACTCTTGGATCCCCTGCAGCATTGGAAGATCAAGTTTCAACGGCGAGTTGGTGTTGACGACGGTGAACACCGAGGGTTCGAGATCAAGCTGTGCAGGAGATATTCCCCTTGAGATCCGCACCATCTCAAGACAGTCGATATTGCGCTGCGAGCCAAGGCTGTAGACGTGAATCGGCTTGTCGGTGAGCGTGAGCAGATCTTGTGTCGCTTCAAGGTGGCGAATCGACGCGTGGATGTCGATCGGCTCGACCGGATACCCGGTGTTGAATTGCACGACGTTGAGCATCTGACCGAGCCGAAGCAGATCTTGGAAATCCTTACGGTTTCCCGTTCGTCGACCACTTCCGTTACCCGACACATTTGGTGCGCTGCCAACAGCTGCCGACGCAATCCAGTTACCGCCGATCTGCAGATTCCGTTCGGAATTCCAGCTATGCAGCGTGAACTCTGGGGGGACCGTCGAGACAAGTTGCATAACCAGCTCAGGGTCGAATCGAACCCGCTCCGAAGCAGGATCTACATTGGCTCCTGCGGCGCGAAGCCTTTCTCGTGCAATCGGGCATAGAAAATCCATGCCGATCTCTTCCAGAATGCAAAGCGATGCAACATGGATTGACTCGAGCTCATCAGCCGAGATGACCTCAGTTGGGGCATATCGAAGCCGGCGCTGGCGGGCCGAAGACTGCTCAGGAACGAGGGGGCGGCTCGCATCACCGCGGCCGCCACGTCTTCGGCGGCCCCCACTCGATTCTGGCATTCGTGCTCCTACGTGTCGTTTGTCACTACAACGCTAGCGGAGCATGGGCGGCACATGTGGCGTACTTCCGCAACAACGCGCTCCTACACATCGGCAGGCGTAGAGAACTGTTCGCGAAGGATGCGCTTCAGCGCCTTGCCGGTCGGGTTGCGGGGGATCTCATCGACGAACTCGACCTTGACGGGCTGCTTGAATCGGGCCAGCTTGCCCCTGCACGCTTCGAGCACTGCGTCCGCGGTCAGCGAATCGTCTGACTTCACCACGATGGCCAACGCAGACTCGCCCCACTTCGCCGATTCGATGCCGATGACCGCGGTCTCTTTCACACCGGGAACACCGACGATCACGTTCTCGATCTCGGCCGGGTACACGTTTTCGCCACCCGAGATGATCATATCTTTCACCCGATCTTGGATGTAGACGAATCCTTCCTCGTCAGCAACTGCAATGTCGCCAGTCTTTAGCCAGCCGTCAACAATTGCCTCTGCTGTCGCCTCGGGACGGTTCCAGTAGCCAGCCATAATGTGCGGGCCACGAACCAAGACCTCGCCTGGCTCGTTCGGTGCCACCTCGGCACCGTCGTCGCCAACGATCTTGACATCGGTATGGAAGAAGGCCTTGCCCGTCGAGCCGGCGAGCCGAACGGCGTCATCTGGGCCGATGAGACAACCCGGTCCCCCGGTTTCGGTAAGGCCGTATACCTGGTGGATCTCAATGCCCATTCCGGCGTAGGTCTCGATGAGGTTTGCCGGCACCGGCGACGCTCCGCTCATGACCCAACGCAGCGTGCTGGTGTCGTGCACCTCTGGGTTGTAGGTCAGCAACATGAATTGGAGCATCACGGGCACAGCTAGCGTGCAATCGACACGTTCTTCGCCAAACAGCTCCCAGATTCTCGTTGGGTCGAATTGGTTCATGATGATGGCAGTTCCGCCGGCGTAGAACGTGGTCATCATCGGGTTCATCGCCCCGACGTGGAACAGCGGCAGGCAGATCAGGTAGCGGTCGCCCTTACGCATCTCGGCCGTGGCTGCTCCGGTGATCATCGACCACATCGTGGTCTTGTGGGTGTGCATCACTCCCTTTGGCAAGCCGGTGGTGCCGGAGGTGTACATGATGAAGAGAAGATCATCGTCGTCGCCATCGATCTCGGGCTCTTCGTCTGACGACTCGGCCAGCGTGCCCTCGTAGCCAACGGCGAATTCCGGCTTATCGGCGACATCACCGACGTACACCCACCGTGTCACCTTGGTGGCGTCTGCTCCTCGCCGATGCAGTTCGGTGGCGACCTCGTTGAACGCCGAGTCGAATATGAGGGTCTCCGCACCACTGTCACCGAGAATGAACGCCAACTCATCCGCGACCAAGCGCCAATTGAGCGCGACAGTTGCCGCCCCAATCTTGGCGAGCCCATAGAACACCTCGGCGAACTCATGCCCATTCATGAGCAGAGTCGCAACACGGTCGCCTTTTCCGATCCCGGCCCCACGGGCGGCTGAAGCCACACGGTTTATTCGCTTGTTGGCCTCGGAGTAGGTAAATCGCACGCCAGCGGAGACGTCGACAATCGCCTCACGGTTTGGGTTGAGTTCGCTCTGCTTGGTGAAAAAGAGCCCAATGTTGTTTCGCAAGTGTTCTGCTCCCCTAGTCAGTCGACGCACCCCGCGCCGAAGGCATTAAACCCTAGATGTCTTTCATCAACCGAAGCGCATCGAAGACCGCGGCATGAATGTTGCGAGCAGCCACCGCGTCGCCAATTCGGAAAAGCTGGAATGCTCCCGCAGAGTTTGCCACGACCGCTTGGGGCTCACCCGCGAGTAGCGCTCGCTGATCGATCTCGCCACGGTTGGTTGATGCCTCCTTGAGGTCGAAGTACAGCCCGTCCAAAGGAGCGGTCGCATACTCGACGATTACCTGATCGAACTCTCGCTGATGGGTCTTGTCAGAGAACGGCGAACCGAGCGTGGCAACCAACCCCGTGTCGGTCTTTTCGACGCCGACGAGAGTGGAGTTGATCGTGACCCGCGCTCCGGACTCGTGAAGCACCCGTGCGTATGGCACGTGGTTCGTTCCGCCAACCTCGGGCGCCAACATCCGTTCGGGAGTGAGGTACTCAAGCGTCGACCCCGAGCGTGCGACCAACTCAGCCACCGACATCCCCTGGTGCCCGGCGCTGTCGTCGAATACCAGCACTCGGACTGCGGGCTGTACATCGCCGCCGAGAACATCCCAGCTCGACACGACCAGGTCGGCACCGTAGGCAAGCGGTGGGTTCTGGGCCTGTCCGCCTGTCGCCACGATCACTACGTCTGGCGCCAGAGATTGCACCCCGGCGGCCTCAGCATAGGTATCGAATCGAATCTCAACCCCGAGTCGATCAAGCTCAGACAGGCGCCAGTCGACGATGCCGCTCATGTCTTTGCGACGCGGGTTGCGGGCGAGAAGGTTGATCTGACCACCGGCCCACGGCATCGCTTCGAGGACAATCACTTCGTGACCACGTTCACCAGCAACTCGGGCCGCCTCAAGGCCACCGATTCCGGCGCCAATAACGACAACACGCCGAGGCGTCTCGGCCTTGGGAATGACGTGCGGCATCGTTTGCTCGCGGCCGGTCGCCGCGTTGTGAATACACAACGCGCCGCCTCCTTCGTAGATGCGGTCAAGGCAGTAGGTCGCACCGACACACGGGCGTATTTCTGCTTCACGACCCGACTGGATCTTGAGCACGATGTGAGGGTCGGCGATGTGCGAGCGCGTCATTGCGACGAGGTCGAGGAGCCCCTCTCGGATCGCGTGACGGGCCGTCGCCACGTCGTCGATCTTCGCGGCATGGAACACGGGCACACCAACGGCAGCCCTGACTTGGCCGGCGAACTCGAGGTGTGGGGCCGACCTCATGCCTTGGATCGGGATGACCTCGGCCAGGCCGGCATCGTGTTCGATGTGGCCACGAATCACATTGACAAAATCGATGAGCCCGTCGTCGGCCAGCTTCTTCGCTATGGCAATTCCTTCAGAACTATCGATGCCACCGGGGAGTTGCTCGTCGAGAGCCATGCGGATGCCGACAATGAAGTCATCGCCACATCGTTCGCGAATCGTGCTCAGCACTCGGGTCGGGAACCGCAATCTGTTCTCCGATGATCCGCCAAACTTGTCATCTCGTTTGTTCGTGAGTGGCGACCACCACGCATCGAGCAGGTGGCCGTATGCCTCTAGTTCGATTCCGTCCATACCACCGATTTTCATGCGCTCGGCCGCCTCGGCATAGCGAAGAATCGTTCGCTCAATGTCCCAGTCTTCGGCGACCTTAGGAAACGCCCGATGTGCGGGCTCGCGCACCGACGATGGAGCGATCACCGGCAACCAATCGCCCGAGTTCCATGTTGTCCTCCGACCAAGATGAGTGAGCTGAATCATCACGGCCGAGCCATGAGCGTGCACCGCGTCAGTGAGCTCCCGAATCCACGGGATGATCGCGTCGTCGTAGGCGTAGAGGTTGCCGAATGCTGGTGGCGAATCTTCCGCGACGAGAGCCGAGCCGGCCGTCATGGTCAGCCCGATTCCGCCCTTGGCTTTTTCGACGTGATACAGCCGGTATCGCTCGGTCGGCATGCCGTTCTCAGAGTACGCGGGTTCGTGAGACGACGACATGACACGGTTGCGAATGGTGAGATGTCGCAGCTGAAACGGTTGGAGAAGAGGATCAGTAGTCATCACAGGATCCTCAATACCAGAGGTCAGGCATATCTGCCTTGCGGCGCCCGACGAAGTCGTCAAGCTCGGCCTCGATCCCTGCGTCCATTGGCGGCGGCACATAGTCAGCGAGCATGCCCTTCACCCGTTCGGCGGCTCGTTCTTCAACTCGCTTCTCGCCGTTGTCTCGCCATGTTTCAAACGAGTCGTTGTCGGCGGTCCAGCTATCCCAGAACGCCGTCTCATAGTGACGAAGAGTGTGTTGCGCTCCAAAGAAGTGATTACCAGGGCCAACTTCGGCGAAACCGTCAAGCGCAAACTGGTCTTCCGAGAGATCGACGCCCTTGGTATAGGTGTGGAGAGCTCCGCAGAAGTCAGCATCCATGATGAACTTCTCGTACCCCATTGAAAGGCCACCCTCGAGCCATCCCGCCGAGTGCAAAAGAAAGTTAGCGCCACAGTGAATCGCCGCCTGCATCGAGACTGCCGACTCCATCATCGCTTGCCCGTCTGGCACTTTCGACGACGTAAACGCGCCCGAGCAGCGCAGTGGAAGCCCCAAGCGGCGGGCGAGTTGGCCGACAACCATCGACCCAATCGCAGGCTCGGGTGTACCGAATGTCGGCGATCCGGACCGAAGCGCCATTGACGACAAGAAGTTGCCGTAGATGACTGGGCTGCCCTTACGCGTCAGCTGCCCAATTGCGACCCCAACCATCACCTCAGCGTGGGCCTGAGCGATCGCTCCCGCATTCGTGACCGGCCCCATCGCGCCACCGAGAATGAACGGCACGACCACCGGCGCCTGATTCGCTTCGGCGTAGGCGCGAAGCGCGCCGGTCATTGTGTTGTCCCACACCAGCGGTGAGTTGACGTTGCAGTTGCCGAGGATGACGCACTCTTTGTCGACAACGTCGGCGCCGAAAACAACCCTCGCCAGATCGATCGAATCGACGGCGCGTTCAGGCGCAGTGACCGAACCCATAAACCCTTTGTCGCTCAATTTGAGATGGGCGGCCACCATGTCGAGGTGGCGCTTGTTGACGGGCACGTCGGTTGGTTCGCAGAGGGTGCCGCCCGAGTGATGTAGCCAAGGGATCATGTAGGCGAGTTTTGCGAAATTCTCGAAGTCTTCGAGGGTTGCGTACCGCCGGCCGCCCTCAAGATCGCGAACGAACGGAGAGCCATACGCGGGCGCCATCACGATCGAGTCGCCACCGATCAAAACGTCACGCTCGGAATTGCGGGCTCGTTGCACAAATGTCGATGGTGCGGTGCTGCACAGCGACTTGGCGAGGCCTGGGTCAAAGCGAACCCGATGGCCCGTCACGTCGGCGCCTGCGTCTCGCAGCAGCTTCAGCGCGATTGGGTCGTCACGGACCTCCATGCCGACTTCAGCCAGAAGCCGATCAGAGATGGACTCGATGTGGGCGAGGCCCTCCTCATTTACCAGCTCGTAAAACGGAATCTTCCGGGTGATGTATGCGGGGACGGCGGGCCCACCAGTGCCAGAGAGCCGCTCTTTGCGTCGAGCGGCACGATCGCTGCGACTTTTCCGACGACCCCTCTCCCTGCCTTCAGTCATGAATTTCCTCGACTCACTATGACGATCGTCACAAAGTACTACGACCTCTTCCGCAGCGCAGGACCATTCCACGATGTGGGACGCTCGCTCAAAAGGCTCCGATGCGCTACCGTCCCCGCTCATGCCTGTTCTGCTCGGGATCGATACTGGCGGCACCTACACCGACGCCGTCCTCTACGACGACAACACAAAGAAGATCACCGCCTCGGCGAAGTCGCTGACCACACACCACAATCTCGCTCTCGGAATTCGGGCCGCCGCCACAGCCGCGCTCGGATCGTTTGACCCCGCCAACATTGCGCTCGTCGGACTCTCAACCACCCTCGCCACCAACGCACTCACCGAGGGACGCGGTGGCAGGGTTGGTCTCATCTCTGTCGGCTTCGACCCGTCGACCCTCGATCGCGGCGGCATCCGAGCTGCCCTCGACGGCGGCCCAGCCCTCAGTACCGCAGGTGGCCACAAGGCTGACGGCTCGGAGACGGCACCGCTACTTCTCGACGACGTCGCCGAGTTCGTACGCTCGAACGATGAGTCGGTCGATGCCTACGCCGTCATCAGCGAGTTCTCGGTACGGAATCCGACCCACGAACTGCTTGTTCGCGACGCGATCCAGACCTCCAGCGCCCGGCCAGTCTCAGTAAGCCATGAGCTCTCACCTCGTCTCGGAGGCCCGCAGCGCGCCGTCACCACGATCCTCAACGGTCGACTCATCGCCCTCGTAGACGAGCTACTCGTCGCCGTTCGTTCGAGCCTTCACGACCTTGGCATCGAAGCGCCGCTCGTCATTGTGCGCGGCGACGGATCAGTACTGTCAGATACCGCAACGACTCATGCCCCGATCGAAACCATTCTTTCTGGCCCTGCGGCATCGGTGATTGGCGCGGCTCATCTCGTCGAGATGTCTACGGCCCTGGTGGCTGACATTGGCGGCACAACTACCGACGTCGCGGTTATGAGAGACGGACGTCCTCGCCTCAACCCCGTTGGCGCAATGGTCGGCGGCCACCAAACAATGGTTGAAGCAGTCGACGTGACCACCGTCGGACTTGGCGGTGACTCCTCTATCTCTCCCATCACCAAGGGGCCTCGACGGGGTTCGCTCCTCGCCGGCCCCAATCGAGTCGTGCCCATTTCACTTCTCGCCCTTGATCACCCCGAACTTGTCCGCTCAACGCTTGAACGCCAGAGCCGCTCATTGTCACGACGAGAAAGCTTTGCCCAATTCGTAGTACCCACCGGTCGGGTTCCACAACGAACTCTGTCGACCGTCGAACAAACAACGCTCGACGCGCTCGATGGAACCGCCGCCGCGATGGACCTTTTCATCGACTCAGGGGCCCGATCGTTGGGTGTCGAGAAGTTAGAACGAGCGGGGTACGTCAGAGTCGCTGGCTTTACCGCAACCGACGCAGCGCATGTCCTCAACGTCCAAGAGGGTTATGACAAAGAAGCTGCCATAACTGCAGCAGACCTTCTCGCCAAGATCTGGACTGGTCTCGGCCACGGGCCATGGGAAAATGGTGCACAGCTGTCGGCCGACGTACTGACCACGATCACCCGCCAGTCGGCCGAGCTCTTTCTTGATGTCTGCCTTCGAGCTGACGCCATAGGCGAGTCAGGGACCTCGGGCCTGCCGTGGGCTCAGGCCGCGCTCGACCAGAAGGTCGGCCTCACCGCTCCCCGAATCAGCCTAACCATGCCGATTGTCGGCCTTGGCGCATCGGCGGCGACGCACTACGTTCGTGCCGGCGACCTTCTCGGCACCACTGTTATCGTGCCACCCGAGGCTGGCGTTGCAAACGCAGTCGGCGCGGTGGTCGGACAGGTCCGCACCCGCCGCGAGGGCATCATTACGCAGCCCCACCGTGGCACTTACGCTATCCACGGGTTGGCCGACAATGCCCGTTTCCAGGACCTCGACGAGGCCAGGCGTCATCTCGAGACAAAGCTGACTCAAGCGGTCTACGAACATGCCGAAATTGACGGGGCGAGCGGTGCGAAGGCCGTGGCCACCTGGACCGACACGGTCGTCGAGGTCAATGACAAGCCGTATTTGGTCGAGGCCAAGATTGTGGTCGAGGCCGTCGGCCGCCCCCGCCACGCCGCTCAATAGTTACAGCGACTCGATAGTCCGCAGCATCCTGCGAAGCGAGTCGGCGAGTGCCTGCTTCTCGGCGGCACTCAGCCGCTCGGTAATCGCTGATTCCTCGGCATTGAACAGAGGAAAGAGTTCGGCCATCAGCTCTGACCCCGCAGGTGTCGCCTCGATCAGAACCAGCCGTTTGTCAGAGGCGTGGGGCTTTCTGACGACAAGGCCGCGTGTGGCAAGCGTCGTGACAACACCGGTGAGCGTACCCTTCGTGATTCCCGCCTCGACCGCAAGGTTTCTGGCCTCTTGTTCGCCCCAGATCCACAGCACCCAGAGTGTCGTGAACGCGGTAAACGAGAGCTCGATTGGCCCGAGGACCGTTCGCTCAAAGTGATAGCGAGCCTTGTTGGCAACTCGGAAAATGTTCGACACCGCGGCCAGAGCAGCAACATCAACGTCACCATCGCCGAGACGTGCCTGCACATCGCGTTCGGCTTGCCCAACGAGCTCTTCGTCGCTGCTTGAGAATCCCGTTGACATGGTTGCCCAATTCTGGTCTAGCGGCCGGCGTCGTGACTCGGGAGCCTAGGAGATCGGTGGCAGCGTCGTGCGTTCTAGGGTGGTGCCTTGGCGCCAGCTCGTGCCGACCTCGCGGTAGTAGCCGGCGATGAGCTCCTGCGGTGCTATTCGCTGCAATTCTTCTGTCGGCGAGTCGCCAAACGAGATGTCGAAGTCGCCGACGAAGCTGCGACCGATCTCGGCATCGAAACCGCTCATCGTCACGAGCTCATCAAGGCTGTCGGTGCCGTCAGCTTCGATAGCGGGCATCCAACGGTTGTGGATCATTGGGTGTGCATTGACAAAACCTGCATGATCGGACTCGCCAGTGATCGTGAACTTCGCTTCGATCAGTCGACGGTCATACGCAGCGACGGTGGCTCCAAAGCGGCCGCCGACTTCGAGTCGGGGCCCCGCTTTGCCAACGGTGACTGGTCGTGTCATGAAGCACGATCCGATCTTCTTGGGGTAACCCTGGAAGTGTCCGCGAACGGTTGCGTAGTCACGATCGACCCAGATGTAGGCGCAGCGCGAGTAGGTCTGGCCTTTGTATTTGCAGCGCACGACTACAAACACTTCCATGTACTGGGCACGGATGGGGTCGAGTAGCTCCTCGAACGAATCAGAGCAGCTCTGCCAGTCGGCCCAGATGATGGCAACTGCGCCGGGATCTTCGTCGGCCAGTTCAAGCGGCGCAGGGAGCAATTCAGCAACGGCGGCGGGGTCGGTCCGATACTCCAGAGTGAGCATGTTGCCTGAGTAGTGCCAAGGCGGAGCAGGGATGAGGGATGCCTGGCCAGTGCCAGTTCGGGGGAACATGAATCCGTTGACCGATGCCATCGTGATCTCCTTGTGCTTGTCTCAGGCCGCGTTACCGCATAACGTTCATGCAGCATATCGTTTGGATGCAAACAATTCTAGTAGGAGCCCCAATGACCGAATATCGCCGCATCTTGCTCGACGGAGCACCCGTTCTCACCGAACGAGATGGTGACAACCTTGTGGCTCGCGACGGTCGTAGCGTGACCGTCGACAACGCAATCCATCTCGCTCCGGCGAATCCGAGCAAGATCATCTGTGTCCATCTCAATTACCGAAGCCGCGTTGACGAATTCATGACCAAGCTCCCCGGCGCTCCGACCTACTTTCATAAGCCGGTCTCGTCGCTCAACGCGCACCAAGGTGCCATCGTTCGCCCGGAACGATGTGAGTGGCTCAACTACGAGGGCGAAATCGCCATCATCATCGGCCGAACAGCTCGCAACATCAGTCCCGAAGAGGCTGGCGACTTCATCGCCGGGTACTCGCCATCAAACGATTACGGCCTCCACGACTTTCGTGACACTGACTCTGGCTCGATGCTTCGGGTTAAGGGATCAGACACGCTCTGTCCGGTTGGCCCAGGGCTCACGACCGGCTGGGATTACCACAACAAGTGGATCAAGACCTACGTGAACGGTGAGGTCGTGCAAGAAGGCAACACCAACGAGATGGAGTGGGATATGCACTACCTCGTCGCCGATATCGCCCGCAATATCACGCTCGAGCCAGGCGACATCCTGCTCTCTGGCACGCCGGCTAACAGCCGCCCTGTGAAACCGGGCGATGTGTGCGAGGTTGAGGTCGAAGGGCTCGGCCGCCTCACCAATCACATTGTGGTTGGACCGACCCCAATTCGTGACGATGTTGGCGCTCAGCCGACCTCGTCAGAAGAAGTCATCTCAACCGCGATGGGCGGCGATTGGGAGTTTCGCGGCATCCGGTCGCCTCAGGGGCCGGGAGCCAAGCACTACGAGTCAACACTCGACGAGTAGACCGGTAAAACGAAAGAAGTGAAGTGCCCGGAGCGGAGGGATTGCCACGGGCACTTCACTGAATTGAGAGACTACAACCAAACTGAGTTCGTTACGCATCGCGTTCGGCATCATTTTTCCTGACCCAAAAACCTGGGCGATGCAGTCGAGCGACATCGACTAGACGGCGGGAAGTCGGACGACAAATCGAGCCCCGTTTCGGTGCGATGTGTCGAGAGAAATGGTGCCATCGTGTTGGCCGACGATGGCCTTAACGATCGACAGCCCTAGCCCGCTTCCGCCCTGGTCCCTGGCTCGCGCCTCGTCGAGTCGAGCGAACCGTTCGAAGACACGCTCCGCCATGGACTGGTCGATGCCCGGCCCATCGTCTCTGACGACGAGCTCGACATGAGCACCCTGCTCGGTGAGCGAGAGCCAGATCGTCGACTTTGCGTGGCGGGCCGCGTTGTCGACGAGATTACGAACCACGCTGGTCAGTTCTGCTTCGTCACCAGATACCTGGGCGGCCGAAACTCCAGAGAGATCAACGATGTGCGCAGTGTCGCGACGGAGTCTGGCGCCTTCGGCGAGGACAATGTCATCGAGATCGAGCACTTGCTCTTGGCGCCGGCGGCCCGCTGCTTTCCCCCGAGCCAGCGTCATGAGGTCATCGACAAGGTGCTGCATCCTGATCGTCTCACCTAGAATCTCCCGACCACTCTCGTCCCAGTCGGCTACCTCGGGATGTGACAGGTTGACCTCGAGTAGGCCACGGACACCGGCGATCGGACTGCGCAGCTCATGTGAGGCATCGTCGACAAAACGGCGTTGGGTCTCGGCCGACTCGTCAAGCCGAGCCAACATGCCGTTCATCGTGGTTGCGAGCTCTTCGATTTCATACGAGCTTGTCGGAACCGGAACCCGGCGATGGAGATCGTCGCCCGAGATCGTCTCGACCTCACGCCTGATCGCGTCAACTGGTTTCAACGCTCGGCCAACCACGAGCCAGATCAAACCAGCCAGGAGAGCGATGAGCGCCGGGATCGAGACGAGGAAGACCACGGCTTGCACGCCTAGCGCCTGATCAATATCTCGTAGCGACTCGGCGGCCACGATGAACCCCTGCCTCGTTTCGGACCGGCCATAGGAGCCGACAATGACGCGATACCTGACGCCGCCGTTGGACACCGTGAACGGTTCGGTTTGCGTGGCCAATGGTCCAGTTCCGGATGCAACGAAAAGTAATTGGCGAATGTCAACGAGCGGGCCGTCGACTGATCTCAACGAAGGTGTGCTCAAACCCACGTTTCCGTCAACGTCGAGCAGTTGTAGCGCCAGATCAGACGAATTGAGTATCGCCTCAAGGTCAGTGAGTCGATTGAGCCGGGTTACTCGCCCGCCCGCTACGCCCCCGTTGCCAAGATTATCGAACGATTGGCGCAGGATTTGATCGGTGTTCTCGATCAGTTGACTCCGCTGATATCGCAGCATCGCGAGGCCAGCGACGACAAGGATCGCGGCCGTCACTAAGGCGGACCAAAAGGTGATTCGTGCCCGGAGGCTCCTGGTCCACGCCTGTCGCTTCACGCGGCTGCGCCATCGTCGAGCCGGTATCCGGCGCCGCGTACGGTCGTGATGGTCTTCGCGCCGAAGGGCTCATCGATCTTCTTGCGAAGCCGGCGAATGTACACCTCGATGATGTTGGGGTCGCCGTCGAAGTCGTAGTCCCACACGTTGTCAAGAATCTCCTGCTTTGTGACGACAGCGCCGCTTCGTCGCATCATGAAGCCGAGTACGGATATTTCGCGGGCCGTGAGGGCAATGGGAGTACCGCCCCTGGCACAACGATGCGAGACCGGATCAAGGGTCAGATCGCCGATCGCAAAGCCACTCGAACCGTTGTCGCTCGCTCCTCGTCGCAGCATCGCCCGCAGACGAGCCACGAGTACAAGAAACGAGAATGGCTTCGTCAGGTAGTCGTCGGCGCCAGTGTCGAGGCCCTCAGCTTCGTCGTACTCTCCGTCTTTTGCAGTGAGCATCAGAATCGGAATCCAGTTGTTCTCGTCTCGCAGCTCTTTGCAAACCTGGTATCCGTTCTTGCCCGGCAGCATGATGTCCAGAATCATCGCGTCATACGAACCTTCTTTGGCCTTCCACAGCCCGTCGACGCCGTTGTCAACCACGTCAACGTCGAAACCTTCTGCTCGCAGCCCGCGGCGAAGCGCGGTGGCGACGGTTCGTTCATCTTCGACAACGAGAATCCTCATGCGGCAAGTGTGTCAGACCAAGCTGAACAGCAGCTGAATAGGCGCCAGCTCGCCTTAGGCACCTTGAGAGCGCCATTTCACGAGTTCGCTCGTGATCTCCTCGATCGTTCGCACGCCAGTCAGCGCCATTGTCTGACGAACGCCAGAGGTAAAGAAGTCAAGGACATGGTCGACGCCGCGTTCGCCACCCGCGCCAAGGGCGTACAAGTAGGGCCGACCGATCATGCATGCCGTCGCACCGAGGGCCAGCGCCTTCACGACATCGCTACCTCGCCGCACGCCACCGTCACAAATGATGTCGAGTCGGCCCTGCAGCGCTTGGGCGACCGGTCCGACCAGATCGATCGGCGCAGGCGCACTGTCGAGTTGGCGGCCGCCATGGTTTGACAGGGCGACGGCGTCTGCCCCGGCATCTGCGGCAAGTAACGCGTCTGCGACTGACTGGATGCCTTTGAGAACGATGGGACCATCCCAGATCGAACGGAGCCAGGCCACATCGTCCCAGGAGAGATTTGGATCGAACTGGGCGTTGACATATTGCGCAAGGTTCACTGCGGTCGAGCCATCACCAGCGCCGGAGCCAGCGACACTCGCAAACGTTATAGGTTCGTTTCGAAGAAAGTCGATCGTCCAGCCGGGGTGAAGGGCGCCATCGACCAGGGTCCCGAGACCAATCTTTGGCGGCAACGAAAACCCGCGCCGGACATCGCGCTCGCGTCGTCCAAGGACGGCCGTGTCGACCGTCAGCACGATTGCTTCGAATCCAGCGGTGGCGGCGCGATCGACAAGGCTCTTGACCATGCCCCGGTCACGCCAGGTGTAGACCTGGAACCACTTTGGACCGTTCGACACGGCCGCGACCTCTTCAATTGAGCGAGTGCCCATTGTCGAAAGTCCGTATGGCAACCCAGCACGTTCCGCTGCTCTCGCGACCGCAAGCTCACCCTGTGAATTGGCAATCCGCGTGAAGCCGGTGGGCGCTAATACGAGCGGAAGTGGAATGGAACGACCGAGCAGGGTCGTTTTCGTCGAAATATCCGCAACGTCGCGCAGAACTCGCGGAACAAATTCAAGGTCGGCAAAGCGAGCGGAGTTGTGGCGCAGGGCTTGCTCGTCTTCGGCTCCGCCGTCGATGTAGTCGAACACTCCGGCGGGAAGGCGACGTTTCGCGATGGCCCGAAGGTCGCCGACGTCGGCGGCAGCCTCGAGGCGCCTCGTTACTGCGTCAAGTTCGAATTTCTTGAACTGCACAACACTGCGAAACGACTCCAAAGCACCCATGGCACAAGCCTAGGCGACTGTCGCGTTTCAGCTTGATTGCCAGCGATAGCGGATATCGGGCTCGACCTCTTCGTTGTCACCATCGGTAAAACCGATTTTCACGAATCCGTGACGTTCGTAGAAGCGTCTGGCGCCGTGGTTGTTGGCAAAGGTCCACAATTCAAGATGAGCGTGGGCCACGACTTTCGCGTGATCGATGAGGGCCGACCCGAGGCCGCTGCTGGTGTTGTTGGGAGCAACATAGAGTTGGTCGATCTCGTTGCCATCAAGCACCAGTAGCCCTGCGATGTTGTCATCGATGATCGCGAGCCACACGTCGCAGGTTGTCATGACGATCTGCTTAAACCAGTTGCGGACCTCGTCGTCACTGTGGACCAGCGGTGGGATAGCCGGGACCGCAGCATGGCGGGCGGCCAGCATGATCTCAACCGCAGCGCTAGCGTCTACAGGCTCAGCGCGCCGTATCCGCACGTCAGCGCGGCGGCTCGCGGTCATCGATGACCACTTTCTTTATCTCGCCCGTGCGGAAGATCTTCTCGTTGATCTTCTCATTTATGCGCCACTCACGCTTACCTCGGTCAATGCCAAGGCGGTCGCCGAGAACGGCGTTAACCGCGGCGCCGATAAGCAGCCCCTGCGCCGCGAACCAGATCCAGGTCAGGGCCAACAGCCACGCACCGATCGCGCCGAGCACTTCGTTACCGCCTTGGGCGAACGACACGTAATAACCAAACCCGAGCGTGAGCAGCCACCACAACACCGCAGAGACAAGCGCCCCCGGTAGGTCCCAACGCCACCGCGAACGCACCGATGATCCGTAGTGAAAGATCATCGACGCCCACAGCACCAGAATGCCAACTGACGCAAAGAAGCGCAGCACCGTCTCAGGCCAACCGTCTGGCACCCTGCTCCACACGAGGTACTCAAGAATCACGATGGGAGCCGAGATCAGCAACGATCCCAGTCCAATCAGCAGCGCAATGAAACGGGCCGTGTACCAGGCCCGGCCATCGTCAACTTCATAGACGTCATCGATGGCGCGGAGAAGTCCAGCGAAGCCTCGGGAGATCGTCCAAAACGCAAAGGCGAGCGAGACAGTGACGAGGCCGCTGTTCTGTTGTTCAAACAGTTGGCGAATCGCATCGCTCACGACACTTGCTTCAGAGGTGAAAAACCGATCGAAGTATTCGAGAATATTCTCTTCAACAGTGTCAGCAAGCGTGCGCCCGATCAGCGCTTCAAGCCAGCCAAGTGCAGCCGAGAGCGCAAGAATTGACGCAGGCAAGGACAACAAAATCCAGAAGGTCACACCGGCAGCGAGATCGCCGATACCGCCGTAATACCACTTCTTGCCGACGTCCCAGAAAAACAGGATCACCGCGCGTGTTGCTTTCACGGCTCCAAGCACCGGACCAGGCTAGGTGCTCGCAGTTGAACAACCCACCATGGGGCCGCCACGGTAAGGTCACCAATATGTCTGAAGTCGCCGATTCCGAGGAAGAAGAGTCGTTCGCTGGCCACCGTGCGGGGGAAGCGTTTTATGTCGAACCGCCAGGCGGGCAGGGGCCTGGCGTCTTGGTCCTCACGAGCTGGTGGGGCATCACCGACTGGACTCGTGACTTCTGTCGCAAGCTCGCGCATGAAGGATATGTCGTGCTGTGTCCTGACCTCATGGAGGGCGAAACGCCGGCAAACGAAGCCGAAGGCGAAGCAGTCCTTCTCACGCTCTCGCCGGACGACTTGACTGGTCTGGTGATGAGTTCAGCCCAGAGCCTGAGGGCGTTCACGAAGGACCAGACCAAGCCAATCGGCGTCGTTGGGTTCTCGATGGGCGCTTCGATGGCGCTGTGGCTGGCCGCCCGGCTGCCAGAATCTGTCGGTGCGGTGGCCGCGTTCTACGGAACCCAGTCGATCGACTTTGACGATGCCTTGGCTGCATTCCAAGGCCACTTCGGTACAGACGACCACATGGTGTCTGAGGAAGACCGGGTCGTCACGGAGTCGTTCATCCGACTCGGAGAGAACGACACTGAATTCCACCTCTACGAAGGGGCCAAGCAGTGGTTCTTCGAAGAGGGCGAAAACTTCGATGCAGCACATGCTGCGGTCGCTTGGGACAGGCTCACTGCATTCCTCGCCGCCAACCTCGGCTAACGCTCCGCATCTAGCTCGGACGTCGGGCGATCAGTTCAATCTCAATCGCCGCTCCAAGTGGTAGAGAAGCGACGCCGATCGTGGTGCGAGCCGGGAACGGCTCGCTGAACCGCGTCGCGTAGACCTCATTCATCGCGGCGAAGTCATCCATGTTGGTGAGGTAGACATTGACCTTGACGACATGCTCTGGGCCAAGGCCGCCAGCCCCGAGCACCGCGAACAAGTTGTCGAAACACTGTCCTGTCTGAGCCGGAATTCCGCCGTCGGCAAGCTTGCCCGTGTTCGGATCAAGCGGTGTTTGCCCTGAGCAGAACATGAACGGATCAGTATCGATCGCGTGGCTGTATGGGCCGACAGCCGTGGCGGTTTTGCTCGTGACGGGCTTGCGCATCGGGTGTTTCCTCTGGTTCGTCGAGAATTCGACCCTAGCGGATCAGCGCTCGCGCCTACGATGGCGCTATGACCGCTGATACCGCTGCTACATCGGAACTGCCGCGTTGGAGCGTTGCTGACGTGCACGAGTCGCTCGACTCGCGTTCGTTCACCAACGGCCTCGAGGAAATCGGCGCCGGGGTTTCCCGGCTCGTAGGCCTTTTTGACGAGCACGATGTCCGATCGGTTGAGTCGCGCGAGCTCACGCCTGAAGACGGAATAGCGATTGACGCTGTCCTGAACGAGTACAACCGGGTGAGCCGTGAGTACGAAGACATCTACGCGTACGTATTTGCCACTGTTTCGACTGACAGTCGCCACGAACGGGCGCAGTCGCTCATGAGCGAACTCGACGACATTGGCGCAAAACTCAGCCCGCTGAGCGCACGATTGGCAGATTGGTCAGACAGCCTCGGTGTCGCAGAGATGAGCGCCGCCAGCCCGGTTGCCGCCGACCACGAGGGCCCGCTGAGTCGCCTTGCTGTCCGGTCTGCCTTCCAGATGGCTGAGAGCGAAGAAGGCCTCTACGCCGAGCTGTCGACAACCGGGTCTGGGGCTTGGAGCCGCCTCCATGGCGACGTGACCTCTCAGCTGTCAACCGACGTCGACCTGCCTGATGGCGGCGATGCCATGCCTATGCCGGCCGTCCGAGGCCTCGCGACCGACTCCGACCCTGCAGTCCGCAAGGCCGCATACGAGGCTGAGCAACGATCCTGGCCGACCGTCGCCACACCAATAGCTGCCGCAATGAACGCAATTAAGGGAGAAGCGAACGCAGTCAATCGTCGCCGGGGCTGGGCCCAACCACTCGACGTCTCGCTGCACGAGAACTCGGTTAGCCACGCCACGTTCGACGCGATGCAAGCCGCAGTGACCGATGCGTTGCCCGACTTTCAGCGGTGGATGAGAGTGAAGGCGAAACTGCACGGTCACGAGGGCGGTCTTCCATGGTGGGATCTCGTCGCCCCGCTCCCCTTCTCGAGCGGTGCAGTGTCGTGGGACGAAGGTATTGGCATTGTCCGTGATGCGTTTTCCGACTTCAGTCCATCGCTTGGTGGGCTAGTCGACAGAGCGCTGAGCGAAAACTGGATTGACGCTCCCGCAGCCGACGGCAAGACGGGCGGGGCGTTCTGCCTCCCGTTCGTTGGCGATCGTTCGCTGGTCCTGCTCAACTGGTCTGGTTCCGCCGAATCGGCGCAGACCACGGCCCACGAGCTTGGACACGCCTATCACAACACCACAATGGCGGGCCGCACGGCCATGCAACGAGATATGCCGATGGCCCTCGCCGAGACAGCTAGCATCTTCTGCGAGACCCTCGTCGTAGAAGCAGGACTCGAGCGACTGTCGGGCGTTGAACGACTCGCCCTGCTCGACATCGACCTCCAAGGCACGAACCAAGTCATCGTCGACATTCGATCACGTTTCTTGTTCGAGACCGAAGTGTTTGCTCGTCGCCAACGGCGCACTCTAGGTGTCGCCGAACTCAACGAGCTGATGGTCAAGGCCCAACTTGACGCCTACGGGGACGGAATCGACCAATCGACGGCTCACCCATACATGTGGCTCCTCAAGCCGCACTACTACTTCTCGCACTTCTACAACTGGCCATACACCTACGGGCTGCTGTTTGGGCTCGGGTTGTTCGCTCGGTACCGCGAAGACCCGATTGCATTCCGGTCGGGCTACGACGATCTGCTCTCACGAGCTGGGATGGACACCGCCGAGCAACTTGGCGCCGCGTTCGATCTCGATGTCACCGATAAGGCGTTCTGGACGGCAAGCCTGGACGTCGTCCGCCGGCGCATGACCGAGTATGAATCCCTCGCCACCGAACTCGGCTACCTCTAACGAACACTTCGGGGTCTGACCCCGAAGTGTTCGTTTTAGTGGTAGGACTACTCCCGATTGCTACGCCGCGACCCCGCGAGTTGGTCGGGCTCGCGCCGTGCTAGTCAGTAGGAGTCGGAGGATCGCATGTCGCATCATCACACGCACGGGAATGGTCACTCTCATTCGTTGGGCCCGTTGAGCAATCAAGCGCTCAATTCGAACGACGTACATCAAATCGGGCGCAGACGCTTCTTAGCCGACCTCGGAAGAGGTTCCTTTGCAATAGCGATTCTCGGACTTGCCGCGTGCACCTCAGATTCAAACGCGGCACCGGCATCGACGACCTCGACGCCAACCACCTCCCCCGCTACGGGTGACGGACTTCGGTGGGCACAAGTGAAGTACAGCTCGGTGTCGGCCTATGTCTTGGTGAGGGGGTCGAGCGCCGCTGTCGTCGACACGGGCAACGGAGGCTCCGACGAGATTGGTTCAACGCTCGCCACCCTCGGCCTCACATTCGACAACGTCGAGCATGTGATCCTGACCCACTCCCACCCAGACCACATCGGTGGACTCAGCGACCTGCTCGCCGTCTCACCAACGGCGATGCTCTATGCGGGCGAAGCCGATCTGGCCGCCATCAGATCGCCGAACCCGCTGGCTGCGGTCGGCGACGGCGACTCGGTCTTTGGTCTCGACGTCTACAACACGCCGGGACACACACCCGGCTCGATTTCGATCATCGACACCGAGATCGGGCTACTTGTCGCTGGTGATGCGCTCAACGGGAATGCGGAAGGTTCCGAGATCAGTGGAGCGAACCCTTCGTTCAGCAACGACATGGCGGCTGCTGCTCTGTCGGTCAAGAAGCTCGCCGGCTTGACGGTCGAGACCGCTCTCTTCGGACATGGCAACCCCGTCGCTAGTGGCGCAGGACCGCTGCTCACTTCGCTGGCTGACTCCCTCTAGCTTTGCCGCGAAAACGAACACTTGGGGGTCTGACCCCAAAGTGTTCGTTTTAGACGAAGCGCTTCATGCGGGCGATCTTGTTGACCCGGCCCAGCCATTCTTCGGCGAGCCGCGCTCGGCGATTGAGGAGGTCGATCGTCGCTTCGCTTACCTTCTCCACCCCAGAGAGCTTGTTCAGCTCAGCATTAATTACGGCGTGCGACTTCCCGGTGACAACGGCAAGTTCACGGGCCAGATCGGCGTTCAGATCACGCAGGCGGTCGCGCTCACGTCGGTCGGGGCGACGAGTAAGCATCCCCGGCCCGGCTGGCGGCAACGACGAGAGATCGAGAGTGAGCTCATCATCAGTTTCTGGCGCCTCGGTGCCGTCGGGATCTAGCTCGTCGTCATCTTCCTCGTCAGAGAAAATGTCTAAATCGGGCGGCGGGTCACTCGCCGTTGCCGACAGCACCGCGAAGAGCGACATCTGCTCTTCCTTGACGGTGTCGAACGCCGACGGGTCTTCTTCTTGGCCATACTCGTCGTCGGTCTCGGCCTCGCTTCGCTGCTCCAAACGATGTCGACGAACCTCTGACATACTCGCCGACCACAACCGAAGGCGAGCGTCATCTGGCACGAAGAGATAGGCCCGCTGACGACCCTTCCCGGCGGTGTAACGGACGATACGTCCGACCGCCTGGCGGAAGAACAGTTCGGTTGTCGTCGTTGTGGCATACACCCCAACCCGAAGGCGGGGAATGTCAACGCCCTCCGAGATCATGCGAACGGCCACGATCCAGGGCACATCGCCAGCGGCGAAGCGTGAGATCTTTCCCGATGCGTCCGGGTCGTCAGAGACGGCGACGATCGGATTGACGCGGAAGTTGCTTCGCAGCAGATCGGCAATACCCCACGCGTGGGCCTGATCCATTGCAATAATGAGGCCGCCAGCCTCCGGATGCCGGCCAGCCCGAATTTTCATGAGCTGCTGGTGCGAGTGAGCAAGAACAGTGGGAAGCCAATCGCCCTCAAGGCTCAGCGCGGCTCGCAGTCGCTGGTTCGATTGTGTGCGAGCCAGCGCATCGTCGAAACTCGCCGAGATCACGGCACCGTCCGGAGCGCTCCACTCCATGTCGCCGCCAAATGCCGGGAAATAGACCGGCCGGACGACCTTGCCGTCGGTAAGCGCATCGCCATAGCCGTACTCAATGTCGGGAACGACCTCGTCGTTGCGGTACTCGACGAACGGGATTGTCCTCGTATCTGAACGAAACGGCGTGCCGGACAACGAGAGCCGTCGACTCGCAGTTGAAAACGCTGTTAAGACCCCGTCGCCCCACGAACGCTCCTCGCCCGCATGATGGATCTCGTCAAGAATCACGAAACCGCCAGTTGAGATTGGCAAGAACGCTTCCGGACTCGACCCGACCTGCTGATACGTGGTGACAACCCCGTGCATATCGGAGGGAAGGCCGTCAGCGGGCGACCAATCAGAATCGAGAATCAGACCGAATTGCTCTGCCGCGTCGGCCCATTGTTCTTTGAGGTGCTTCGTCGGGGCGACGATCACGAGACGGCCCTTCAGCTGAGGCAGCGTCATTCGCGCCACAGTGAGAGCAAAGGTTGTTTTGCCAGCTCCAGGGGTCGCGACAGCCAGAAAGTCGGGCTTCGGGTCGGACAGATAAATGTCGAGGGCCCGCTTCTGCCAGGGGCGTAGTCTGAGAGTGGAGCGGGCCATGGGGGCGTCAAGTCTGCCCGATTTGGAGTGAGATCGGCGTGTGCAATATTTCATGTCGCCGATTTCTGGCAACCACGCTCTGCCGGACCCCCAGAATCGGCATGAGGTGCCGCACATCGACCCCGCCCGTCTGCCACAATTGCTCGATGTCTGCCCCGACCCCACTGTCAACGCCGCTGGCCGTTGGCATCGATGTGGTGAAGCGCTACGGCTCCTTCACGGCGCTATCGGGAGCAACTTTTACTATCAATCCAGGGATCACCGGCTTGCTGGGAGCAAATGGAGCCGGGAAAACCACGCTCCTTGGAATGTTCCTCGGCCTCCACGCCCCCGACGAGGGCTCGTTGCAAGTCCTCGGCGTCGATCCGTACCAGGCAGGGGCAGAGATCCGCGCCCATCTCGGCTATGCGCCAGAGCACCACACCTTGCCAGGCGACGTCCTCGCCGCCGACTTTGTCCGCCACGTAGCCGAGTTGCACGGACTCCCTAAGGCCGAAGCCACCTCGAGGGCAAGTGACGCGCTCTGGCTCGTCGGTCTCGGCGAGGAGCGATTCCGTCCGATGGGCACGATGTCAACCGGTCAGCGCCAGAGGGTCAAGCTCGCGCAGGCCATCGCCCACGATCCGACGCTCATCCTTCTCGACGAACCGACCGATGGGCTCGACCCTGTCCAACGGACCGACATGCTTCATCTGATTCGTCGCGTCGCGACTGAGTTCGGCATAAACATCATTCTGAGCTCGCACCTACTCGATGAGGTCGAGCAGATCTGCGACGCGGCGGTAATTATCGGCGAGGGTCGAGTGCTTACTCAGGGCTCAATTGAGGAGCTGCGTGGTGACGGTTCCGACATCATTGTCGAGCTCGAGACCGTCGAAGCGGCCGCGGCAGTCGCCAACCAGCTTCAGCTACTCGGACATCGCCATCAACACCGCGACCGAGTTGTGATCGTGAGCGGCGATGACGAATCGGTGTTCGACATCACTCGTGATGTCTGCGCTGCAGCCGGAGCAGGCATCGAGCGATTGAGTCGCCGACGTTTCAGCCTTGAAGACGTTTTCCTGGAGCAGCTCGGATGACCGCAGAGATCTTTGACCGCGGCTATCGCCGCTACGACGGCGAACGCACCGGACTTCCTGGTGCCGCGAAAACCCTCGTAACCCATAGCGTGCAACGCTCGCTTGGCCTACACCGCAGCGCACGACACAAAATCATTCCATTCGCGCTCATTGCATTCGCATACGTGCCGGCAACTGTGTTCCTCGGGGTTGCTGCATTCTTTCCGTTCGTGGCCGAAGAAGGCTTCATCCCGAAGTACTCCGAGTACTACGGGCTCGTCGCGGCCATGCTCTTCCTCTTCATCAGCTTTGTTGCCCCCGATCTGCTCTGCAACGACAGGCGAACCGGAATGCTCGGCGTCTACCTGGCGTCACCGCTCAACCGCAACACCTATCTCCTGTCAAAAACAGTCGCCGTATTCACACTGATGCTCATCATCACACTCGGTCCCAACCTCCTGTTTTTCACTGCATTATCGCTGCAAGGTTTTGGCCCCGGCGGCATCTTCGCGGTGCTGAAGGTGCTGGGTCAGCTTCTGATTTCTGCCGTGGTCATCGCGGGGTTCTTCACCGCTGTTGGCATGGCGATCTCGTCGACCACCGATCGCAAAGGAACCGCAACCGCAGCCACTCTCGGAGGGTTCGTTGGCAGCGCCGCAATCTCAGGCCTCCTCGTCGAAGAACTCAACTACTCGACCCATTTGCGCCTACTCAACCTCATCGCCACCCCAATGCAGCTCGCGCCGAGAATCTTCGGTGAACCCGGTGAATGGACTTCGAGGGAGAACCCAAGCTGGACACTCTGGGCGGCCGTCCTCGCCGTCACCACCTCGTGCGCCGCGTTCGTCTGGTATCGCTATCAGAAGATGTCGGTGACCCGATGACCGCACCACCACCACAGCCGCCTTCGCCGGTCGCCAACGGGCCTCTCGCGAACGGTCCACTCGCGGCACCGGCGCCTCCCCCTCCATCGGCGACGGTCAGCGCGTCCGGTGTTTCGAAACACTTCAAAGGACTCGTCGCCGTCTCCGACGTTTCCTTCGCAATCCAGCCAGGGGTGACCGCCCTCCTCGGACCAAACGGGGCAGGCAAATCAACCCTGCTTCGCATGCTCAGCGGACAAAGCCCTACCTCACAAGGTTCGGTCTGGGTTGCCGGCGGCGACCCCCGAAAGTCGTTAGAGGCACGTCGCCAGATCGGGATTGTCCCCCAACAAGATGGGGTCTTCGAACGAGACACCATCTTCGAGTTCGTCAAGCTCGCCGCAGTCCTCAACCGACTTCCCGACCCAGAGCAGGCCGCGCTCGGCGCATTACACGCCGTCGAGATGGACCCCAACCTCGATCGGCCGATGGGCACATTCTCTAAGGGGATGCGCCAGCGAGCCAAAATTGCAAGCGCAATCGTGCACAACCCGTCGGTCTTGTTCCTCGACGAACCGCTCAACGGACTCGACCCGAAGCAGCGCCGCCACATGATCGAGCTCTTCCACAACCTCGGCGTGTCGGGGCGAACGGTGCTCGTCTCAAGCCATGTGCTCGACGAGGTCGAACGCTTTGGGTCGCGGGTACTCGTCATTGCCAACGGTCGTCTGGCCGCTCAGGGCGATTTCCGGGCGATTCGAGCGCTCATGGACGATCAGCCACTCCGCTACAGAGTCATCTGTTCTGACAGTAAGCACTTTGCCGCCCACCTCATGGCCAGGGGCCTCACCGTTGGCACCACCCTGCTCGATCAATACTCGTTTGAACTCACCACGCTCGATGCACTGAAACTGCGGCGAAGTCTTGCCGTTGTAGCGAAAGAGGTAACCGTCCGACTGTTTGAGGTTTCGCCTCTCGACGCCGATCTTGAGAGCGTGTTCCGGTACCTCGTCGGAGGTAGCCACCAATGAGCTCGCCAGTTTCCGCTATCTATCACCTCGTTCTCCGCCATCAGGTGAGCCGCAACCGGCTGATCGTCATGGCAATCACGTTCGCTCTCTTTCTCGTAGCCGGTGTGTTGGTCGCAACCAACGACGGCGCCAGCACATCCACGATGGTCGAAATCATCGCCAGCATCGGACTTTCGATAGCGGTACCAATCGTGTCACTCGTCTTCGCATCCGCCGCCATTGGCGAATGGCTCGATGACGAGACGCTCGTCTACGTCTGGCTCCGTCCCATTAGTCGAGTTCAGATCGCACTCGCCGCAACGGCCGCCTGCCTGACGGTCGCTCTTCCCACAACGGTCATCACAATGACGGCAGCAGCTGCGATCGGGAGTGGGTTCGAGGCCGACGTGATGCTCGGGGCCGCCGTAAGCACGGCGCTAACCACCATGGCCTACACGGCTCTCTTTGTAGCCCTCGGCGCGCTCACTCGCTGGGCCCTGATCTCTGGCTTCGTCTACATCTTCGTGTGGGAAACGACCATCGCCCGATTCGGCGATGGCCTCGCTCGGCTTTCTATTCGCAGCTACGGGGCCAGCGCCCTTCACCACCTCACCGATGTCACGGTCGACCTCGGAAACCGATCGAGCTGGGCGTCATATGTGATCCCGCTCGCCGTAGTCGCAGCAGGAGTTGGTTTGACCACGCTGATCTTGGAGACCAAAGACGTACCGTAGGTCGTCGTGTTCACCCTTCGAAGCCCCTACGACCGCGACATCGCCCGCCTCGCCGTCCCGGCCCTCGGCACCCTCATCGCCGAGCCACTCTACGTGCTGGCCGATACTGCGATCGTCGCCCAGATCGGCACCACCGAACTCGCCGGTCTCGCGCTGGCAACGACCGTGCTGCTCACGTTCCATGCGGTGATGATCTTCCTCGCCTACGGGACGACAGGGCAGGTCTCACGGCTTGTTGGCGCAGGTGACACTGAGGCCGCGGCGGTTCGCTCACTGCAGGCGCTCTGGCTGGCCTTCGGCATCGGGATCATCGGGGCCGGAGTGCTGTTCGCAACCAGAGGTCAGCTCATTGGGCTTCTCAACGGTGAAGGTGCCGTCGTTGACCCCGCACTTCGGTATCTCTCGATCAGCCTGATTGGCCTGCCATTCATGCTGCTCATGCTGGCGGGCGCTGGCTCGTTCCATGGCCGTCAGAACACCACCACCCCGCTCGTCATCGCCATCGGCTCGGCCGTCATCAACCTCGTCGTCGAGCTCGTTCTCGTCATCGGACTCGACTACGGCATTGGAGCCTCCGCCTTATCGACAGTGATCGCACAGGTCATTGCCGGGCTGGCGTATCTCGTCGGCGTTGTCCGATGGGCAAGATCACACGGCGCCTCGATGCTTCCTGAGTGGGCCTCAATGCGCCGCTTGCTCTCGACCGGGGCGGCGTTGATAGTCCGGACACTCTTCCTCCGTGGAACATTTACACTTTCGACCGCTCTCGCCGCGTCGCTCGGGGTTGCCCAACTGGCCGGTCATCAAATCGGGCTGCAGATCTGGGGCACACTTGCCCTTGCGCTCGACGCGGTGGCCATTGCAGGGCAATCGATAACTGGCCGCTGGCTCGGGGCGGGCGACACGATTGGGGCGAAGGCGGCTGCACGTCGGATGATCGAACTTGATGTCGTCGTCGGTTTGCTGACTCTCGTTGCCGTGTACTTCAGCCGCAACGCGTTAGCGAACCTGTTGACGCCCGACCCCGAGGTGGCTGCGGTGACGGCCACCATCCTGGTCATCGTCGCTCTGCAGGCACCGATGAACGGCTACGTGTTTGCCATCGATGGCGTTCTCATCGGCGCTGGCGACTTGAAATATCTCGCATGGTCACTCGCCGTTGCGGGTGGCGCCTTTGCCATCTACGCCAATATCGTGCAAAACATGGGTGGCGGTATCGGCTGGCTCTGGATCTGCCTGAGTGCGTTCATGGCCACCCGTGCGGTGTTCTTGTGGCGCCGCTTCGCCCAAGATGAATGGCTGAGAACCGGCGCGTAAAAGGGTCTTTCTTCCCTCAGCATCTTATACCCCCAGGGGTATTATGATTGCCTCCGGATCCCTCACGAGGTAACACAATGTCAGAGCCAAAGAAGGTCATCATCGTTGGCGGTGTCGCTGGCGGTGCCAGCGTTGCGGCTCGCGCCAGGCGGCTCTCCGAAGACGCCCACATCATCGTTGTCGAACGAGGCAGCTTCGTGTCGTATGCCAACTGCGGTCTGCCCTTCCATATCGGAGGCGAAATACCAGATCGGGAAAGCCTGCTCGTCCAAACCCCGCAGGGTCTTCGAAACCGCTTCAATCTTGACGTGCGCACCGAGTCAGAAGCCCTCAGCATTGATCGAGAGAAGAAAGAACTCACGATCAAAAACCTGCTGACCGGCGAAATATACGCCGAGGCGTACGACGACCTCGTGCTCGCACCAGGGGCCGCGCCCGTGTCATTTCCGATTCCCGGTATCGATCGAGAGGGTCATTTCTCGCTCCGGTGGATTCCCGACATGGACAAGGTGATTGCTTGGAACTCCAGCGTTACACCCCGCCACGCCACCGTCGTCGGCGCTGGTTTCATCGGAATCGAGATCGCAGAGCAACTCAGCAACCTCGGCATCTCCGTGACGCTCGTCGAAGCCCAGTCACAGGTCCTGACGGTGATTGACGAAGACATGGCGTTTTGGGCTCAACATGAGTTGGAAGACAACGGCATCGAGCTGAAGCTCAGCACCACAGTGACGAGCTTCGAGGATCCGGCCGGAGACGAACAGGCTGCGGCGTCGGTCGTGGTGTGTAGCGACGGGTCACGCATTCCCAGCGACCTGGTCATCCTCAGCATGGGCGTCAAACCAGAAGTGACGCTGGCGGCCGATGCCGGGCTTGAGATTGGCGACTTTGGCGGCATCAGGGTCAACCAGCACATGCGCACGAGTGACGAGCACATCTGGGCGGTCGGCGACGCAATCGAAGTCCGCAACCCAATCACCCGCGAGTGGTCGGTGGCGCCGCTCGCAGGCCCTGCGAACCGCCAGGGTCGCGTCGCCGCAGACAACGTCATGGGACGCCCCGCCACCTATCGCGGCACGTTCGGCACCGCGGTCGTTCGGGTATTCAATCTCACTATTGCCAGCACCGGACTCAGCGAGCGAGCGCTCCAGCGCGGCGGAATCTCCTATGAAACGGTGCACGTCCACCCCCTCTCGCACGTCGGCTACTACCCGGGCGCCGAGATCCTCGACATGAAGCTTTTGTTCTCAGTTGGCGACGGCACGATTTATGGCGCGCAGGTGGTTGGCAAGGAAACGGTCGCCAGACGACTAGATGTCTTGGCAACGGCGATTCAGGGCCGAATGACCGTCGACGACGTCGCCCAACTTGAGCTGTGTTACGCCCCTGCATACGGCGCTCCAAAGGACCCTGTGAACCTCTTGGCGATGGCGGCTCGCAACGTGGCCAACGGCGACGTGCAGATCGCCCAGTGGTACGAGGTCGACGACATCGACCCTGGCACGGTCATCCTTGACGTACGAAGCGGCGAAGAGCGGGCGACGAGCAGCATTCCCGGGTCCATACACATCCCGCTGGACGAGCTTCGCTCAAGGCTCGACGAACTCGATCGATCACGACCAATCGTCGTGCACTGCTTCTCTGGTCAACGCTCATACTTCGCCTGCCGAATGCTCGCCCACAAGGGGTTCGACGTACGAAACCTGACGGGTGGCATCCGGTCGTGGCAAGCGGCTCATCCTGCACGCGAGCGTGTCGAACCTAGCGCTGATCATGTGAGCGCTCTGGCAAAGTAGCTCACGTTGTCAGCTCGCGGCACACACGTCTTGCAGAATCGCAAGATCGCTCACCGCATCGGCACGGGCAACAACGCGGTTGGCAATTTGTGCTTCGCGATCGGCCTCAAGATCATCGCGTAGTCCGTTGGTGAACTCACGAAGTTGCGCCCACATCAGCGCGAGGTCAGGCGAGGAGCTCGCTTGCCCATCGTCGACCGCGAATTGCCAAACTGCGAGCGAGTCCCGCCAGTCGCCGTCTTCGGCCCAGACCAATGTTGGCTCGGTCGACGAGATGAAGAAGAGCGCCCGACACTGACGTGCAAGGTCGCCTGGTGGGCCGCACGCGGCATCGGTTGCGGCAGCCAATTCAGCTGCCACCTTTAGCATCTGGAGTGCCGACTCTTCTCGGCTCACGAGAGCGAGGTTTACCTCATCATCACACTCGGATCTACTCGCATCCAGAGCAGTTGTCGGCAGGGTCGATGTCTCTGGTTGGAGAACCCTGATCGGACCTGTAGAGACCTCTGGGCCACCACACGCACTCATCCACATGGCCATGGCAAGTAGCAGAACTCTTCGCGTTCGCATTCCGACTTCCCCTCAACATTTAGGTGTTGTGTGGGGGAAGCGAAGCGGCAATGTGCCCGCTACGGAATCCAGATTGCGGCCGCAACAACTGCGATCACTGGACTATCCACCGAGCCATCAACATATAGCGTGATGATCTTGAATGCGGCGTTTTCATCTTCGTAGAGCAGCGTGACAAAGTCATAGTCACTCGCCAATTGTGAGTGGACATCCTGATCGAGCGAATAGGGCGATCCCATATCGAATCCGACTTCAGCAGAGATGTCGTCGATTGGTGAACTCATGAATTCGCGAAGCGACGTGATTAGTCCGGACGACTCGGCCATGCCTGGTTCCAAAACCGCCCGGTCGGTGTCCCACCAGTCGACGGTGGCCACGGTGGGCGACGACACCTCGAGTAGGTTCTGGTACCACCCCACGTAGGCCACACCTTCGGTGATCCACGGTAGAGATTTGACGAGGGCCGGATCGCCAACCATCGCCGCCTCGAAATCACGTGCAAGCTGGGTGAGATTGTCGATGCGTTGCTGGTCGAGATCGGCCAAATAGCGACTGTTTACCCAGCCTTCGACGGCCCCGGCTTCGACGTTCCACCACTCTTGCCCATCAATCTTGACGGGGACGAGACTTCGAAGATGGATGTCGGTGGTGCCGTTGTCGAGCACCGCTACGACGGCGTGAGGATCGGCTTCAGGACCGGTCGTACCCGTCGCCTCGCCCGTTGACGTGGTCGTGTCCGATTCAGCGGCGATACCCGGCGAGTTTCGTACGTTTAGCCCACCGTCCGGATCATCGTCGGGGACTCCAACGACGGTGTATTGCACGGGGTGAAGTGGAGCCTCGTAGCTGATGGGGACTGCGGCAAACGGAGGGATCACGCCGTTGATTGCGCCATCGGACTGGACCATGATCCACGCCCGACCCGTTCCGAATACCTGCAACAAGCCGTCAAATGGCACAATATCGCTCGATCCGCCCGTCGCGAATCCCCTATCAAGCAAGGTGCCGTCGATGGCTGAGATTGCCTTCAGGACCAGGTTTGCCTCCCACCCACGACCCTCACCTTTGATGGCGATCTCACTGTCGGTGTAGATGTCATACGAGGCACTCGTCGGTGCCGCGGGGTCGTCGATGGTTACCTCGTCAGACCGCGCTTCGCTCACGGCGTAGCCGCCTTTCGATTCCACCCGAACGAGGTCGAAGTAGGACACGATGGCGCCGAGTGAGCCATCCTCTTTGTCGGTCTGAATCTCAGCCACGTTGCCGTTGACGGTGACCGTCGCTCCCTCGACGCCGAGCATCTCGAGGAACGCGACCGCCGCACCTTCACGAGTGCTGGCAATCGGACCCGCGACGAATCCCTGAAGCGGCGGGGCTTCGCCGTCTGTTGGGTCGGTCGCGTCAGACTGGGGAGCAGTAGACGCTGGTGGAGCCACAGTAATTTCGGTCGTGGTGGGACCTGCGGCGATTGTGTCATCGTCCGCCTCTCGAGCCATGTAGAACCCGACCGAACCAATCACCGCCAGGAAGATCGCGGCCACGGCCAGAAACCGGAACCGATCACTACCGCCACGGGATACTCCCTTCGATGTGTTAACCCGCGACGCGAGCTTCACATAGGAGTCGGCCGTCGGCTCGATTTGGTTGGCCTTGTCGTGAAGGGCGTTCTTGAGATCGTCTTCGAGTGTCATGCTGAATCCTCTTCGCCGATGATCTTGGCCAGCTTGGCCAGTCCTCGATGCGCGTGTGATTTGACTGACCCGCGAGCGATGCCCAATGTCTTCGCGATGTCTTCTTCTGATAGGTCTTCGTAGTAGCGGAGAATGAGCACCGATGCCTGGCGCTCGGGGAGTTGCCGCAACGCGCCGATCATGCGGTCGTGCTCGGTAGCGGCGACACCGTGATGCTCTGCCGCGACGACGAGGCCAGGTGGCTCCGGCTTGAACGCTCGCCGAACTCGCCGCTTACGCAGCGCCGATCGGCCCGCATTCACAACCATCGTGCGCAGATACGGCCCCTCTTTGCCAGGGACGATCTTGTAGTTGCCATTGAGGAGTCGAACAAACGAGTCCTGCACAATCTCTTCGGCTGACTCTCGGTCGTCGACATAGATTGCGGCCAGCTTCACCAAGGCGCGGTAGTGCTGCTCATACAGACCGGTTAGCCCGGCCGTATCAAGTCCTACCTCGGTTTCTCGGTCCATCGATGCCAGCCTCATTACCCGATCAGATGCCCAATGGGCACGATCGGTTTACCTGCGAGAACAAGTTTGTCAGAATCGCGTCAACGAGAACGGTACCCGGCTCGTGGTGAACGCTCGATCGATCGCGACTATCTCATGAGTTGGCCCGTTCAGGAGGCCGACACGAGTGAGCTCGGCCGCTCGAATCTCTCCGGTAAGCAGACTTCCAAGTTGCGCTGGGGACATCGCCACCCCGCTCACCGCTCCGCCCCGCTCCAGTTCCCCGACCCCATTTGTCACACGTATCCGATACGTGTGACAAAGATCGGCGAACTGAGGATCGTCGAAGTCGAAGGCAAACGTGCCGTTGTGCTCGTAGCGCCGCTCCGTGAGGAGCCGCTCAACATCAAGTGGGCGAAGCCAGACGTTGTCGGTTTGCCTTGTCTTCACCAACTGGCGCGGATCGCGTAGGAAATGGGCGGCCGCCGGATCGCTTGGCACGTGATGAAACACCGCTCGCCGGACGAGTGGCAGGGCCATCACATAACGCCAGAGCCCGAGCTCCGCGCTGATGTTGGCGGCCACATACTCCTCAACCTCGGCCCTCGACTCGGTGACTCCATGGCCAACCTGGTTTGTCTCGATCCGGTAGGCGACGTAGCCATCGGGCGACCCGGCGTCGTCGTAGTGGACGGCGAACGAACGCTTGCCGCCACCAGCCCACGACTGCTTCTCGTCAAAGTAGATGTCCCAAATAGCGGCGGGACGCGATGTCATCGCCGATCGAGTCACCACAAGGTCATGCACCGCCGCGAGTTCGGTCGCGGTTTGCGCGGCGTCGAACGCGAACCTGACCTCGCCCTCAACCGGAGTGTCGGCGCGTAGCGAGCCAAAGGCCGTTTCTACCTCATACCGACACACCGTCGATGCGACGCCATAGCCGAACCGTCCATATAGACCCGACTCGCTGGCGAGCAATGCCGATGCAGCGAGCCCTAGATCTCGCGACTTCTGCAGATGCGCCGCCATCATCGGCCGAAACGCCCCTCGACCAGTGGCCGACGGGTCGAGCCCGACGCCAGCGAGACCTGCAATTGGCACAGCCACTCCGCCCGGCAGCGTGAAGTCCAGCGCCAGCCCGAAGCAGCCCCCAAGAAGACGACCGTCATCTTCGACCCCAAGTGATAGCTCGTTGATCCGGGCTGCGGCGTACTTCGCATCGAGCGGGGTGACCTCGGTGGTCGGCGCTTCACCGAACCCGGCCCCGATTCGCATCGACATGCTCTGAATCTCGTCGGCGTCGGTCAGCGTGCGTACGGTTATCGGCATCGGGCCAGTCTGGCGCCTCTGCTCAGACCCCGCACATCTTTTAGGCCGTGGATACCTCAGATTGTTCAAACGTCGCCCGTCGAGCGACGACGGCCGAGACGAGATAGACGACCGCCGACACGCCGAGCGCATAGTGGACGCCAGCCTGCGATGCGATAAAGCCGAGCGTTATGCCGCCGGTAATCTCGCCGAGCGAGTGGGCCTGGCCGACAAATGACAAGACGGTGGCTCTTGTCTCGCTCGTGGTGAAGTGATTGGCCCAGGCGATCGTGATTGCTCCGGTCACCGTACGCAGCATCCCGGCGAAGATCAGGCCTGCGACGGCTACCGGGAACACCGAGACGCCAGCCAGGGAAGCGACTCCGACCGCGACGCCAACTTGGAGCGCAGCGAGCGCGGGAGGAAGCACTGGGCCGGTGAGCCGTTTGCCGACACGGCTGAGTAGCAGCGTCGTTCCTACCGCTTGGGCCGCGACGATCATGCCGACTGCAAATGCCTCGTTGAGCCCGCGGGGAAATCCGATGGCATCGAGCCGAGCCACATAGAGGCGATCGACCGCTTCGCTGGCAAAGCCAGACAGGACGGTAGCAATAACAAGAATTCGAAGGTCGACAACACGACGGGCCGTTGTTGCCGCCACCTTGATGATGTCGAAGAACCGGGCCCGCCTCGCTTCGCTCACCCTCACGAAAGCAGTCTCATGCATCCGGACGACGAGAACCATCGACGTCGTCACAAGGATCAGTCCGAGGCCGACCATTGCCGCCGACACGCTCCATAGAGCTGCGAAGGCGCTGGCCGCAACTACGCCGATGACAGTGCCGACCGACTGGTATTGGGCTGCCCGGAGAATCGCGTTGTCAACGATTGTGCCACCGCCAAGCTCATCACTGAGCCATGCGGTATCGGCCCCGCTACGGAACGTCGATCCGAAGGCCCAAGCAACTTGGGTAAGCACGAGTAGCCAGAACGTGTCCGCGAGACCGGCCGCAATGATTGCGGCACCACATGTTGCAAAGCCGATGATCACCGAGAGCCGACGGCTGACGAGGTCAGCTACTGCCCCGGTCGGAATCTCCATCGTCAAGATGGTGATCTCTTTTGCGGTGCCAAGTAGAACGATCTGCAGCGGGTCGAGGCCGACCTCAAGGGTCACTCGTACAAACAGCAGCATCCAATAGCTGGTGGTGCAGAGCTTCCATACAAGCGTAAGCCACACATAGAGCCGGACAGTGACCGCCGATGCCTCCGGGCTGTTCATGGCCTTAGGGCTGCCCACCTCGGCGGCTAGGAACTCTTGGCTCGGAGAAAGCCAGCGACTGCTTTGCCATCGGCTTGCCCCTTCGTGGCCTTCATGATCTGGCCGGTGAAGAAGCCTTGGAGCTTGCCCTTTACCTTGTCGTCGGCCTCACAGAAGCGGGCCCACTCATTGGGGTTTGCGGCGATGACCTCGTCGACGACCGATTCGAGGTCGCCAGACTCCATGGCCTCGAAGCCACGAGCCGCGGCGATGTCGGCCGGCGAGTTACCAGATTCGACCATCTCGGCGAGTACCTGCTTGGCTTGCGTGGCCGTCAGCTTGCCGCCAACCTCAAGCTTCACGAGTTCGGCGAAGTTCGATGAGTCCAGATCGGCAGCACCGTCAACGGCGAGGTTGTTCACAATATGTGTCACCGCGCGTGCCACATCTGCTCCTGCCTCCGACGCGGCAAGCGCGAGATGGTCGAGATCTCGAGCCACGGCGATGCCAGCGGCTTCGGCCTCGGCACCCAAATCAATGAGGTCATGACGACGTTCGCGCGGGAGGCGCGGGAGCGATGCCTTGATCTCGGCGATCCACTCGGGCGAGGGGTCGACGGGAAGGAGGTCGGGGTCGTCGAAATAGCGGTAGTCCTCGGCCTGTTCTTTCGAGCGTCCAGCGCGGGTGCGTCCACCTTCTTCGTCCCAGTGGCGGGTTTCCTGAACTGGCTTGTCTCCCGCTTCGTAGAGGTCGACGTGGCGCCGGGCTTCATAAGCGACGGCCCGACCAAGCGAGCGAAGCGAGTTGACGTTCTTAACCTCGCAGCGTGTGCGAAGTTCGTTTGAACCGGCAGGGCGGACAGAGATGTTGGCGTCGACTCGAAGCGAGCCTTCTTCCATTTTTCCGTCGCCCGCACCGACGGCCACGATGATGGCTCGGAGCTCTTCGACGAACGCCTTTGCCTCTTCTGGGCCCCGCACATCGGGCCGGGCGACGATCTCGAGGAGAGGTACGCCAGCCCGGTTGTAATCGACCAACGAATAGCCGGCGTCATGGATTCGCCCGGAATCGCCAATGTGGGTCGACTTGCCGGTGTCTTCTTCCATGTGGGCCCGCTCGATACCAACCCGGTGACCGGAAGGAAGCTCAACCCAACCTTCGATGTTGAGCGGCAGATCGTATTGGCTGATCTGGTAGTCCTTTGGCATGTCAGGGTAGAAATAGTTTTTGCGAGAGAACACGCAACGCTGCACCGTGCAATTGAGGGCTAGGCCGACACGAATCGACAGCTCAACCGCCTTGCCATTGACTACGGGCAGGGTGCCAGGTAGGCCGAGGCAGACGGGGTGCACATTTGAGTTTGGCTCCGAACCAAACTCGTTTGCCGCCGGAGAAAACATCTTTGATGCGGTGGCGAGCTCAGCGTGGACTTCTAGCCCCACGACCATCTCCCAGCCTTCAGGCAAGACAGATGGCTCGGCGGGAACGTCGCTCGTGATCGTCCAGGCGTCGAGAAGTGTTGCCGATGGCAGGATCTCGGCTGATGTAGTTGAGGTATCGGTCATGAGCGAGCGGCCTCTTCTAGGACGGCAGCGGTGCGGAACATGTTGGCCTCGCCCAGCAGTGGGGCCAGCACCTGCACGCCGACTGGCATGTTGGAGGCACCTCGACCAAATGGAACTGACATCGCGGGTTGACCAGAAAGGTTTGATGGGATCGTGCAGATGTCGTTGAGGTACATGGTCATCGGGTCGTCGATTGAGCCAAGCGGGAACGCCACACACGGCGATGTTGGGGATATCAGCACGTCGAAGTCTTGGTAGGCCTTCGCCAGATCGTTGATGAGCAACGTGCGAACCCTCTGGGCTTTGCCGTAGTAGGCATCGAAGTAGCCGGCCGAAAGGGCGTAGGTTCCTAGCATGATGCGGCGCTTCACCTCGGGGCCGAAGCCTGCGGTGCGGGTGGCGATCATCATGTTGGCGGTATTGGCTGCGCCTTCGACCCGGTTGCCGTAGCGAACTCCGTCGTAGCGGGCCAGGTTGGACGATGCCTCGGCCGGGGCGATCAGGTAGTAGGCCGACAGCGCATAGAGCATCGAGGGAATCGATACCTCAGAAACGGTTGCGCCCGCAGCGGAGAGGGCGTCAACGGCAGCCTGCGTTTGGGCCAGAACTTCGGGCTCGAAGTGCTGGGCCAGTTCGCCGTCAGCGTTGAGTTCTTTGATCACGCCAACCCGGAGGCCTTCGACGCCTCGGCCCAATGCTTCGCTGACCTGAATCGCGGGCTTCGGGATCGAGGTGGAGTCGCGAGGGTCGTGGCCTGCGATCACTTCGTACATGAGTGCGGCATCGGCCACGGTCTTGGCGAATGGCCCGACCTGGTCGAGTGAGCTGGCAAAGGCGATGACGCCGTAGCGGCTGACGGCGCCGTATGTCGGCTTGACCCCGACAACTCCGCAGAGCGCAGCCGGTTGGCGAATCGAGCCGCCAGTGTCTGAACCAAGAGAGAGGGGCGCATAATCAGCAGCGACGGCGGCGGCCGACCCACCAGATGAGCCGCCAGGAACCCTGCTGAGGTCGAGCGGGTTGCGGGTTGGGCCAAATGCAGAGTTTTCAGTGGACGAGCCCATGGCGAATTCGTCGCAGTTGGCCTTGCCAACCATGACCGCACCGGCGGCTGCGAGTCGTTCGACGACGGTGGCATCGTAGGGAGGGCGCCAGCCTTCAAGAATCTTGGATGAGCACGTGGTGGGAATGCCCCTCGTGCACAGGTTGTCTTTCAGCGCAACCGGCACGCCAGCAAGCGGACCGACGGGCTCGCCGGCCGCAACCTTGGCGTCTACCGCAGTGGCTTGAGTTCTAGCCTGATCGGCCGTTACTTCGAGAAGCGCGAACACCTCGTCGTTTGAGGCGTTAATCCGGGCCAGGTGTTCGTCGACGACTGCGAGTGCACTCAGTTGCCCCGAGCGAACCGCACTGGCGATTTCGAGAGCGGTTGTAGGGCTGGCGGCGGGTGAGTCGCTCATGGTTCTTCCCCAAGCGCAGGCGGCACTTTGAATCGGTGGTCTTCAACGTCGGGACCGGCGTCAAGCGCTTCGTCGCGAACATCAACGTTCTGTTCAACCACGTCAGGGCGGAATACGTTGACCAACGGATACGGGTGCGCAGTGGGCGCGACCTCGGCAACATCCAGGGCCTCCATGTCTTTGGCGTGGTCCAAGATGGCGGCGAGTTGAGGCGTGAACGAGGCAAGTTCAGCCTCGGACAGCTCGAGCATCGCTAGTTTCGCGACCTTGGCGACATCTTCTTTGCTCAGGATTTCTGACACTGATCCATGGTAACGGTCCTTCACCTATGCGATGCCATCTGGCGCAGTCGATCCGGTGGCCAAGGGTCACTCGGGGCCTTCGCCCACTTATAAAGCCCAACGGCGATCGCGAGGGTTCGACCCTTCTCTAGCAGACCTACTCCCTCGGGGTATGTCCCGGCCACAACAGCTGCATTCGCCTCGCCGTAATACCAGATCAAAAGGGCAAAGTCCCACGCCACAGCCCCGACGAACGTGTCGCCGAAATCAAGAACACCGCCGAGTTTGCCCTGATCTGTGGTCAGAAAATGGAGCCGGTGGAGGTCAGAATGGGTAAGACCAAACTGCCCCTCAGCGGCTTCGATGATCTCCGTCTGCTTGCTCAGTGAGAACTGGCACAGGCTTTGGTCCGCACTCACCGGATGCTGCTCGAGATCGGAGTCATCAAACGGCCAGATCTGCGCGTGAAACCACCGGTCGACAATGCCAGCCTGGCGGCTTGCTGATGTCCCGCAAAGCGGACCCGGTCGGTTCGCCAACGGGCCCCAACCCGTCGCCGGAAGGTTATGGAGTGCGTTCAGCACAACGGCGACGTCGTTCGCGAACTCAGGTGTCCAGTCGGCGTCGTAGGCCACGGGTTCGCCGGGGAGACGGAGAGCAACTGAGCAGAGAAAGCCATCGACCTCAACCACCTCCCACCTAGCAACCGGCAAACCGAGGTCGCCAAGTTGGTCGCCAATCTCTGCTTCAGGCCAGTAGCTCAGCAGGCGGCCCGTGTCTGGAATCGGCACCCGGACGACGAACTCGCCATCGCTTTTCGTCGCAGCTATGAAGGCGGCTGAGGTTCGCCCCACCGCCAGCCCGGTCATGACCGTCGCCGAGCGGCCACTCTGCTCAAACGCTCGCCGGGCAAGAGCTTCGGCACTCAATCTGAACTCGTGCTCATCCACGCGTGTGAGGCTAACACGGCGCGAATTGCCCCTTGTTCGACAGGCGACACGGCTAACGTTGGGCCATGACTCGCAGACTCATCAGCCAAGGCAGCACCTTCGAAGAACAGGTCGGCTACTCCAGGGCCGTAGTCCAGGGCGATTGGGTGTTTGTGGCCGGCACAACCGGCTACGACTACGCCGCGATGACCATCTCGGACGACGTTGCCGATCAAGCAACCCAGACGCTGCGCAACATTGATGCCGCCCTTGTCGAAGCCGGTTCGTCGGCCGCCGATGTGGTGCGAGTGCACTACTACCTTCCTGACGCAGCCGATTTTGAGGCATGCTGGCCCGCTCTTCGTGCCTACTTCGGTGATGTGCGGCCAGCCGCCACCATGCTCGAGTGCGGGCTCGCCTCACCCGAAATGAAGATCGAGATCGAAGTTACCGCCCTACGCCAGCCGTAACCAGATCACCGCGATCGAAGCGACTAGAGAAACGCCTGCGCCCAATCGCATGGTCCGAACACCCACGACCAGACCCACAGCTCAGTTGCTATTCCAGCGAGAATCAACCCGAGGGCGAGCCGAGAAGGTTTGGTCCACAATATGAGTGCTGCCGGCGCCACGGTGGCCCCTGCTGCAATTGTCCAGCCAAGTGGTGTGTTCGCAGATTCGTATGTCTCAACGATCGAACAGTCCATGAACGAGTCGTAGATCTGGCTCAAAACTGCCAGTGCGAGCATGCCAATGAGCGCAGCCAACGCAATCCAGAGGCCGAGCGGAAGAAGCGTGTTCTTAGGTGAGCTGTCGCCTTCTTGCATCAAGTGATCTTCCCACAGGCTCGCCCCGCGCTTGTGCCCAGCGTCTCGCTAGACGTAGGTCGAGCCCTTCATGCCGTCGATGTCTTTGCGGATCTCAACGTTCACGAGTGCTGGCTTGCCGCTGGCGAGAGCCCGTTCGATCGCAGGAACGATGTCGTCAGGCTTCGTGACATGCTCGCCGTGGCCACCGAGGGCCTCAACGACCTTGTCGTACCGCGTATAGCGGAGCTCAGTCGCGACCAAACGATCGGCGCCGTAGATCATCGCTTGTGGTCGCATCATCTGACCCCAAGCTGCATCGTTCCCCATCACACCGACAATCGGCAACCCGAACCTGACCGCAGTGTCGAACTCAAAGCCGTTAAGCCCAAAGCTCCCATCTCCGTAGACGATGAGGACTCGCTTGTCAGGGTTTGAGAGCTGGGCCGCAAGGGCAAACGGCATCCCGACGCCTAACGTCCCGAGCGGGCCAGGGTCCATCCATGTGCCGTTATCAGGGACCTTGAGCACCTTGGATGCTTGAGCCACGATGTCGCCGCCGTCGCCAATCACGATCATCTCATCATCGGCGGCCACCACGTCGGCGATGGCCTTGCAGAGTCGCATCGGATCAATTGGAACCTCGTCACTCATGAGCTGAGCGGCAAGAGCTTCCTCGGCTGCATCTTCCTTCTCTCGCAGCTCAGCTGACCAGGCAGAAAAGTCGAGTGAGTCGTCCCCAAGCCCATCGAGCAACGCGGTGAGGTTTGCTCCGAGGTTGCCGACGAGTCCGACGTCGGCCGATCGGTTCTGACCGATCAGGGTCTCATCCAGGTCGAGCTGGATCACTTTGGCGTTGGCTGGAATCGAGGCCCCGTATTTCATTCGGAAATCGAGTGGTGTGCCGGCGAGCACGACAACATCGGCACCCGCGAGTGCGTCTCGCCTGGTGCGGTTGAAGAATTGGGGATGACTCATTGGCAGTTGGCCGCGACCCATGCCGTTGGTGAACACCGGGATGTTGGTCGCTTCCGCAAACGCACGAAGCGCAGGAGCTCCTTCAGACCATTTGAGCGCCGTGCCAGCCATGACCATCGGTTGACGCGCAGAGCGGAGGATCTCAATGGCTTCAGCAACCCGGTCAGCAGGCGCCGTCGACGCAACCCGATAGTCGCGGAATGAAGGCAGCGTCAAAGAATCGATGTCCACTGGCGCATGAAGAACATCCATCGGGATCTCTAAGAACGACGGCCCAGGGACACCGGAGAGCGCGGTCCGAATGGCTAGCTCGATGTACTCGGCGATCCGGTCAGTCTGGTAACACGCGTCAGCCCATTTTGTGATCGGCTGCATCACGGCTACGTGATCCATCTCTTGCAGCGAGCCGCGGCGCAGGTTATTGAACGGCCCTTGACCGCCAATTACGAGGATTGGCGAGTTGGCGCGCCAGGCGTTTGCGACCCCGGTAACCCCGTCGGTGACGCCGGGGCCTGCCGTCAGAATCGCGACACCGACGCGGCCAGGATTAAGCCTGGCCCAGGCGTCGGCTGCGTGAACAGCCGCTTGCTCGTGACGAACGTCGATGACACGAATGCCCTCATCGATACACCCGTCGTAAATTCCCATGACGTGACCGCCAGAGAGCGTGAATACACACTCGACTCCTGCGGCCTTAAGCGCCATTGCGGTCAACCGACCACCGTGGCTCACGACGTGCCCGACAGTATGGCGACAAGGAAATCGGATTCGTCGGTGAACGGATGTAGCTCGAACGACGAGAATTTCTGGTCGACCTTAAGTCCGGCGGCCTTGACGTAGGCGAAGTAATCGCTGAACTCGTAGTCACGTCCGCTACCAAAGCCGGTGACGATCCGGCCCCCGTCATTCAGGTGTTGGCCGAGGCGACGCAGGACTTCTTGGCGAGTACTGGCAGCGAGGAACGTCATCACGTTGCCAACACAGCAAATGAGATCGAAGCCTTCGCTAATTCCGACAGAAGGCAGATCGAGCTCGGCGAGGTCAGAAACGAGCCAGGTCGGTCCGGGGTGGTCTACTTCAGCGGCAGCGATCAACGCAGGGTCGACATCGGCGCCGACGACATCGTGGCCCGCAAGGTGCAGTGCCCCACCAGTCCGGCCTGGTCCACAACCGGCATCGAGAATTCGACTGTTTCGTTGTGCCATCGCATCGATGAGACGAGCCTCACCGTTGAGATCTTTGCCCTCCGCTGCCATCGTCCGGAAGCGTTCGATATACCAGTTGGAGTGATCGGGGTTTGCCTTAGTTTGTGCGATCCATTTGCTTGTCTCAACCATTTGATCACCGTAGCGGTGACGGCGGGTTGTCTGGCTGGCTGGGCCCTGTGATAAACCAGCAAAATGGCAGGAGACATAGATGACAGCGAGCGGCTCACGAAAATGGCGACGGGAGACCCCGAGGAATCCGTCGTGATGCTGAACCTCCTGAGCTATCGCGACACTGCGCTCGAGGGTTTCGGTGTCGACGGCCTCACCGGCCGAGAGGCCTACGGTGTCTACGGCAAGGCGTTCGCTGAGCTGAATCCTCGCTTTGGTGGCGAGCCAATCTGGATGGGACGCGGCCATAATTCGATCATTGGCGACGAAGACTGGGACATCGTCATCTTGGTTCGCTATCCCCGGCGTCAAAACTTCATCGACATGATCAACGACCCCGACTATCAAGCGATCGCCCCAATCCGAGCCGCCGCGCTGGCCGACTCTCGCCTTACCGAGATGACACAGATTCTTCCAAAGCCCTAGGGGCTCAAGTTGGAAACCTGCCTTGAACCCCTGCGATACTCGTCGCTCGACTCTGGAGGCACAAATGTCAGCTGAACCGATCATCGGATGCATGGAGCAATGGCATCGCCACATGAAGGGCGAGCTCGAAGGCGGACTCGACGCGATCCTTCACGAAGACGTCGTTTTCCTTTCTCCCATTGTCTTCAGCCCGCAGAACGGCCGTGACATCACCAAGCTCTATTTGAGCGCAGCCGGCGGCACGCTCGGCGGCGACGACAAGCCAGCGAGCGATGAAAAGGACACGAGTGGCGCATTCCGCTACTCAAAGAAGATCCTGCAAGGCAACCAAGCAATGCTCGAGTTCGAGACCTCGATCGACGGCAAGTACGTCAATGGTGTCGACATTATCACTTGCGATGACGACGGCATGATCACCGAGTTCAAGGTGATGATTCGTCCGCTGCAGGCCATCAACCTTGTCCACGCCCAGATGAAGGCGATGCTCGAAAAGATGACTGGCTGAATCAGCTAGCGTCTACGGATGGCAGCAGCGCTTCACATCCGTGAGTTCCTCGAGGCCGACCGCCTTGCGGTTATCGATCTCTGGATGGCGTGCGACCTCGTCCGCCCCTGGAATGACCCAAACAAAGACATCGACCGCAAGCTCGCCCATTCGCCCGAGGGCCTGCTTGTTGGGCTGTTTGACGACCAGATTATCGGCGCCGTCATGGTCGGATACGACGGGCATCGAGGCTGGGTCAACTACTTAGCGGCCAAACCTGACGCCCGACGAGCAGGTATTGGCCGAGCGCTTATGGACGCGGCCGAATCCCATCTGCTCGCGCTCGGTTGTCCCAAGCTCAACTTGCAGATCCGCTCCTCAAACACCACAGTCCTCGATTTCTACCAACGACTCGACTACAGCTTCGACGAGTGCCTCTCGATGGGCAAACGACTCGTTCCAGACGACTAACGCCTACGCATACGGGTCGTCGAACTCCTGCGCACCCCACCAGTCTTCGGTCGCCGGCTTCCAGTTGGGGTCGGGGTGAATGCAGTCGACCGGGCAGGGGTCGAGACACTTGTTGCACGCCGAGCACAGCTCAGGAATGATGATCACATCGATGTCGTGGTTGAAGATGGCACCCAGATACTTGGGGCAGGCTCGCAGGCACGCATCGCAGTTGATGCAGACATCCATGTCGATCATCAACGGCGGGTTCTTCCAGACTGGGTTCCGCTCACGAGTGGCGATGCGCAGTGCTCGACCGGCCAGGGGTTTGCCCGCGTCGTCGACCGGTTCCGGCAGCTCTGAAGATGTGGTCTTGGCGTCCCCTGTCATCGCCAGACCGTAGCCGCCCACCCCAAAACCGAGCGTACTGAGCTCAGTACGGGCTAAAACGGGGGCCAATGACTTTCACCCTTCGTTGCACGATCTTGCAAACCCCGGCACCAGGCGAGCTCCAGGTGCTCGAAGATCAGGTGTTGACCGTTGGCGACGATGGCCGCATCGTCAGTATCGAGCCAGCGCAGCCCGATCAACCGGCCGATGTGGTGCTTGCGAGCACAACCGTCGTACTTCCGGGCCTCATCGACACCCACCTCCACGCCCCACAGTGGCCCCAGCTCGGCACTGGCCTCGACCTGCCCCTCGAACGCTGGCTATTCGAACGAACCTTCCCGCTTGAAGCCCGCTACGCCGACACGCAGTTTGCGATCGATGTCTGGAACCAGATGGTTCCAACGCTGCTGAGTGGCGGAACCACGACAGCGGTCTACTACGGCTCGACGCACGAACCAGCCACGACCGCGTTGGCCCAAGCCTGCATCACCCACGGGCAACGGGCCTACGTCGGGCGAGTCGCGATGGACCATCCGGAGGGAACCCCAGAGTGGTACCGAGACGCCTCGGCGGCGGAGTCGGTTGCCGCGAGTCACCGCTCGATCAACGAGATCCGTTCGTTGACCGCCAACAACGGGCTGGTGCAGCCGATCGTCACCCCTCGCTTTATCCCTGCGTGCAGCGATGCCGCCCTCGAGGGGCTTGGCGAACTTGCCGTGGAAACGGGCGCGCTCGTTCAGACCCACGTGTCAGAAAGCGATTGGGAACACGGTTATGTGCTCGATCGATTCGGCGAAACGGACACCAACGCGCTGATTCGACTCGGTCTCGCCCGCGACCACAGCGTCCTTGCCCACGGGGTGCACGTGTCATCGGCCGATACGACCCGCCTCATCGAGGTCGGAGCTGGCATCGCTCACTGCCCGCTCTCAAACTCCTACTTTGGCAACGGCGTCTTTCCGCTCCGCCGGTCGCTCGATGCTGGCCTCCGTGTCGGCCTTGGCACCGACGTCGCCGGTGGCCCCGAGTCATCCATGCTGCGTCAGTGTGCACACGCAGTCACGTCGTCGAGAATGCTCGAGGACGGCGTCAACCCTGCGACCGGCCCTGATAGCAGAGGCCTACCAACCTCACGGATCGACGCGCCAACGGCGTTCTGGGTGGCAACGCTCGGTGGCGCAGAACTCCTCGGCATCGATGCCGGACTGCTTGCCCCCGGCCGACTATTCGACGCGTTCGCTGTCGATCTCGCCCCAACTGGCGGCCTGCACATCAATCCAGAACTCGACGGGTGGGAGTTGATATTCGAAAAGATCGTCCGACTCGGGTCTGATCGCTGCATCTCTCAAGTCTGGGTCGATGGCAAAGACGTGACGCCGTCGAGCTAGCGGTGCTCTGTCCGCCAAACCACCTTCAACCCAGACCAGACGTCATTAATCGCACATATTTTGACGTCAACGAGTTTCGTCGCGAGCACTTGGCCTCGGATGACATCGCCGGTGAGATCAGTCGGGACCTTCGATGCCTTCTTCGGCCAGGCCAACCAAAGGGCCGCGCTCGGAAAGATGGCATCGGCAAGTTGGTCTAGGACTGCGACCAGGTCGTCTAAACGAGTAAAGAACGCAACGGTGACTTTGGCGTCGCTGTCCACGTTCGACCGAAACTCGACGGCATCCGGCATCGGTATAAGGAGATCCCGAAAGCCAGGCGGCTCGTTCACCAGAGCTAAGACGGTCGACTCTTTGATTCCGAGTTTCTTCGCTAATGGAGTTCCTGAATATCCAGCGGCCATGGACCGACGATAACTACACGAGAGCGGGCGTGCCAGCTACGCCATCAACGGAGCAATAGCAGCTGAGTCGAAATACTCATCCATGCGAATGATGAGTCCGGCGTCATCGAACCGCGCTACGACGCAGATGTCGACGACCACTTCGACACCATCGGGGCGCACCAAGCGAACATCGTGCTGCTCGACAACCCCATCACTGCCGACGACGCGGCGCACGTTCTCGTAGCTCGACCGAATACCGGCCGCGGAGATCCCGCGCAGGTTTGCCATCAGACCGTCGACGCTCATGTCGCCTGATCCCGGTTGCGACACCTTCGCGTCGACGTTGAACATCGCCCCCAACGCGTCCCAGTCTTGGGCAGTTGCGAGGCGGAAGAATTCTTCGATATTCGCTTCAATGTTCATGAGCGAAACCTACTCCGGCGGCGCCGGCTGCAGCCAGAACACCAGCAGTTTCGGACTTGTGGCCCTGCCTCCGCCAAAAGTTTGTGCGTATAGTTGCCACGTACCGAGGCGACACAAGGAGACAACCATGAGTGGTAGCGGAGAGTTGTACAAGCGCAAAGACGGCCAATGGGCCTTCCGAGTGAAGGCCAGCAACGGGCAAGTTGTCGCCACCGATGGTGGTCAGGGTTATTCCAAGAAGTCAGCCGCCACGAACGCGCTGACGAAGTTGATGGCCGGCGAATACAACGGCCCAATCGCTGAGTGTTGATCGCTAGTCGGCGAGCGGATTCTCGTCGATACTGAAGCTCCCCGTCGACACGAGTTGGCGAACTAACGAGTCGAACCGTGACATCGTCGCTCGGTAGAGCGACGCGCCAACACTCACCCGCCGGATACCGATCTCGGCCGCGTCGGCCATGGTGAACCCGCTACCCATGCCTATGAGTGCATTGATCGGGCCGCCAGCCTCGTTTGCGATTCGGCGAAGCGTTTCGAGATCGCGAGGGCCGGGAGCGTACAGACAGTCAGCCCCGGCGGCGGCGAAACTCTGGAGGCGAGCGAGCACTTCCTCCATTGGGTTTGGCGCGTCGTAAAGAAAGGCCTCGGCTCTGGCACATATCACGAACGGTGCCGGCAGCGACGCGGCTGTCTCAACCGCAGCCGTGATGCGCTCAAGGGCGAGGCCACGATCGTAGAAGCCAATGTCGTCGTCACTCGACCAGTCTTCGATCGAAGCACCTGCGGCGCCCGCCGAGGCCAGAATGCGAATAGTCTCTGCGACCTCTTCGGGAGAATGACCCCATCCGTTTTCGGCGTCAACGCTGAGGGGGATATCGACGGCGGCGCAGATCGCCGCCACTTGCTCGGCGACCTCCCCACGCGACAGTGCCCCAACGCCGTCCTCACGGCCGAGCGAATATGCGTGACCGGCGCTGGTCGTGCCGAGTGCGTTCGCTCCCGCCGCCTCTGCCAGAATCGCGGCGCCAACATCGTGCACGTTGACCAATAGAAAGGTTCCGCGCTGGTGGAGTTCGTAGAATTCTTCGCTCATCGACCTGCTCCGGGTTGGGGGATTACGCGAGCGTATGCGACACCGATACTTCGTGCCGGAGACAGATGCCAAAGTCCGTGCCACGCCTACCATGGCGGCCTACGGAATCCGACCGAAAGAATCAAAATGGCATCGCCATTCCCAATCACCGAACTTGCTGACATCCAGCTAGGGGCGCCGCTCGACCCGGCGCAGATAGCGGCACTCGGCCTCAAACGGGTAGACGATGCCGACGGACCTGATGACGGGGCCGAAGAGTGGCAGGTCGGCGAAGACGGGCTCTCGGTTGTCGTGGACGATGGCGTCGTGTTCCTGATCAACGCAACGGAGCATGCTGTCGTCGCTGGCGCCAACATCATCGGGCTTCCGTGTGAAGACGTTGCCAAGGTGCTCGATCCCCCAGATCGATTCCACAACATCAACGGCGAATGGATCTACGAGAAAGATGACGACCTCTTGGAGATCGGCTTTTGGGGCGGCCATGTGGCCTGGGTGATGGTGACACGAGCCGGCGACACCTGATTCGGACCGCCGCCCACCTCATGGCATACTGACCCGACCGAACCTCCTGGAGCCCTGGTGAGTACCGAGACATTTCCTTTTCTGTCCGACGGATGGATCAACGCAGCCAAGCAGCTACGCGACGAGTTCGCGGGGGTCGCACCCGCGCCACCGCTCGAGACTCGAATCAATGTGATTGTTACCGGCATCCCTCACCGTGACGGCGACATGTTGGGCCATATCGACACGACGAGCGGCAGCACGATTATCGAGGAAGGCCACCTCGACGAAGCCAACCTGATGGTGCGAGTTGACTACCACACGGCCTATGCGGCCTTTGTGACCCGAAACCAGCAAGCGGTCATGCAAGCGTTCTTCGAAGGCAAGATCTATGTCGAGGGCGATGCCTCGCAGCTATTGGCGCTACAGAGCGGGCAGGTCGACCCCACAGGAGTCGAGATCTACAAGCGCCTCGAAGCCCTCACCGCCAAGGACGACTAGCGCCTGGTGAAGATGATGATCGACGTGCCCTTGCGGTGGAACTCACCAGCAGGAGGGTCGGTTGCCAGCACGGGAGAGTTTGGCGGCCCATTGGTATCGGAAACTACAAAACCGGCGGCTTCAAGTTTGTCAGCGGCCTCGGCCGCGCTAAGTCCAACAACGTTCGGTATTTCGAGATACGGCAACCCGAGCGAGACGACAATGGTCACCTCGCTACCGCGAGGCAACGGCGTCCCCACCTCGGGAGTTGCCGAGATCACGAGACCTTCGGCAATGTCGTCTGACGACGCCTCTTCGCGAACGACAACAAAACCAAGCTCTTCGAGGGCCAACGTCGCATCGGCCTCAGGCTGCTGCGTGATGTCAGGCATCAGCCTTGGTTCGGGACCGGCGCTCACCGTGAGGTCGATCAAAGTACCCGTTTCGGCTTCGCTGTCTGCTTCGATCGACGCGGTAAGCACGGTGCCGATGGGCACGGATTCGTCGTAGACCGTGTCGTCGATAACGCCGACACCAAAGCCCGCCGCCACAATGGCGGTAGTTGCCGCTTCAGCCTCTAGCCCCGATAGCTGGGGCACAATCCGCATCTCTTGGCCATCGGAGACGATCAGCGTGATGGGCTGGTTCTCCTCGAGAACGGTGCCGCTGGCCGGTGACTGCTCAAGAACGACGCCGGCGACAGTGCCGTCTCTCCGGAGCGGGGTGAACTCGAGTTTCCAACGATTCACTTCGATGCCGTTCTTGACGTCTTCCAACGTCGAGCCGACATAGTTGTCTACGACGTGAGTTGGGATCCGTATTTCTTCGTCGTAGTACCGATAGCCGGCGTATCCTGCGGCGCCAACAACGGCAAGAAGCAGTGCAAGAATATACGGCCATTTACGTCGAGTAGTCACCACGTCATCGTCGGCGTCGTCATCGCGACCACCGTCGTCGGGAACCATGTCGTGAATGAGCGTGTGGTCGCCAGTACGACGATTGGAAAGATCAATCACTTCGGTGTCCGCATCAAACAGCGCCACCTCGTCAGAAGGTCCGGCGACAGGTGTCTCAGCGTGGCGGACGAGAGGGAGCGGTTCTGGCCGGGAGAGCTCAGCGGCCGCGACTCGCAGACCCTGAACGAAACCAGCGGCTGTTGGTCGCAGCGAACGATCGGCTCGCCCCGCAGCGGTGAGCACTGCCTTCAACGGTCCGAGTTCGTCAGGCACGACGACGTCGTTTTTCTGCCGTTGGAGCATCGTGGCAATTGGAGTGGCCGACACGAGCGGCACTTCGCCAGTAACTGCCTCGATAAGCGTGAGCGCAAGTGAGTAGACGTCAGCTCTACCGTCGACCTCACCGCCGACCGCCTGTTCAGGAGCGGCGTATCGAACCGTGCCGATAAGCGCGCCCTCAGGCTCAGTCCAAGCCGACTCGGCGACGGCCCTGGCGATGCCAAAGTCGGCGACCCTGACGCGGCCGTGCTCGTCAAACAAGAGATTGGCTGGCTTAATATCGCGATGCACAAGGCCGCGGGCGTGGGCCACTACGAGTCCTTGGGCCGCGTTAAGGCCGACGAGCAACGCCTGTGCGGTTGATAACCTCGTTCCGGCACTCAGCATGTCGCGCAGGCTTCCGCCAGTGAGCAGTTCCGTTACGAGGTATGCCTCGTTGTCGTGTTCACCCCAGTCGTAGACCGCGAGTAGGTGAGGATCGCTCAACTGAGCAGCCACTTGGGCCTCGGCCAAGAAGCGGCGACGGAACTGCTCATCGGCAACAAGTCCAGGGTGAAGCGTCTTGACCGCTACCTTGCGACGCAACGACATGTCCTCGGCCATATAGACGCGAGCCGACGCCCCAGTGCCAACTGAGGAGACCAGGCGATAGCGCTCGCCGTATATGCGACCTAAGTGCTCGTCCACACGTATTTCGGGCACCTGGTGATGCTACCGACGATTCGGACCTAGAGCGGGCACACTAGGTAAATGCGAAAGCCACGGAGGCAGACGTTGATCACATTCGCGGCTCTCACGGCGGCGTTTGGAGCAATCGCTCTAGCCAGTATTTACAGCGGCGATCAGGCTGGCAGCCCCATCGTGAACACTGGTGCGGCCGCTGACGGACCGGTTACGAACGGCATCACACCCGTTGAAGGCTGGTACCCAAGAACCGGCCAGGGTGGCGCCTGTAGCGAGCAAGTCGGGGTTGACCTGATCGATGGCTATGCCGCAACGCTCACGATTAATGGCGTACCGATCGCCGAGAACGAAATGAATACCTACGAGCTCGCCGAAGCAGATGATGGCACCCGATCAACTGTGCTCTCCGCTGGCGGCTCACTCGGCCAGTTCACCTGGGGACCAGAGCCAGATTGTCCCGCCGGCGTCGTACTTCGACCCCAGAACAACGAAGTCGTTGCCTGCGTATTCGAAATAGGCGACAGCCCGGCAAACTGCCTTCCCTATCGCTACAGCTTCGATGTCCTTTAAGCAGTAGGCAACTGGCCAGTTTCGAGGAGGACCACGAACGCCGCTTCATCGATGGTCGGTACGCCGTGCTCCTCTGCCTTGGTCACCTTGCTTGCCCCTGGAGTCTCACCAATAACAACGGCAGTTGTTTTCTTCGAGACCGATCCTGGGTTCTTCCCGCCGCGTGACTTGATCGCGTCGGCGGCAGAGTCACGACTGAAACCTTCCAGCGTTCCCGTGACGACGATGGCCATACCGGCGAGCACCTGGGGCAATTCAGATGCTTCGGGCCCCTCGAAGTTGACGCCGGCGGCCCGGAACTTCTCGACCATGGCTATTGCCTTCTCGGACGCAAAGTATTCGGCTGTGCTGCGAGCAATAACGGGCCCAACCCCGTCGATGGCGGCCATGTCGTCAGCTGACGCCTCGATGATTCGATCCAGGTGGCCAAACGCGCCGGCCAGACTCTCGGCCCCCGACGGCCCGAGGTGTCGGATCCCGAGAGCGACGAGCAAGCTCGCCAACGGTCGACTCTTCGAAACCTCAATTCCGGCCCTCAGGTTGTCAATCGTCGTTTGACCAAAGCCTTCAAGCTCACCAAGCTGATCGAAGTCGATGTCGTACAGATCGCCCGCATCCTCAATAAGGTTCTGCGCGATCAGAATCGCAACGGTTCGTTCGCCAAGACCCTCAATGTCCATCCCGCCACGAGACGTAAAGTACTCAATCTGTGTCTGCTGGCGAGCGGGGCAAGCCGGGTTGATACAGAACATGTGCGCTTCGTCTTCGGGTCGAACGAGCGCCTCGCCACAGGTAGGACAAAGAGTTGGAAACTGATAGACGGGCAGGTCATCCGGTCGTTCGGCAAGCACTGGCCCGATCACCTCGGGAATCACGTCACCTGCTTTTCGCACTCGCACCGTGTCGCCGGGCCGAACGTCTTTTATGGCGATCTGGTCAGCGTTGTGAAGGGTCGCCATCTGCACGGTTGAACCCCCGACAAACACCGGCTCCAGCACCGCGAATGGAGTCGCCCTGCCGGTTCGACCGACAGAGACTTCGACCGCAAGCAACTTCGTCGTCCGCTCTTCCGGTGGCAGCTTGTAGGCGATCGCCCACCGTGGCGCCCGTGACGTCGAGCCGAGTCGGCGCTGTAAGTCGAGTCGATCGACTTTCACCACGTTGCCATCGATCTCATACGCAAGGTCGTGGCGGCGTGTTTCCCACTCCTCAATGAAGGCGATCACTTCGGGGATACTCGACACCGACCGTCGCTCGGGGTTGACAGGAAACCCAAGCTCACCAAGCCAGTCAAACGCCGCCGTGAGCGTTGGCAAGTCGGGTCCGCCGATGACCTCGCCCAACTGGTAGGCCCAAAACTTGAGGCCCCGTGAAGCCGTCTTCTGGGGATCTTTCTGCCGCAGGCTGCCAGCCGCCGTGTTCCGTGGATTGGCGTAGCGAGGCAGACCAGCGGCTTCTTGACGCTCGTTTAACGCGTTGAAGGCATCGAGGGGCAGATAGACCTCGCCCCTGACCTCAAGCACCTCGGGCGCTCCAATCAACGTTTGCGGGATGACGTCGATCGTCTTGATGTTCTCAGTGACGTCTTCGCCGACTTTGCCGTTTCCACGCGTTGCGCCCTGCACGAGGATGCCGTTCTCGTATCGAATCGAAAGGGCCAAACCGTCGATCTTCAGCTCGCAAATGAAGTCGAGTGCGTCGGTTTCCTCAAGATCGAGGCCGCGCGCCATTTTCGTAGCCCAGCCACGTAGCTCATCTTGATCGAAGGCATTGTCAATACTCATCATTGGCACTCGGTGCACGACCTCGGCAAACGTGTTTGAGGGCGCTGACCCCACTAGAGCCGTCGGTGAATCGTCAACCGCTAGCTCCGGGTGCGCGGCCTCAAGGTCTTGGAGCTCACGAACCAACATGTCGTAGTCAATGTCAGGGATCTCGGGCTCGTCGAGCTCGTGATATTGGCGATTATGAAATGCGATTTGGTCTCGGAGCTGTTCAATGCGAGCTGCTTCATCCACGTCGAGCAGGTTAGTCGTCACGACGGGTGAGCAGGAGGGCCGGGACGAAGGCAAACTGGGAACCGTGTCGCCAACTCCCACCAAAGCCGCAAGGCAATCGACGCTCACCACCCTCGGACTCTGGCCGGTGCGAGTGCTGTGGTTCCTCGTACCACTCATCATGCTCCCTGCGTTCGACGAAGCATTGAGCAACTCGTCGAGCGCGGTAACGACCCTCGCCGAAATAGGTCTGTGGGCTGCGTGGTTTCTTGGTTTCGTCGCCCTGCTCGCACCCTCGACGGTGTCACTCACCGTCATCCGAATCGTGGCCCCTTCCCTCCCCCTACTGCTTCTCGTTGGCGCCATCACTGGCAAATTCACCAGCTGGGTAGCCGCTGGTCTCATATTTGGCTTGCTTTTCTCGCTCGTCGCCTTGCTGCCCACAACCGGCGATCCGATGATCAACGGCTCCGCCTACGGTCCCGAGCGGCGGATGGCGCTCAAACCACCAGCGTCGACCCTGTTGGGCCCGATCCAGCTCGCGTGGGTGCTCATCATTGCCGGGGTCGTTTCCGGCCCTCTCCTGCTCGCGACTGACCACATCGTGAGCGGCATCATCGTCACGTGTATCGGTGTTTTCATTGCCAGCCGAATGGCAAAAGCGTTGCATCAACTATCGCGTCGGTGGGTTGTCTTTGTTCCCGCTGGGTTCGTCGTGCATGATTTCTGGACCATGGCCGAGTCGATGCTTGTGCAGCGACGCCTACGCCCCATGCTTGGCCCGTCACCGGCAAACGTCGACGATGCAATCGATCTGACTGCAGGCGCCTTAGGACTCGCTCTCGCAGTCGAGTTCAACGAGGCAGTGCCGTTCGCGCTGAAGAAGGGGCGAACTGTCATCACCCAGACGTCGAACTTTGCGATCTTCTCGCCCACATTGCCCGGCCGAGTGCTCGATGAGGCCAGGGCCCGCGGCATCAGCATCGGTTAGCCAGCTTCTGCCCACTTCCGCCCGAACTGGTCCCGCTCCAACCCTCTGAGAGGGTTGGAGCGGGACCAGTTCGGGCAAAGTACTAAGTTCTGGGGGCAGCGGCCTTACCGACTCGATCGATGAGCGCGGCGAGTAGCGGGCCATCGGGTGGCAAGACGACAACGATCTCGTCGACGCCGCTCTGGTCGGCCGCCCGCATTGCTGCATACAAACCAGCGGCATAGCCCACCGAGTCTTCGGGTAGCGACCACGACAACGGCCGTCGAGTGGAAAACGGCACGATGACAGCCGACGACGCGGCGATCAACGGCAACTGGTCCGCATCGGCGACCCGCACGGCCGCCTTGGGAGCGTAGTGCGACGCCATCATTCCTGAAGCCCGCGACACCGAGGCGGTGCCATCAACCACAGGTTCACCAAGAACAGCTTCGAGCGCGTCAACCGAAACCCCGCCTGGCCTTAGCAGCATCACGGCGTCGCCGACTATTTCAACGATCGTCGACTCGACGCCAACCTCGCTCGAACCGCCCTCGAGAACGAGATCGATCCGATCTCCGAGGTCAGCCCTGACATGGGTTGCCGTCGTCGGACTTACTTGGCCGAAACGGTTGGCCGATGGCGCCGCTATGCCACCCCCGAAGGCGGTGAGCAGGGCGAGCGCCGTCGTGTGATTGGGAACCCGCAGCGCAATCGTGTCAAGACCGCCAACGGCAACCTCGGACACCTTCGTGCTTCGGGGGACGACGATGGTCAACGGCCCGGGCCAGAAATGCTCGGCGAGTAAAGCAACCCGAGGATCAGTGCTTGTCGTCCACTCGCCGACTTGCGATGCGGCGCCGATATGAACGATCAAAGGATGCCCGGCCGGTCGACCCTTCGCTTCGAAAATCCGCGCAACCGCAGCGTCGTTTGTTGCATCGGCTCCGAGCCCATAGACCGTCTCGGTCGGCATGGCCACCAACCCACCGGCCTGCAAACACGCGACGGCTGCGGCGATGGCTTCGTGGTCGATCGGAGCGGAGGCAGAGTCGTGCGCCTCAGGCACCAGCGATTCCCCCACCGACGACCTCGTCGCCGATAAACAGCACCACCGACTGTCCAGATGCCACCTTGCGCTGCGGCTCATCCCATCGCACAACACCGTGCGACACGGTGGCGGGGAGCACGGCGCCATGGGCCGAGAACTGGACCATGACCGGCCCGTCGACCGGCTCGTGCGACCACTCGAGCGTCTCGAGGGGAACCACATCAACGAGCAGATCTTCTTGTGGCCCGACGGTAATGATCGCGTCTTCGTGATTGATGTCCGTTACGTAGCGCCGCGAGTCGTTGCCAGCCAGGCCGATTCCCTTTCGCTGGCCGATGGTGACCAACTGAACAGCTGGCGCGATGCCAATGGCCTCACCCGCTTGATCGACAATGGTCGCTGGCTTCAGCTTGATCCGATCGCCAAGGAACACTTCCTTGCCACCGGCTCGGGAGATAAAGCAGATGTCTTGTGAATCAGGCTTGTTGGCGACCCGCAACCCAATCTCGTTTGCAATCTCTCGAACCCGATCTTTTGTCATCGAGCCAACTGGCAACAAGAGGCGTCGGAGTTGGTTTTGGCCGAGCATGTGAAGCACGTAGGACTGGTCTTTGGCGGCGTCGGCCCCTCGAGCCATGCGATACACGCCGTCTGTCTCGGTAATCCGGGCATGATGGCCGGTCGCGATGAGGTCGAAGCCAATCTCGTCGGCTCGTCGCAGCAAGCGATCGAACTTGATGTGACGATTGCACTCGATACACGGATTTGGCGTGCGTCCAGTGTTGTATGCCTCCACAAATGGGTCGACCACATGCTCGTTGAAGTCGTCGCCGAAGTTGAATACGTGGTGCTCAATACCAAGCGAGTCTGCGACCCGGCGCGCATCGTCGACATCGGAGACAGAACAGCATCCCGTGTCGCTCTCGCCGCCCCAGAGTTTGAGCGTCACACCCGTCACTTTGTAGCCCTCTTGGACGAGCAAAGCCGCAGCTACCGAAGAGTCGACGCCGCCAGACAACGCAACTAGAACTTCGGTGGCGCTCATAACGAGCCTCTCGATCGGAGTTGGGCGATGGCGACGGGAAGAGTGGCAAGTGCCGCGTCGACATCAGCGTCAGTGCTTGTGCGTCCAAGCGACAGGCGGAGCGAACCAAGGGCGCGTTCGCGTGGCACTCCCATCGCTGCGAGCACATGCGACGGTTCGATTGCTCCGCTTGCACACGAAGATGCGGCCGTGGCCATGATTTCGGCCCGCTCGAGCAAGAACAGAAGTGCTTCGCTCTCGACATCATCGAAACACATGTGCGCGATATTGGGAGTCTTGAGCTGCCGCTCCCCCGTCTCGGAACATCCGGGAACAGTGGCGAGCAGGCCGTCGAGTAAACGATCTCTGAGCACGCGGATGCGATCTGTCTCAGTCGCTCGTTCAGCCATTAGCTCAACAGCAGCGACCTTCAGACCAGCAATGCCAGCCACGTTGTGGGTTCCACCCCGGCGATCTCGCTCTTGACTCCCGCCGCGACTTTGGGCCGCGAGCTTCACGCCACCCCTGACTCCAAGCGCGCCGACGCCCTTTGGGCCGCCAAATTTGTGGCCCGAAATCGAGATCAGGTCAGCGGCTGCCGCCTCGGTTGGCAGATCGAGCCACGCGGCAGCCTGCACGGCATCAGTGTGCACCTTGGCCTTCGGAGCATGCTGACGAACGAGCGCTGCGAGCTCGGTCAACGGTTGGATGACACCGGTCTCGTTGTTCACCAGCATCATCGAGACAAGCGATGTGTGCTCATCGAGGGCGTCGACGAGGCCTGACTCATCGACAACACCGTTCGCTTGCACGCCGACAATTCGACCGCCAAGATGTTCAACGGCGGCAAGAACGGCTGGATGCTCAACGGCAGAACACACAACGGCCCCGCCAACCCCGCCAACAGCAAGATTGTCGGCCTCGGTTCCACCAGACGTGAAGATCACATCACCGGGGAGAACCCCCAGTAGCTCGCCGATCGCCTCACGGGCCTCATCGACGATCCGATTCGCCGCTCGGGCAACACGGTGGCTGCCAGACGGATTGCCGTGCTCCTCACGCATGACGCGCGCCATCTCATCAATGGCGGCAGCCCTCATGGGCGTGCTCGCGGCGTGATCGAGGTAGTGGGTCATAGGGAGAAAGGCTAACTGCAAGAATTGCTGCTAGTAACGGGGAATGGATGGACATCGCCCCAATACCTACGGAGACGCCTTTGCCGACGTCTACGACGACTGGTATCGCGACGTGAGCGATGCCACGGCAACAGCTGCGCTCGTCGACGCCGAATCGGCATCGGGGCCAATTCTTGAGCTCGGGGTTGGCAGCGGCCGTGTGGCAGCTCCGCTCCTTGCACTCGGTCGAACGGTAATCGGCCTCGACGCGTCACGAGCGATGCTCGAACGCTGCCAAGCCCACCCCAACCTGCACCTCGTCGAGGCCGACATGGCTTCGGTTCCACTCGCAGGCTCGTTCGGCGGGGCGCTGTGCGCGTTCAACACACTCTTTAACCTCACCTCGCGCGACGACCAACAGCAAGTGTTCAGCCAGACTGCGCAACTGCTGGCGCCCGGTGGAGCGTTCGTTGTTGAGGCCATCACTGGCTCCGATCTTGCCGACGGTCCGCGGTCGTCAGTGGGCGTCTCGCGAATGTCGGTTGACGAGGTCGTGCTCAGCGCCACCTTGCTCCAACAAGATGACCAGACCATCTCGGGCCAGCACATCCAGATCAGCGAGGCGGGGATCAAGCTCCGGCCATGGGCGCTGCGGTGGGCAACGCCGCATCAGCTCGACGAGATGGCGACAACGGTCGGGCTGTCGCTCACTGACCGATTCGCCGACTGGGATCGAAGCGAATTCTCCGCATCAGCGCCGAAGCACATCTCGATCTATCGCCGAACTGCCTGACAGATGTTCTCCGCCCAGACGATTCGCCAACGCTGTGACCTGCCAGAAGTCCTCTAGCACATATTCGCCAAAAAGAATCTGCACGTCAACCGCGACTTTCTGGCACAGTAGTACGTCGGGTGAAGGAACCAAGGAGATATTTATGATTGAAGAATTCAAAGATTTCATCAACAAGGGTGGCGTGTTTCAAGCTGCCGTAGGCCTCATTATGGCCTTGGCCTTTGTGCCCGTTGTGGACGGACTGGTCAAGTTCATCCTTATGCCGATCATCGCCGCCATCTTCGGCCAGCCCGATTTCAGCAGCATCGGTTTCAACCTCGGCGACTCTCGCGTCTTCGTCGGCGCCTGGATCAACACCATCATCAGCTTCGTGATCATCGCAGCCGTGGTGTTCATGCTGATCAAGGCCTACATGTCGTTCTCGAAGCCAGCTGAAGAAGACGCAGGCCCAAGCGAGGTCGACTTGCTCGTCGAGATCCGCGATTCGCTCAAGAAGTAAGGCTTACCCCTCACTTAGAACGTAGCCATTCGGCGGCACAGGCGATCTCGTCTGTGTCGCCGTTTCGCGTTTTCGCAAGGCCCCACTTGAAGCGAAGCGCCGTGACCGGCTAGTTGTCGAGCTGCTGCAATTGGTCAGCGGCGAGCCAAGGATCGATGGTTCCCGCAAGCAGCCTGGCCATCACTCGTTGCCCATCGGGGCCAGCGAGAGCGGCCTCAAGTCGACGCTGAGTTGTGCCTTCGACGATTCGCTTCGCCTCACGCTCCAGTCGATTGGCCCGCCGCTCGAGATGGCTCGCTCCGCCAGACGTTGCCGCTCGGTGTCCTTCTATTGCCGCCTGAACGTCGGCCACTCCGATGCCTTCGGTTGCGACACACAAGACGATCGGTGGCGTCCATTCTCGCTCGCCAGCTAGTGCCAGAATATTTTCGAGGTCGTGGACCGTGCTTTGTGCTCCGGGCCTGTCAGCCTTGTTGACGACAAAAACATCGGCGATCTCCATTAGGCCCGCTTTGCTCGCTTGCACCGCGTCGCCCCACCCAGGGTTGACGACCACGACTGTGGTGTCGGCTTCAGACGCAATCTCGACCTCGACCTGGCCAACACCAACCGTCTCGATGATGGTCTCCTTGTAGCCACAGGCTTGCAGCACCCGGATACTGTCTGGCACGGCCACTGTGAGCCCGCCGAGATGCCCGCGGGTTGCCATAGAACGAATGTAGACACCCTCGTCAAGCGTGTGGGCCTGCATTCGGACTCGATCGCCAAGGATCGCCCCGCCAGAGAACGGCGACGAAGGATCGACAGCAACGACGGCAACAGGTCGTTCTGACTTGCGCATTTCGGCGACTAGAGCTGCGGTCAGTGTCGACTTGCCAGCGCCAGGGGCGCCAGTAATGCCAAATGTCCAGCCCGCGGCCGAGCCGAAAACCGCAGAACTTATCTGACGAGCTTCACCGCCACCACGTTCGACGAGAGTGAGTAGTCGGGCGAGCGCCCGACGGTTCCCCGCCTGCGCTTCGGCCAGTAGATCACCCGTTGTCTGCACCATTCCCGAATAATCCCCTGGTCGGAATCCCTGCGGTCCCTAGTGTGCAACACTTCGTTGCGAAACAAAACATCGGCCCGGCCAGCCGATTCCGAGCTTCCAATTAGTGTTCGGCCCGCGATCAGAGCAGGAGCCATTACGCCGATAGGCTGCGGCAGTCATGATCGGCCTACTACTTTCTACGCTTCTTGCCCACGAAGGGGGCTGGGACGAGTTCCTGCTCGTCGCCATTCCAGTGGTGTTCATTGGGGGCCTTCTGCTGCTCGCGAACCGTCGAGTCAACCAAAGACTTCGCGACGCAGAAGCAGCCAACGCCGCTGATTCGACAACGTCTGAACCTTGAAGACCATCGACTCCGTCCGCCTGGTAACGGCCGCTGAACTGGCCATGTTGCGTCAGCCACGAACCGACTTGTTGACCGAAACAGAGGTCACAGCGGGAGAATGGACCCAGCTCGCTGGCCCTTTCGAGTCGTATCGTCGTCGGCTCCGCGTACTCGACGAGGTGCCAGACGGGATCAGCGAGGTCCACGAACGAACCGACTTCCGGCTTGCGATCCCCGTATACCGACCACTCATCAATCAGCTGATGAAACGAGCGTTGGTCGACCTTGACCGTACGCCGCGACGCCGTTGGTGGTGGCCGAAAGAAATCGTGTCGACCACAACGACCACGTTGGTTGCGGCATTGACGATCCTGTCAATCATGGCTGGCTACCTTGGCGTGGTCATCGGGCAGACGATCACCTTCGCTTCAGCCCAATTTGGTGCGACCGACACTCAACAGGGCGA
>RCMY010000265.1_pt1 | contig 61325 bp, 58 predicted proteins | sample 2041341 | NCBI WGS metagenome assembly RCMY01 (sample SAMN09708234, study PRJNA481090) | Marine sediment metagenome, whole genome shotgun sequencing project.
TTTCTGCGTTTCGGAAGTTTCAAAATTCATAAGATATGACTAATTCTAAGGATTGAAAAGTAAGTAAAATGGAATTTTTCAATCCTATAATTTTTAGGGTTTATTCAATTGTCAAATATAATGCTATTCTGTCAAATTTTTCCAAAGGAAAGGAGTCTATTTTTTTTAATTCTTCTAATTTTTCTATTTTATTCACCTCTCTCTTATAATTAAAAATGCGTTGAGTAAGTGCATAATCAATATACGGCAAATGAAGTATTTCTTTAAAAGTAGCTTTGTTTAGGTTTAGTTTATTTATAGATGGTTTTTCTAGAACACAAAAGTGTTGTAACACTTTTTGTGCAGTTTCTGCATCTAAGTAGTAAACTTCAAAAAGTTGTTCATCATACGAATAGCCTTGCAACAAATCGCGATAAGAAATAATGCGTTTTGCCAGTTTCTCGCCAATACCGTTAATTTTTTGAAGATCTTTTTCGGTAGCAGTATTGATATCTTTTTTAGCCATGTTAAAAGCAGGTTTTTGCTCTTTATCTTTTTTGTTTATGGATTTATTTTCCGTCTTTTTTTTAAAATCTACCCATTCGGGGAATTTAAAATAGGGCGAAATAGCATCCAGCAAACTATCATTAATTTGGGTTACCTCTTGAAATTCTTTGGTAGAATTAACAAAAGCACCTGTTTTTCTAAAAGCTATTAATTTATCAATTTCTTTAGGTGACAGCCCCAATTGATACCCTTTAAAATCACTTATAAAGTTTGGGTTAAATGGGAAAATTTTGGGTTTCTTATTGGCTATTGCCTTTAAAGAATCAATACGATTTTGCATTGTGATACTCTCGTCAACGGAAAAACTATTTTCACCTGAATCAAATTCCCAAAAGAAATATAGAAACTGAACGACTAAAATTAAACCCGTTAAAAACAAAATCCCATTTCTTTGGCGTTTATTATACCAGAAATGGGATTTAAATTTTTTCATGTTATATTTTTATAGATGGTCTTTATAATCTACAGAACCTTCTTCGATAGCATCGTCTTTTTTATTGATAGCATTCATGTATCGGTTCAGTTCTTTACGAACAACCGGAGTTAGTAATAATACGCCAATTATATTTGGCACAACCATGGCAAAAATCATGGCATCCGAGAAATCGATTACTGCACCTAAACTGATTGAAGCTCCGATGACAACGAAAATTAAAAACAAGACTTTATATACCAAATCTGTAAGTTTTCCCTTCCCGAAAAGGTAAACCCAACCCTGCATACCGTAATAAGACCAAGAAATCATGGTTGAGAATGCAAAAAGAATAACTGCAATGGTTAAAATTATTGAAAAATGTGGAATAACGCTATCAAACGCTACCGCAGTAATTTCAACACCTTGTGTGATTTCTACACCATAATCCATGAATTGCCCGTCAAAATTGGTAATTATAATTACTAAAGCAGTCATGGTACAAATTACAACGGTGTCGACAAAAGGCTCTAAAAGGGCAACAATTCCTTCACTTGCAGGGTAACGAGTTCGAACCGCAGAGTGTGCAATAGCAGCTGATCCTACACCTGCTTCATTAGAGAAAGCACCACGTCGAATACCTTGAATCATCACACCGATCAATCCGCCTGCAATTCCCAATCCAGAAAAAGCACCCTCATAAATGAGTAAAAAAGCATCGCCTATATGTTTGTAATTTACCCCTAAAATAATTAGAGAAGCTAATACATAGATACCAGCCATGAAAGGCACTATTTTTTCGGTTACAGATGCGATTCTTTTAATACCGCCAATAATCACAACTGCCACGATAATTGCCATTACAATACCAAAATAAAAACCACCGTTGCCACCCTCAATATTAAATAATTTAACAAATTGTGCGGCAGCTTGATTGGCTTGAAACATATTTCCACCTCCAAAAGAACCTCCAATTACAAAAACAGCAAAAACTACTGCAAGAACTTTGCCCAAACCACCCATTCCTTTTTCACCAAGTCCTTTTTTTAAGTAGTACATCGGGCCACCGTAAACCGTTCCATCTTCTCCAACATCTCTATATTTTACCCCTAAAGTACACTCTGCAAATTTGGAAGCCATTCCAAGAAATCCTGCTAGAATCATCCAAAAAGTTGCACCCGGACCTCCAATTGAAAGTGCTACTGCAACACCTGCAATATTTCCTAAACCTACAGTTGCAGATAGCGCAGCGGTTAAAGCTTGAAAATGAGAGACTTCACCATCAGCACCGTCATCACGTAAAGTTTCGATAATATTGTGGTGATCATTGTCGGTAACATCCCCGTAAAGGGTATCAGCACCATGTTTTTCAATATCTTCATATTTACCTCTAACTACTTGAAGGGCAGTTCTAAATCCAGTAATGTTAATTAACTTAAAATAGACTGTAAAATAAAGAGCTCCACCAATTAAAATAATGAGTACCCACGGAATTCTAAAGGTTTCAGAAAAGGGAATTTCATAAAAAATGGCATCAACAAACCATCCGGTATATTCTTTGAAAACTGTATCGATTTTTTCTACAGTAGTTTGTTCTTGCGCAAAAATTGCTAATGGAAGTACAAAAAGTAAGATACTTAGTAGTGTTTTCTTCATTGGAAAGTTTTAGTTAGAATTTTGATGTCGCAATATCCAAAAAAAAACAGCTCGTTACAAGAAAAATGGATAAAATATGCAGAAGTATAACAAAATTCGAAATGTTTTTATGACTTTATTTTGAAAGTGTTAATACAGCGACGAATTTAAATAAAGCTTTTATTTAACTATTTTTCTGGTTAGTTTTGTTCTATAGTTCAAAGTAGATTTTAACATTTGAATTCTCGAACAATAATTGAATTAATTATGGGTAAAACAGTAGTTTTAGGAGCTTCACTAAAAAGTGATCGGTATTCAAATATGGCGATACACGATTTGGTTGCAGCTAACGAAACAGTTATCGGAATCGGTTTGCAAAAAGGAGTGGTTGAAGGAGTCAACATTTCAAATGAAATGTTGCCCATTGAAAATGTAGATACCGTTACTTTATATGTGAGTGCGAAAAATCAGGCTGTTTATTATGATTATGTGCTTGGCTTACATCCGAAGCGAGTAATTTTCAACCCCGGAACCAGAAATAAGGAATTGGAAGATTTGTTAATTAAAAACAATATTGCTTTTGAACATGCCTGTACTTTGGTGCTTTTAAAAACCGGACAATATTAATTCTCAATTGAAAATATTTCACCTTCCTCAGCCAGCTCGGTATTTTGAAAAACAGTTTGAGCTTCGTCTTTGAAAACTTCCAGATTTTTATATCGACTGGAATAATGTCCTAAAATTAATTTTGTGACTTCTGCTTTTTTTGCAATCGTGGCTGCTTGTAAAGCTGTGCTGTGTTTTGTTTTTTCTGCCAATTCTGCATTATCTTCTAAAAAAGTAGACTCGTGGTACAATAAATTAACGTTTTTAATAAAAGAAACTATTTCTTCATTATAAGCAGTGTCACTACAATAGGCATAGCTTAAAGGTTTTGGCGGGTCAATGGTGAGATTCTTATTCAATAATATTTGTCCATTTTCTTTTACAAAGTCTTTTCCTTTTTTTAGATTTTGATAGTCACATATTTCAATTTCTTCTTCGTGAAGAATTTTAGACATATCTAATTTTCTATCACCAGGTTTTTCTTTGAATAGAAATCCGTTGGTATAAATTCTGTGTTTTAAAGGAATTGTAAAAACGGTTACTTTATCATCTTCAAAAATTAATTCATTTTTTTTAGATTTCAATATATGAAAGTAAAGCGGGTACTGAACCCATGACTTTGTTAATTTGAGCTGTAAATTAATGATTTCTTCAGCTCCTTTAGGTGCGAAAATGTGTAACTCGGTTTGTCTGTTGAGCATGCCGAATGTTGAAATCAGACCAATTAAACCAAAAAAATGATCACCATGTAAATGAGAAATAAAAACATGTTTTATTTTAGAAAACTTCACTTTGAATTTACGCAATTGGGTTTGGGTGCCTTCACCGCAATCTATTAAAAAAAAATGATTGTTGATTTCTAATACTTGAGAAGTAGGGTGCGCAAAAGTTCGGGGTGTAGCCGAGTGACATCCTAATATGGTGAGTTTTAAACTCATTTGATTACCATTCGTTTTGAAATAACCTTTGATTTTGTTTTTAATGAATAAATATAAATTCCCGACTCAAGTTCATCCCGATAAAACGGGATAGAATTAGCGCCTTTTTTGGTTTTTATTTTTTGTGCATGAATTGTGTTCCCAAGTAAATCCTTAACATAAAAATTGATTTCAATTTCATCATCTGCTTGAAATCTAATTCTCGTGGTTACACTGAAAGGATTGGGCGATGCAACAACTTCATGTATTCCACTTAATGAATTTTCTAGGATATTTTTATCCATAGCGTCATCATCCTGTGCGAAAACTGGAGTCAAAAAGGTTAATAAAAAAAGAATAAAAAGTAGTTTTTTTACCATATGGTCATTTTAAAATCCTAAATCACGTTCAATATCTTCTAATTCAATCATGTCTTCTGCTTCTCTCAATGTTGGAACTGCCATGAGTTCCGCTGGTAAAATATTGTAATCTAATCCTTTACAAACAATTACGAAAGATTTATTTTCTTTTTTGTGTGATTTACTTTTTTGCGAAAATAGCAAGATTTCTTCTAATTCCATGTTATTATTCGCAGAAAAGTCTAAAATTAAATTATCATTTTTAAATTTATGATATTTTTCATCAAAATTCTTATGAAATTCTAAAATATTTTCAGAATTATTTTTTTTAAGATCTTCTGAAGGTTTTAACATAGTATAAAATGATTCTTTCTTGATAATCATAAGGTAAAATTAAAAGTATGTTAATCTCGTTTAATTTGTTCCGCTAATAAATAAATAACAGCCATTCGAATCGCTACGCCATTTTCTACCTGATTCAAAATTATAGATTGTTTCGAATCGGCAACATCACTAGTTAATTCCACACCGCGGTTAATTGGTCCGGGATGCATAATAACAATATCTTTATCAATTTCGTTGAGCAATTCTTTATTGATTCCGAAAAGCTGTGTGTATTCTCGTACAGATGGAAAATATTTTATATCCATTCTTTCATGCTGTACTCTTAAAACATTCGCAACATCACACCATTGCAAGGCTTTTTTTAAGTTGTTTTCATAACTTACACCAAGTTTTGTAATGTGTTTGGGAATTAAAGTTGTAGGACCGCATAATTTAATCTCAGCACCTTGCAATTGTAAAGCGTAAATATTTGAAAGTGCAACTCTCGAGTGCAAAATATCACCAATAATCACTACTTTTTTTCCTTTTACAGATCCTAATTTTTCACGAATAGAGTAGGAGTCTAATAATGCTTGAGTTGGATGTTCATGAGCACCATCTCCGGCATTGACGATTTTAGCTTTTACATTTTTGGATAGAAAATCGGCTGCACCTTCATGTGGATGTCGCATCACGACAATATCCACTTTCATCGAAAGAATATTATTTACCGTGTCAATAAGTGTTTCTCCCTTTTTTACAGAAGATTGCGCTGCCGAAAAGTTGATAATATCTGCTGAAAGTCTTTTTTCAGCCAATTCAAACGATAAACGGGTTCGAGTGCTATTTTCAAAAAATAAATTGGCAATGGTAATATCTCTTAGAGAGGGAACTTTTTTAATCGGGCGATTGATAACTTGTTTGAAATGATCAGCAGTTTTAAAGATCAATTCGATATCATCTTTATTTAAATATTTGATACCTAGTAAATTAGTAACACTTAGTTTGCCCATTTCTTATTGTAAAATTGAATGGTTATTACAGTTGTAAACATATAAAATAAATATTTTTTCACACTATATTTATATTAATTTTTATCAGAATTTAATATATAAACTACATCTTTTTTATCATTTTCTTTCCAGCCCACCTTTACTTGTTCATCTTTAATAACATCTACTTGGCGACCTAAATAATCGGGTTGAATAGGCAAATGTCTGCTAAATCTTCTGTCGATTAGAACCAGCAGTTCAATATTATTGGGTCTTCCGAAAGCTTGAATTGCTGTTAATGCGGCGCGAATACTTCTTCCCGAAAATAAAACATCATCAATAAAAACAACATTTTTACTGTCAACAACGAAATTAATTTCTGTTTTACTAGCTTGAAGAGGTTCCGTTCTTCTTCGAAAATCATCCCTGTAAAAGGTGATATCTAACTTGCCCAATAGAATATTTTTTATACCATATTCTTCTTGCAATAGATGCACTAATCGGTTGGCTAGATAAATTCCGCGGGGCTGAATTCCTATTAAAATGGTATCAGAGAAATCTTGGTGATTTTCGATAAGTTGGCAAGCCAGACGATGAAGAATGATGTGGATTTCTTTTTCGTTAAGTAAAGTCTTTTTAGCCATAGTAGCGATAAAAGCATTATTTATTAAACACAAAGTTACAGTTTTTTTTTATCATCATTTGATAAAAAAAAGGTGTTAATTAAATTGTTAAGAAAAAATATTGCCTCAGCCCATTTTAGTTTTATTCTCCATTACTTTAGTAATTCGAAAAAGTAAGAAATATGCAACTATTTTCAGATGGTCATGATGATTTGCCTTTAGCTAAATTTGAGTTGATGTTGAAAACCAACAGTGTTTATTTTTTCGATTCGAATGAATTTGAAGAAATAATTCTTTATTATATTGACAACGGTAAAATTTCTTTAGCGAAAAAAGCCTTGCAATTAGGTTTGACTCAGCATCCCGAATCGGTTGCAATTCGATTGGTTCAAGTAGAGTTACTTATTCTAGATGAAAAATTAGAAGCTGCTGAGAAAATACTTTGTGAATTAGAAGAAATTGAGCCTTCTAACGAGGAAATTCACATTCAAAATGCTAGTATCCATTCGAAAAGAGGTCATCATGAAAGGGCTGTTCAATCTTTAAAAACTGCCTTACTTTTTGCCGATGATGAAGCCGATATTTTATCGATGATTGGCATGGAATATTTATATCTCGATGATTATATAACAGCACGAGAAAATTTCGCAAAATGTTTAGATGTTGAATACGAAAATTATTCATCTCTTTATAATGTTATCTATTGTTATGATATGCTAGAACAGCATGAAGAAGCCATAGAATATGTAAAAAATTATATTGACAAAGATCCATACAGTGAAATAGCATGGCATCAATTGGGAAGACAATATTATATTGTTGAAAAATATAAAGAAGCATTAGAAGCATTTGATTACGCTATTTTGATCGATAAAAAATTTATCGGAGCACATCTTGAAAAAGCAAAAACTTTGGAAGCTTTAGAACGATTTGAAGATGCTATTAGTTACTACCATGCCACTATGGAATTAGATACACCAACATCGTATGCTTATTTGAGAATTGGAAAGTGCTATGAAAAAATGAAAAAGCCAAAAAAAGCGATTGACTTTTATAATAAAACCGTAAATGAAGATCCGTTATTGGATAAAGGCTGGTTAGCTTTGACTCATATTTTTGTCAAAAATAAAGACTATCAAAAAGCTTTGTTTTACATTAAAAAAGCCCTTGAAATAGATGAGGAAAATTATTTGTATTGGCACAAATATGCAGAGATCAATTTAAAATTGAATTTGTTTGAAGAAGCCGCACAAGCATATTATAAATGTATTGGTTTAAACGATGATAGGCTAGAGGTTTATGTCGCTTTAGCGGATGTTTTACATTTTGTTGGTGAATTTGAAGAAGCAATTCAAGTACTTTTTGATGCACAAGAAAAATATAAAGAACACGCCGAAATAACCTATCGTTTAGCTGGTTTGTTTCTAATAATTCAAAAAGATAAAGATGGTTTTATGTTTTTAGAAAAGTCTTTAAAAATTGACTATGAATACCATCATGTTATTAAAGATATTTTTCCTACCGTTTTTTCTCGCGATGAAGTAAATTCATTGGTAAAAAAGTTCAATACATCTGCCTAATTTATTTTATAACTGCGTTAATTCCGTTCTATATCCTAATTCAAAATAAGTATCTTTGACGCAAACCTTTTGTACATGAAAAGAACGCTTAAAGAATATTTTGTGATTGCCTTAAAAGGTATTGCTATGGGAGCTGCCGATGTTGTTCCGGGAGTTTCTGGCGGTACAATTGCTTTTATATCAGGTATTTATGAAGAGTTAATAAGCTCTATAAATCAAGTAAATATAAAGTCAATAAAGCTTTTGAAAACGGAAGGTTTTGCGTCTATGTGGAAAGCTGTAAACGGAAATTTTTTAATTTCGTTATTAATCGGAATTGCAATCAGCGTTATTACTTTTGCTAAAGTAATTCGACACTTATTAGAAACACAACCGATTTTAATTTGGTCATTTTTTTTCGGACTCGTTTTAGCAAGTATTTTTTATGTGGCAAAACAAATAACCAGATGGAATTTTGGAAGTGTATTCTTATTACTTTTAGGTGCATTTTTAGCTTATTTTATTACTACGTTAACCCCACAAAATGCCGATATTTCATACCCGTATTTGTTTTTGTCGGGTGCTTTGGCAATTTGTGCGATGATTTTACCTGGAATTTCAGGCAGTTTTATTTTGCTTTTACTAGGTGTTTATAAACCTGTTTTAGATGCTATTCACGATAAAGATTTTAAAATTTTAGGTATTTTAATGGCAGGTGCAGTTGTTGGTTTACTATCTTTTTCGAGATTATTAAAATGGTTGTTCGATCATTATCAAAATTTAACTTTAGCTGCTTTAACAGGATTTATTATTGGCTCATTAAATAAAATTTGGCCATGGAAATTTATTCTACAGTCTGAAATAATCGACGGAAAATTAAAAGTATTGCAAGAAAAGAGTGTTTTTCCTTGGAATTTTGAAGGAGATAATCAACTAGTATATGCATTAATTTTAGCGGCAATTGGCTTTGTTTTTATTATTTTTTTAGAGAAATTAGCAGTAAAAAAATAAATAGACTATGTCAAGTACCCGAACCATAGCGGATAAAATATTACTCTTTGTTAAAGGGCTTGCCATGGGTGCGGCGAATAAAGTGCCTGGCGTATCCGGAGGGACTGTGGCTTTTGTTGTTGGTTTTTACGAAGAATTGATCTATTCCTTGCAAAAGATTAACCGAAAAGCATTTAAACTTCTTTTAAGCGGTAGATTCAAAAGTTTTTATCAATACGTTAACGGTCGGTTTTTACTTTTAATTTTTGCCGGAAGTACCTTTAGTTATTTTAGTGTTTCTAAAATTCTCGATTACTTTATTCAGCATTACGAATTGTTTGTTTGGAGTACTTTTTTCGGAATGATCATTGGATCGATTTATTACATTGGAAAAGATTTTAAAGACTGGTCACGCCAAAATATTTTTGCTATTGCAGTGGGAATATCTATTGGTGTGGCAATTAGTTTTATGGATCCGGCTAAAGAGAATGACAATTTATGGTTTGTTTTCTTTTGTGGAATTATTGGGGTGTCTGGCATGACTTTACCGGGCTTGTCAGGTTCGTTTATCTTAATTTTAATGGGTAATTATGTTCTCTTGCTTGTTGATTCCGTTAACGAACTATTTAAAATAATAATCGATATATTTTCATTGAATTTTGATTTTATCCAAGATCAAATCAGAATGCGATATTTAAAAATAATAACAAGCTTTACTCTGGGTTCTGTTTTTGGGTTAGTAGTTACTTCGCATATTTTAGGGTATTTATTAAAGCATTTTCATCAAATAGTCACTGCCTTGATTATTGGATTTATCGCTGGTTCGTTGGGAATGGTGTGGCCATGGAAAAAGGAAATCTATAAGTTAGAAAATGGAGACTATTTGTTAGATAGAACAGGCAATAAAATTATTCAAAACTACGAACGTTATTTACCCGATATTTCTGACACTTCTACTTGGTATGCCATTGGATTTATTATTTTTGGAATCGCAATTTTGTTGGCGATAGATTTTTATGGCAGAAGTAATGTCAAAGAATAAAAAAAACTCCTACCTAAATTAATAGGTAAGAGCTCCTCATTTTATTTTCAAGGTAATTTACACCAACGACCCTAAATACCGTTCCGCATCAAGAGCAGCCATACAGCCTGTTCCGGCAGCAGTAATTGCTTGGCGATATTCTTTATCCTGCACATCTCCAGCAGCAAAAACTCCCGGAAGTTTTGTCTTAGTCGATTTTCCTTTTGTTAGTAAATAACCAACCTCATCCATTTCTAAAATTCCTTTAAAAATTTCGGTATTTGGTTTATGTCCGATAGCAACAAAAACACCGGTAATATCAATTACCTGTTTTTCATTTGTGATATTATTAAAAACACGAACACCTTCAACTACGCTTTCACCTAAAACTTCATCAATTTCAGTGTTATAAAGCACTTCAATGTTTGGAGTTTTTGCAACGCGATGTTGCATGGCTTTTGAAGCGCGCATATAATCTTTTCGCACTAAAATGGTAACTTTTTTACAAATATTAGATAAATAGGTCGCTTCTTCAGCAGCGGTATCACCTGCGCCAACTACTACAACTTCTTGACCTTTATAGAAAAAACCGTCACAAGTTGCACATGCAGAGACGCCACCACCAATCAAGCGTTGTTCACTTTCTAAGCCCAAGTATTTTGCTGTTGCTCCGGTAGAGATAATCACGGTATTTGCCTCAATAATTTTTGAACCATCTACAGTTACTTTGTGAATTCCACCTTTTTTATCTGCTAATTCTACTTTTGTAACAACTCCAAAACGAACTTCGGTGCCAAAACGCTCGGCTTGATTTTTAAAATCTTCCATCATGGCAGTTCCATCGGTTCCTTTTGGATACCCCGGATAGTTATCAACTTCGGTAGTTGTTGTTAACTGACCGCCCATTTGCATTCCTGTGTACATAACTGGTTTCAAGTCGGCTCTAGCTGCATAAATTGCTGCTGAATAGCCTGCAGGACCCGAACCAATGATAAGACATTTTATTCTTTCTATTGAATCTGACATAACTGATTTACTTTAAATTTAAGAACAACAAAATTAGATTTTTTTATGGTTTTAAAATACCTTTACGGATAAGTTTTTACAATAGATTTATAAATATTTAATATATATGGACTTTAAACATATTCGAAGTGCTGAAGAGTTTGATCAAGTTATTGCCGAAAATTTAGGAGTCTTGTTTTTTTTCTCTACAATAAGTTGTTCTGTAGGAGAAGCTTTAGAGCCCAAAGTAATTCAATTATTAGAAACTAAATTTCCTAAAATCCCCTTTTATTTTATTGATATGAATGCTATGCCGGCGATTGCATCTCAAAATAGTGTCTTTGTTGAGCCTACAATTCTAGTGTTTTTTGAAGAAAAAGAAAGTATTAGAAATAGCCGAAATATTAGTATACATACCTTATCAGATTCGATTTCAAGACTCTATAATTTAGCCTTTGAATAAGGTTAATATTTACATTGTTATTTGCATATTTAATTTTATATTTGCAAACCGAAATTTACTCGGGGTGTAGCGTAGCCCGGTTATCGCGCCTGCTTTGGGAGCAGGAGGTCGCAGGTTCGAATCCTGCCACCCCGACTTTTTAAGAAATCAATTAGTTACAAAAACTTGGTAATCGTAAGATTATCAGGTTTTTGTGGTTTTAAGGATGTGGTTTAATTTGAATTGATATAATTTGGAAAGTGTTGTACATAGTATCAAATTAATTGTAATTTATGTCTAGTAAAAAATAAATTGTAATTTTAGTTTGAATTTATTTTAATGGAGACCACTTTTAAAGATAAAATAAGACAAATTATTTTAGATCATTTAGATGATGAAAAATTTGATGTCAACCAATTAGCATCTGAAATTGGTTGGAGTAGGTCTCATACATTTAGAAAAGTAAGATCTCTTACAGGTATTTCCGCAAATCAATTTATAAAAGAGACCCGCCTTCAGGAAGCTGCCAAATTAATTTTAAATTCCAATCTTAATGCTTCTGAAATATCCTATAAAGTAGGTTTTAGCAGCCCATCTTATTTTAGTAAATGTTTTAGTAAATACTACGGTGTCACTCCCAGGGGAATATAAAGAAAAAAACCAAAATAGTTTTCCAGTTAATGATTCTGAATTAAAACACTCTCGATCGCGAATAAAAAAAATTCAATATGGTTTATATCTACTTGGAACAATATTGTTAATACTTGCACTAGTTTCAATTTTTAAAAGTAAAAATAACCCTCGAGAAATATCAATAGCAGTTTTATATTTTGATGATCATAGTCCGGAATCAAATATACAATGGTTTTGTAATGGACTCACTGAAGAAATTATTGAAAAATTAGCTGGTATAAATGAATTATCGGTAACCTCCCGTACATCAGTAAAACGATTTAGAAACTCTGATATACCTATTGATGAAATTGCAAAAACCCTTGATGTAGATTATATTTTGGAGTCAAGTGTGTCCAAATCAAAATATAGTGATTCTGTTCGAATTATTACCCAATTAATCAATGTGAAGGATAAACATGTTTGGTCAAATACTTATGATGAAAGTATTCAAAACTCCTTAAAATTACAAAATGATGTTTCTAAACTTATCGTAAAGCAACTTAATATTACTTTAAGTCCGGAAGAGGAAAAGAGCATTGAAAAGTATCGAACTGAAAATAAGGAAGCTTATAATTTATTTCTTCAAGCTGATTATCAAAATAGTTTGTTTAATAAAATAGCCTTTAATAAAGCAATTCCCTTGTATAAACAAGCTATTGCATTAGATTCTAGCTTTATTGAAGCATATATGGGTTTGTCAGAAATCTGGCAAATCGGTGGATTGGTTTGGGGCTTGTATGATGAGCACGAAGCCTGGGAAAATTCTAAACAATTATTGCTAAAAGCAAGGAGTATTGATAGTGCTAACATTCAGTTAGAATATAATTTACATTTAGGGTATTTTTATTATGAATGGGATTTTGAAGCGATGGAAAAGTACTATCAAAAAAGATTAATAAAATCACATTTTGATAATTTAACTGGTGTTATTCTCGACTATGCCTTGAAAACAGGTAGGTATAGTGAGGCATTTCTAATAAATGAAAGGTATATTAAACACTCTCCTAAGCTTAGTCACTTATATACTTTTAAAGCAGAAATTTTAATGTTTCTTGATAAGGCGGATGCTGCACTTGAAGTGTTAGAGCTTAATAATTCCTTGTTTAATGATGATTTTTATTATCTACGAGGGTCAGCAAAATTGTACTTCTACATGGAAGAATATGATAAGTCTAGAAATCAATTAAAAAAAATCAGAATCAATTTCCCCAATGATAATCCATCTATTTTTATCTGGCTAGATGCAGTTTATGCTAAAATGGATGAGGAAAATGGAAATGCCACATTATATTTAGATCAACTTGTAAATCTTTATAATTCAAATAGTTCAGGAAGTCCTGCTTGGTTTATTGCCCTCTACTATTCTTATTTAGGAGATTATGAAAATACTTTTATCTGGTTACAAAGATCATATGATCGTCATGAAGTAGAGATGACTTGGTTACGTGAAGAGCCGCTTTTAATTCCTTTACGAAATGATAAGCGTTATAAAGATCTTTACCATAAAATTGGATTTTCAAAAATTAAATAAGCTTCAGTTTCAATATAAATTCTTTTATTAGTAAAGAGAAATATTCTCACAATAATCGTGAATAGAATGCTATTATCTATGTTGTATTCTTCCCATTCTTAATACACTTCTTAATTCAGTACATAATTAATATTTAGATCAAATTTGATGAAGAATAAAAATTCTTTTTTTTCAAAATGATCCAAAACTACCATCAATGCTTTAGAATTACCATCATTTGGGACAGTATTACAATTAAAAAGTTTATTGTTTATACCATCAGAGCCCAACTGTAACTAATTTTATTACAAGGTGTTACAATGCTTTAATTTAAAAAGACCAGAAAATAAATTCGACAATAATTGTAACATAAATATTAACCACTTAAAAATATGACTTATGAAAACAAAACAAGTATTAGCAGTAATGATTTCATTCCTATTCCTTTTATATGGGTGTACGAATAATGAAAACAGTGTTGAAGAATCAGTCTTGGCTTCTAAAGCTCATGGATTCAAAAGTTCTGAAATTAACAAAACTTATCCAAAAGCACAAGAGGAGGTCTTAGAAACTTTTGGGGCCATTGCAACAAGTATAACCAACGGGGCCGGAAAGGGATATTATGGCGAATTTATGGACCAACTTATCTCTTTTCATGCCTATGGAGACAAGTTTACTGAATTCAATGGAGGCCAATCTTTCGATAGTGCGGGTAATGAACATAATGAACGTCAGTTATTTGGTGAAGATATAGAAGAAGATGGAGTTATACAATTTGCCGCTCTCCCTGGAACTTTGAAAGTTGCTGTATATTATGGAAATGTAGCAAATTTAACCTTTACCTCAGATTTTATACTGAAGCATAAGGAATATGGAGAAATCACAGTCAATAATCTTATTACTTTATTGTTTGTTAAAACCAAGGGTAAATGGAAAATGGTTCACGAACATCATTCTCCTGTGTATGTTGATGAATCAGAATTGGCTTCTAAAGCTTCTGGATCAAAGAAAAGACATCGATCCAGGGGTTCAGAAACTCACCAAACTTATTCACGAGCACAAGCAGAGGTCTTAGAAACTTTTGGTGCCATTGCACAAAGTATAACCGCCGGAGCCGGACATGGATATGATAGCGAATATATGGACCAACTTATCTCTTTTCATGCCTATGGAGACAAGTTTACTGAATTCAATGGAGGCCAATCTTTCGATAGTGCGGATAATGAACATAATGAACGTCAGTTATTTGGTGAAGATTTAGAAGTTGATGGAGTTATTCAATTTGCCCCGATAGAGGGAACTTTGAAAGTTGCTGTATATTATGGAAATGTAGCTAATCTAACGTTTACCTCGGATTTTATACTGAAGCATAAGGAATATGGAGAAATTACAGTCAATAATCTAATTACTTTATTATTCGTTAAAATAAAGGGTGAATGGAAAATGGTTCATGAACATCATTCTCCTGTGAAATAATAGAATTAAACATTAAAACGCAAAACCATTATGGTCATAATCCGTAATGGTTTTGCATAATATTGGTTTTGTCACTTCAATTTAATTTAGGGTTTAACCTATTTTTTTTGCTCAGATTTTCAATTAAAATTCTGGAATGACCTGATATTATGAACGATCAAATTACTTTGTTATTTGTAAAAACAATTAATGGTATGAAGATGTTTCATGAGCATCACTCGCCATTAAATAAATACTCTATAGGCTGCTTTATGTCCATTTTCCCGCTTTTTTATTCTAAAATTATATGGTGCATTTTAGAAACCTTGAAGTAAAATTCGGTTTAAGATAAACTATGGGCAAGTAATTTTACGTTTTTTCATTACGGCTTCTTCTCAAAAAATAACGGTTAACAGTTGCATATTGAATAAAATCTCATAACTAATTGATTATCAACTTTTTAAATGATATATAAAACTCCATGAAAACCATGAGAAAACTCCATGAAAACCATGAGTTTGAGAAACACTTAATTTCACTATTGTGGGGTATTGGTAACTGACATACCTTTATATTGATAAAGAAATCAATTATAAATCTAAATGCTAATCACAATGAAAAAAATTACTTTATTTAATTACCTATTCAGTGTAATTTTACTTTTAGGGCTAATCCCTAACATGTCTGCACAAAAACAAAATGCCAATTGGTACTTTGGTAACCAAGCAGGAATTAACTTTAATGATGGTACGCAGCCACCAACGGCATTGACCAATGGTGTAATGAATACTGAAGCCGGTACTGCATCTGCTAGTGATGACTCTGGAAATTTATTATTTTACACAAATGGAGTGTCTGTTTGGAATAAAAATCATGTTATAATGACAAATGGAAATTTAATAGGAAAATCTTCAGTTGCTCAATCAGTAGTAATAGTTCCTAAACCCGGTAATTCAGATCAGTATTATATTTTTTCAAATAGTGCGGATGATATAACAAATGCAGGTTTAAGATATTCTATTGTTGACATGGCCGCCGATGGAGGATTAGGAGATGTTGACAGTATGGAAAAAGATGTATTATTACTTGCAACATGTAGTGAAAAAATGACTGCCATTCTTAATCCTTTTGATAATACTTATTGGGTTGTTGCCTTTGGCCCTTATAGCGATCTGTCTATTTATAATGAGGATAGAGACGCTTATCCTTACAGACATGACACGTTTTATTCTTTTAAAGTTGATTTAATTGGAGGTGTAAATCCACCCGTTGAATCTCCTTTTTATTCAGGTGAATTTTATAAGTACGATACCACCTATTCAGGAGGGCAAATGAAAATATCACCAGATTATTTTAATTTAGCAATGGTACATAATGCGGATGATAGAGGTGAAAATGCTGAAGCCATTTATGTTTTTGATTTTAATGCCGGAACCGGAATTATTTCAGCTTATAGGAACTATTATGTTCAAGTAGATTTAAACTATGACAATACTTACTTTTATGGACTTGAATTTTCTCCTGATAGCAATATGTTATTTGTATCAACTATAGCTAGAGAAGTATCTGGTGCTTCAGCCATCCCTTTTGGAGAAATTTTTCAAATACAATACAGAAGTGAATCAAATTATTTTGAAAGAGTAATTCATGCAAATACCGATTCTTCTAATCCTATTTATTCGTTACAACTAGGTATTGATAAGCATATTTATGCGTCACGTGGAATTGATAAATTAGACGTTATATATAACCCGGATTACCCGTCAGTTCAAAATGTAGATTTCCGGGAAGGTTATTTTAATTTAAGTCCAAAGTTAGCAACCAAAGGGTTACCTCAATTTGTACCAGAATCATTTACTAGTCAAATAGAAAAAAACAAACCTAAAAAACCAGTAGTTCAAGGAAATCCGTTTAAGGATGAATTAAAATTAAAATTTAAATATATTCAAGATTATACTATGGAATTCTATAATTCAATGGGTACATTAGCTAAAACTGAAGTTTATGACACAATGACGAATAGAAAGATATATAAATTAGATACAAGTGAATTACCAACAGACACATACTACGTTATAATTAGAGATGAGCAAGGTCAAGTATGGTATGATACGCTTGTAAGAATCCCATAATAAATAATTCTGAAAATAAATTTATTATTCAATCAATAAACAGTAGTACAATAATTATTTGAGATAAAAGAGGCTTTAACGGGCCTCTTTTATTTTTCTCTAAAATTTCAAAATCAAATTAACTTGGATTTTTCCTTGCCTATTAACCTCTTAGCTTTGTGACAAATCGATATAAAGTAATCTTATAATTAGTGACTTTATCACTATAATATTTTTAATGGAGCAGCATAATACTGCAACTATTCACTGAAATTTTTATTACTAAATAATACTTGAATACGCATAGTAGTACTTTGTTGTTTGAAGTTGTTATATAGGTATGATCGTAAAATTTATTGCGAAATGAAGATCATTTTTTGAATCCTTAAAACGAAACAGTAATTAAATTGAATTTCATGTTCTACAAAATAAAAATAAACAAGTACTTTTTAAGCGCAATTATGCTTTTATCTTTGATACTTAATAACTATGCTCAGCTCCAAAATGCTAAATGGTATTTTGGTAATCAAGCAAATTCAACCTTTACCTCAGATTTTACACTGAAGCATAAGTAATATGGAGAGATTAAAATCAATAATCTAATTACTTTATTATTTGTTAAAATAAAGGGTGAATGGAAAATTAATCATGAACATCACTCGCCATTAAATAAATGCTCAATAGGCTGCTTTATGTCCATTTCCCCGCTTTTTTATTCTAAAATTATATGGTGCATTTTAGAAACCTTGAAGCAAAATTCGGTTTAAGATAAACTACAACTGCAAGTAATTTTATTGCTTATGCTTTGTGTCAGGTTCATTTTAGTTAATCTGTCAATTCTTTGATCAATACATTTTTCGCAAGAAGAAAAGAGTTTCAAATCCCAAACATCGGCAAAAACACGACCTGATCGAAGACGGATTCCATATTCTAAAACTTTTTCTAATGAATCGATATTTGGCACGTGAAAATCACCGTTTTTCATTAGAATATCCATTGCACCATTACCTGCTCGAACCGGAATTACGGCGCAACATTCAACACCAGATTCAAAAGCAAAATCAATCGATTTTTTTGCCCAATAAATACCTTCTTCTTCTGATAAAAAAGGAGGGCGTAGTAAAATAAAGGCACGAGATGGCAAGTTGTTTTGTGATAAAAAATGAGTAGCTCGACTAAAATCGGCAAGAGTCATTTGTTTATTTAATTTTAGTAGAACTTCCGGATGAACGGTTTCTAATCCTAATGCTATGTGAAGTTCGGGCTTTAGCATGTCCCGAAAACGGAGAATTTTTTCTGTTATTAATTTCGGATGGGATTCTACAATTACCGTTTCAAAATTTTCTAAAAGCGCAGCAATTTGCTCATAATCAGCTACAGGAATTGCTTTTTCATCAAAAAAACTCCCGCTATTGTATAATTTGATGTGCTTAACCTTTGGCATTTGAGCTAAAGCCCATTCTATTTGTTTAGGAATTGCTCCTACTGGAACGGGCTTATCTGTGGTGTTTTTCCAAAGATCACACATGAGGCATTGAAATGAACATTCTTTATTAGAAAGAAAGATAATAGCGGTATCTTCTATTTTCCCAGAAATGGTGCGTTCTTTTTCAACAAGCCAACCATATGGGCGAAATGCATCTACCTCATTTTTCTCTCCACGATTAGAAATTATCCATTTGCTATTGGTAATTGCCTCAGGATTTTTACTCATATTTTGATAAAAACTGCTTTCTGTAGGTTATTTCCTTTTCAGGGAAATGCTTGTCGAAGTCATTTTTAGAGGCTGCGCCATGTTGAAATCTTCTTTTCTCGAAAACTGGCATTTCCATTCCAGTAATTGCTTTTACACCTTCAAAAACAATTTGTCCTTTCAAATCGTATAGTTTTTGATGATCCCAATCGGTCATATCAATATATGGTACGCCTTCTGAAATTTCAATGACATTTGGTAAAGTATATGGACTAAATGCTTCAAAACCAAGTAAATCCGCAGGAGAGAAAGTTCGCATATATCCTCTACTCAAACCACCCGAATAAGTCAACGAATGTTTGATAGATTCTACACCCCAACCTTCATGATACAACATCAAATTATTCAATACACTTCGAATGGTTAATTCCGGATTTTCTTCAATAGGATAATCTTTTAAGTTTTCATCACCTCCATCACCGTCAATAATATATTTCCATTCCGGATAACGGGAACGAATTCCTTTCAATAACGATAAATTCATCGTAGCAGATTGAATATCTAAAGGTTTGTAATCTTCTACAACTTTAATGGCTTCTTTCCAATCTAAAGCGTTGTAATCTAATTCGATAGGTTCTAGAAACAATTCTAAATCAAGTTTTTGTAAAAACTGTCTTGCTTGTAATAAATCTGCTCCATCACCATCGATAGATAGGGTAAAAGCTTTTAATCGAGACGGACTTTCACCTAATTCTTTCAACGCATGATACATCAGTAAGAAAACAGAGCCACTGTCAATTCCAGCAGAAAAAGTTACTCCAATCGGACCGGTTTTGGCACGATATTTCAACCATTTTTTAATTTCGTTATACAACGCACCAATATAATCAGTACCAATTTGTTGGATACTATTGGCAGTATATTTATTGCGTTCAGGTGTGAAAAATCGAGTATACACCGGATTTGGATCTGGGCAACCCAATAATTCAATTTTTGTGATATAATGCGCCGGAACCATTCGTGTGTATGATGGATGAAACTGATCGTCCATACCTTCTTTAACCAGATAATCAAAAATTACATCGATTCGCTCTGCAATTACCAATTGAGGCCCAACCGCTCTTTTTGCTATAAAATATCGTAACGGACGACCAATGGAACGTGCCATTCGGATAGTTTTTCCTTCTACCGAAATCAAAGAAAATTGCCCGTCAATTTTACGTACTTCTTCCACATCACCTGATTTTACAAGCTCAATTGCTTGCTCTTGCGTCATATTATAAATGATATTTTTTTCAGGATTCGTGAGATCAATCACTTTACTTACGTACATACTATTCATCTTCGTTTTTTTTTAATTATTATATTAATCAAAGCAGTCAAAAATACGCCATTTGCGGCAATTTTTTTATTTACTTGCTAATCCTTTTCCTTGTTGAATGATAAGATATTGGTTGGGTTTAATGTTTGTAAACATTTCAACTCTACCATCCGACCATTTTATTTCCAATTTGTTAATTAGTTTTTCTTGGCCTAGTCCTATATGAATTCGTGGATCGTTATTTGACAAATATCCAGAAGTCCATTGATTTACATGAACTTGTTTTTTACTATTTGTGGTAACGGTTATTTTTGCGCCTATAGCGGATGCAATTCCTTTTTCTCCTTTTAAAGTAATTCCTAACCAATTATTTTTAGTACTGCTATCATTGCGAAGTAGGGCGGGAGCAGCTTGTAAATCGACATGAGAAATAATAACATCTAAATCGCCATCATTATCATAATCCCAAACCGCTAAACCTCTTCCAGAACGTTTGGTAGAAAAATAAGCGCTATATTCTTTACCAACATCTTTAAAATTACCTTTACCATCATTTTCTAACAAAACCGGATATTGTAAAATAAGTTCTTCTGCAGTTCCGTTTGATGAAATAATATCTAAATCACCATCGTTGTCGAAATCAAAAAGTGCAGTTCCCCAACTGCCTTTGCCTGCAAAGGATTTTGCAACACCACTTTTTTCTGTTATATCTTTAAATAGCCCATTACCTAAATTTTGATATAAAGCGCCATATTTTAAATCGCCTACCAAAACATCGATCAAGCCATCACCATCGATGTCGCCAATTGTTGCGTGCATCGAACCGGTAACATGGCCTTGACTATTAACAGCTACTCCACTTGGCACGCCAACTTCTTTATAGTTGCCATTATCATTTCTGAAAAGATAGTTCATTTGATGATCGTTTGCTTGAAAAATGTCTAAATCGCCGTCATCATCATAATCATAAACTGTTAAACCCATGCATTTTGAATCAGGAAAAAACAATTCTTTTTTCTTCGTTACATCTACAAATTTACCATCGGCTTGTTGCTCGTACAACATGGACGCTTGCCCATTATATTCAGAAGGATGCGGCATCATTCCGGGTGTTTGTGTGGAGATATATTTTGGGTCAAAGGCAAGAAAATTACCTACCATGGCATCTAATCTTCCATCTTTATTATAATCCCAAAAAGAAACTCCGATGCTCCATTTTGTAAAACCATTTAATTTTTCTGGTCCGGTTAATCCCAAAGCAGCAGTTTGTTCTGTAAAAGTGCCATTGCCATTATTGTGATAAAAAACATTCGGACCGTAATTAAGCAAGTAAAGATCTTGAAAACCATCGTTATCTAGGTCCATTGCTCCGGCAGCCATACTCCAATGGCGATCGTCAACACCGGCAATTTTAGAAACTTCGGTAAACGTACTGTCACCATTATTTTCATACAATTTATTCGAGGTGTCTTTGAATACTTTTCCTTCCGTTTGTGAAATGCCTTCGAGATAGGTTCCGTTCATGAGATACAAATCCATGAGACCATCGTTATTGTAATCAAAAACTGTGATTCCGGAACCGCTGCTTTCTAAAATATTTTCGTAAGAATAGTCGCCAAATGTGTATTTGAAATCAATTCCGGCTTGACCGGATACCTCTGTAAAAATCACATTTTTATTTTGTGCTAGGAGCAATGTTGGTATACAAATAGCTAAAACACCGAATAATAATCCTTTAAAATTCTCCTTCATTTAGTCGTTTTTACTTTTAATGGAATTGCGATATGCATCCATATTTACAGTTCTTGTATTATATTCTTCCTGATATTTTTGTAACTCTGGCGTATTTGGATACACGTCTTTTTCAGATGGTGGATAACTGCTCATGCCATGAAATGGTAGCGGTAAAACGGAATTACCAAATGCAGTGTTAATATCACCATCTTTTACCCACCCGACACTGTGAATTAAAAAATCTCTTTTCCATCCTTTTTTTAATTCTGGCAATTCTTTTGCGTTGAATTTCAAGGTTGTTTCATCGCCGGCATTAGAAATAATATATTGATTATCCGATTTCGTCAGAAGAGGTTTCACATCGCCATATCTCGTATAATTACCGGTTAAGTCACGCCATTTTGTATTGGTGTCAACGTTTTCATAATCAAACCAATGTGGCCCGTAACGACCACCTTTTTTATAGGTGCTTGAAAAACCACGGTAATGTAAATCTGCAGAAATTGGTTGTAAAATGCTTGTTTTTATCGATGTATCGGAATTATTTTCAGCAAAGAAAATTTGATCCCAATAAATTTCCATATTGGTTTGAATTCTTATTCTATGATCTTTACTTAAAAATTTTCCCGAAAGGTTTGCAATAACATTTTTATCTTTTCCCATCGGAAAACCTACATTATTAACGACGGTTTCCCATTCTCCTTTTTTGTTGATAACCTGAATAACTGGAGGTTGTACTTTTATAGCATCCGATTGCGAAATGGCAACATTAATACTGGCATCTGTCGGAAATATCCATCCGTTAAGTATAAGCATTAAATTATCTGTTGAAATATCTCCCGGATCGAGAATCAAATCATGCATTTCGGTAGTACCTTGGTATTTCGCCGGTTTTAAATTAGAAATATACTCATCATCTTTTTCTAGTATCAAAGAAAGTAAATCATTGTTTTCAGCATCTTTCGCCGCTATCGGGAAATGTTTTTTGCTCACTTGAATAATTTCCAAACCTGGAAATGGAGGAGGAGAGAATTGCTCCGGAACAAAAATATCTACCGATTCAGGATGATCAACAGCTACCAATTGCATTTCATCCATATATATAGTCTCCCAAAGTTCAGAAGTCATTTGCACGATGTATTCTCCGTTTTTTTCTTGAAGCATATCGCCAGATATTTTGATATAATCATCCGAGGCATCGGCAAAAGCATATTTTGTATTTCCACCCATAATTCCTAAAGGCATACCAAGAGCACTACGCCAAGTAATGTCTTTGGTGAAAACAAATTTCTCACCATTCCAAGTATATAAAAACGGACAAGACCCTTTCAAGGTTTGCGATTCGATAAGTGATTGGTCGCTGTCGGGCATTAAAATATTTTGTGGCACACCATTAGTCCAAGTTATTCGAATAATATCTGCTTTTGTTCTGTTTCCTAATCCAAAATAAACATTCGGACTATTTACAATAGTCGTTTGGTATAAATCTCCGGCACGCATTTCAACTTTTGCACCAATACCAAAATAATTATTTTTTGCGCTTCCGGTTCTTAGTCCTACTAATTTAATGTTGACATAATGGTTCAAACTTCCGCCGTCATTTCGCAATAGAAAAACGCCTCCGTTTAAACCTGCGATAACTAAATCAAGATCACCATCGCCTTCATAATCAAACAAAGCTATTTGGTTACCAGATTTTGGATTTTCAGGTAAAAGATGTGATACATCGGTAAATTTTTCGTTGCCTTCGTTGTGATAAAGTAATAAACCTCTACCATCTTTTTCTTTAGATTTACCTGCAATAACAATATCTAAAAGCCCATCATTGTCAAAATCGAAGAATTCAGTATCATAAGCATGAATGCCTTGAACTGCTGAAAACATTTCGGCACTGTTTTTTATCATTTCAAAAGTACCATCTCCTTTATTTCTAAATAATCCGCTATTTTCCTGAGAATTCCCAGTGAGAAATAAATCTAGAAATCCGTCATTATTCCAATCTGCAACAGCTACAGAACTGCTTCCGCTAGTAGTTGGAAGCCCACTATTTTTTGAAATATCTTGAAAAGCTCCTTGTCTTTGATTGGAGTAGAGGTTATTACTGGCATTCTCATTTGCCACAAATAGGTCAATGTCTCCATCATCGTCAAAATCACCAAAAGCGGCATCAATACTGTGTGCATCTGCGCCACCCGCTAATCCCATTTTTTCAGCCTGTTCTTGAAATGTTCCGTCGCCATTATTTCTAAAAACAAGATTTGAATTTGTTCTTGCTTCAAAAGCGTCTAAATCGCCGTCGTGATCTAAATCAAAAAATAATGCCTTGGTAGCTCCTGTTTTAGAACCAATAGCTGCCTCGTTAGTGACATCTTTAAAAACTCCTTTTCCGGCATTTCTATACAACTTGTCGCCGTTTTCCATGACTATATATAAATCGAGAAAACCATCGTTGTCGTAATCAACAAATTCAGCAGAAGATTCATTACCAGTATGTGTGATTCCCATGTCTTTAGAAATATCCCAGAAATGGTCTAAATCATTATTGAAAAGGTAATGCTTGTATGTAGAAGATTTTATGTCATAACTACCGGCATAGATATCAATATCTCCGTCGCCATCATAATCGGCAAGTTCGACATGTGTAGAATTTTGAAATTCAAGATTTTTATTCTCATCGAATAAACTCATAGCATCTAAACCAACAGCATTGGTAACATCGGTAAATTTAATGATATCAAGCAGAGATATATTTTCGCTGGTAAGAGAAATATGCTGTAAATTATAGGTAATCAACGGAAAACCAATAACTGAGCCACCCGGACCTTTCAAATCTTTTATTCCCGATTGATATGGAAAAGTAACTTTTAGGTAATTATGAAAAATAATAAATTGTGTAATTGCTTTTTCTGTATCCGGTATTCGCAATAAGCTTATGGTATTATTGAAATAATCCACCGCTTCTTTGGGAAATTCAGGAAACTGTTTTTGAATTTTTTCTAGTTGCTCAATTGCTTTGTCGGATTCGTTATTACGGATATAAATCTCAGTCAATTCCATAGCTGGAACTAAATTTCCGGGAGCTTTTTCTACCAGTTGCAATAAAAATATTTTACGCTCTTTTTGAGAATTTTCATCGTATTCTGCAGCATTTAATTCCGATAACAGATATAAAGTTTTTATATGATCTGGTTCAAACTCAATTGTCTTTTTCAATATGGCAATCGCCTTATCTTTTTGACTATCCATTTGATAAACCGTTGCCAATATTAAATTAATATCAGCATCCTTTGCATTAATCTTGATGGCTTTTTTCAGTTGTTCTTCCGCTTCAGCGTATTTCCCCATACGTAAATACACCAAACCTAAATTGGCATAACCAAGTTTTTCATCAGGAGCAAGCTCGATATATTTCAAAAATTCTTGTTCGGCTTCCTCTAATTTGAACTCTTCTAAAAAAGCCAGCCCCAAAGTTTGGGTGGTCATCAAATCAACCGATTTTTGTCGTTTATCTTCCTCAGATTCCTTACAACTGTATGTTGTAAAAGAAAATAGAACTAGTAAAAGTAGAATATAACTATTTTTCATGGAGTCAAAATTAAGAAATTTAGCAATAAATATGTGTATTTATTATTTTAAAAGTATCGAATTTCCTGAAGAAATATCTATAATTGAAGTTCCTTCTAAACGATTGCCTTTTTCATCAAACTTAATAGATCCTGTTGCACCTAAATGATTTGTTTTCGGTAGAATTTCTTGAAATTTTTCACGGTCAAAGCCGGAAGATTGTATTGCCGTTATAAGAATATTCATGCCATCAAAGGCATAGGCTGCAATGGCACTTGGCATTTTACCATATTTTTTTTGAAAGTTGTTTTGAAAGGATAACTCTTTTTCTTGCAACCAGTTACCGGAGGTGCAAACAAAAATATTAGTTTGAGTTGAAAGCCTCTTTATATCTAAATCAGATCCGCCTAAAAGGTTTGGTGTTCCGAAAATAGGGAAGTTTATTTTTTTCTCGCGAAGTTGCCGAATGATTTTCCAAGAGTTGGAAGATTCTCCGAATAAAACAATTCCATCGATCTCTTCTTTTTTAATTAGTTGAATAAAATTTTCAAAATTTTGAGAAGAATTTTTATACTTTAAATGGAGTGGTTTCGGTTTGTTAGCAGCATTTAATACTGCCAAAAAGCTTTCTGCTTCTAAATTGACATCGTAATTTTCTTCTGAGAAAACAGCTATTTTATTGCTAATTCTTTTAGAATAGATGGCATCGATTAAAGTCTTTGCTTGTTGATTGGCATTAGGTACCACATTATAAAACCATGGAACATATGCTTGTGCAAGTGTTGGGTCGCTCGCCCATGCAGATAAAAAAACTACTCTGGTTTTGGCAATAACTTGTTCAACCAAATGTGCATTACGACCGTCATGAGAGCCTAGAATTGCCCATACATTATCATCAAATACCATATTAACAGCTTCTTTAGATCCTGTTCCCCAGGGACCTTCCATAGACCGAGTTATGAGCTCAAATTTTTTCCCGTATTTAATGGATTTTTTATTGGCTAGTTCGATTGCCATTTCGGCAGCATTTTGCGCTTCAACTGATGTTTCATCAGTAACTAGCAATCCAATTTTTATAGCTTGTAAAGTGCTTGAATTTTTTTGAAAAGCATAACAATCTTGAAAAAACAAGAAAAAGAAAGTTAGAATTATGATGAGGTTTTTGTTCATACAATTTCTCTCCCAACAGCATTGGCAATTTTATGTAATTCCACCATTAATTCAGAAAACTCTTCTAGATATAAAGATTGCGGTCCGTCGCATAAAGCGTCTTCAGGTTTATGGTGCACCTCTAAAATAAGTCCGTCTGCTCCTGCTGCAATTGCAGCTTTTGACATTGTTGGTATCATCCATCGAATTCCTGTTGCATGGCTTGGATCAACAATAACGGGCAAATGACTTAGGTGTTTTAACATTGGTACGGCGCTTAAATCTAAAGTATTTCTAGTAGTGGTTTCGAAAGTTCGAATACCCCTTTCGCATAACACTACCTGATCATTTCCTTGATGTAGAATGTATTCTGCTGCGTTTAGAAACTCTTCAATTGTTGCCATTAATCCGCGTTTTAGTAAAATTGGTTTTTTACTATTACCTGCTTCTTTCAAGAGTGGAAAATTTTGCATGTTGCGCGAACCTATTTGAATCATATCGGCATAATTAGCAACAAGTTCCATTTGCCTTGTATCCATCACTTCTGTAACAACCGGCAATCCGGTTTCTTTGCTTATTTCTCGTAATAATTTCAGACCTTCTTCTCCAAGACCTTGAAAACTATACGGAGAGGATCGAGGTTTAAAAGCACCACCTCTAATAATTTTAGCACCAGATGTATGAACAGATCGTGCGGTTTCAAAAAGTTGGAGTTTGCTCTCAACTGCGCAAGGACCGGCAATAATTACAATTTCTGAACCTCCTATTTTAATACCATTGACGTCGACAATAGTCTTCGATTTTTGTTGAAGACTAACTAATGAAGGAACAGTAAACTTAACATCTGTTGGTAGATTACATGATACATTCTCCATAATATTTTTCTTAAGGATTACTCTTTTTACCTTTACTGGAATATTTTTTTATTTGCAAATTAGGACTTTCAGAATAATTAAATGTACCATTTTTTACTTTTGCCATCCAAATATCTCCGATATCATTCCAACTTCCATCTAAAACAATCGTGCCAGTAACACCTTGATAACCTTGAAAAGTTTTCAAATCGGTCAAAACATCTCGAATAAGAACACGGTTGAGTCCGGCCTTATTTATCGCTGCAAGAATTAAGCTCATGCCATCGTATGCGTGTGCTGCAAAAACATCCGGTTTCATACCGAAACGTTTGAGATAATCAGCTTGAAACTTTTTCAATGATGGATTATTTGCTTCGGGGTTATATTGACAAGTACTTACAATTCCTTCAGCCAAATCACCTGCTATATTTAAAAATTCTTCAGAAACAACTCTGTCAGAAGCATATACAGGTTGTTGCATACCCATAGCTCGAATTTGCTGTAAAATTAGTGCAGATTCTTTCGCGTTTCCCCAAATAAGAATGGCATCTGGTTTTATTCGATTAATATTATTCAATTGCATACTGAAATCGGTTTCTCCATCTTCGAATCTCTCTTCAATTCGCATTGGGTGTCCCATTCGTACTGCGACACCGGAATATTCCATAATTCCAACTCTACCGTAACGATTATTCGCTCTAATTACGGCTACCCGTTCATGCTTCATCGTTTTGTAAATATACGAAGCTAAAGCATAACCACTTTGCCTGTCATCACCAATAACCCGAATTGCCCATGGAATATTAGTTTCCGTAAAAGTTGGATCCGGATCACCGGTATTGACCATCATCATTTCCATTTTTAAGGTCGCACGTAAAGCAACATGAGAAACGATATCGTCAATAGAACCTAGCCAAGCCCATACTTTTTCTTCATCCATGAGCACCACTTCATTAGCAGCAGCTCCCCATAAACCTACATCATTATGAATCATTAATTTAAAAGGAAGGCCATTATAGCCTCCGTTTTTATTTGCTTCTTCCATAGCCAAAGTTGCACCATTGAGCATTTGTTTTCCGAGAGGAACTATCGGAGAACCTTCTAAAGGGCCAAGAAATCCGATGCGAACTTCTTTCAAGTCTTTAGGTGGAGTTTTTTCACGACCTGCGCCGTAAAATTGAATTGGTTCAATAAAATGATATTTATACGCTTTTTGAAATTTATTATATGGAAAAATTTCATCAGGCGTATTGCCGTACATCAAATCTTTTTCTTGCGCCTTGGCATTTTTGCACTGAAACATGAAAACCAGAAAGATAATTCCAATTATCCAAAAGTTACGTTTCATCATAATGATTTATTTTAAATTATTTTACTTTACAGATTGCATATGCTTCAATTTCAACTAACAATGTTTCCCAGCATAATCTAGCTTGAATTCCTGTTGCAGCAGGCAGAGGATCTAATCCTAACCATCCATAAAATGACGTTCTAATTTTATTAAATTCGCCATAATCACGTTCAATATCACGAAGGTAATTCGTTGTTCTTACGACATCGTGCCAAGTCATTCCTTCCGCTTCAAGCAAATTAGTAATGTTGACATAGGTTCTCCATAATTGTGCTTTAAAATCTCCGATATGTTCCGGTTGACCTTCTTCATTTACACTAGCAGTTCCAGAAATCACCACAACTTTATAATCGCCCAAATCTAAACGCAATGCTCTTGAAAAAGAAGATGGTTTTAGATAATCATAAGCCTCATTTATAGTATGTGGCGCATGTACAACATGTTTTTCAATAGGAGGTCTTTCTGCGTGGATAGTTGGAAAAACAGATTCACTTATTTTGTGATCTTGAGTTAAAATTCCTAGTTTTTTCATTTCTAATACCTCTCCCTCTGTAAGTTTCGATAGATCGATCAACATTTTTTTATTCCCTTTAATTTCCATTGTATTTTCCATAATCTTCGTTTTTACTTTTATTAATTTATCAATTTTGAGTTGTTTATTTTAGTAGCTCACCACGGCTAACGCCTTTGGATGTGGCAACCCATATTTGGTCATCTTTTACATCTACACCTATAATAAAATTATGGGATAAAGATGGAGACATCGAGATTTCCTTTTTATCCGTTCCTGTCAAAATGCTTACTTTGCCATTGCTATCATTCATGTTTTTTGTGTAGGTAACCCAATTTTTACCATCTGTACTGCTCAATCCTTCATCGGTACAAATAAAAACAACATCACCAGAAGCCTTAATAAAATTGATGAAATTACTGGCTAAACCGCTGTCATGATCAAAATATCCTTTCCAGTGTACGCCATCGTAACGGCTTAAACCAAAGTAGGTTGCGACCCACAAAATTCCGTTAGAATAAGAGGTTCCTGTTGTGATATCATGAACCACACCGTCATCAGGAAAAAGGTCGATTTCCATATTTCCATCAGGATCAACATAATCTCTAAATTTTTTGGTTTTTTTGGTATATTCTACAACACCACCACCCCAAGCAGCAATAAATATTTTTCCATCTCCGGCACAAACACCATAAGTCCACGGTTCATGCATTGGTGCATTTTGCTCGGTAAAAATTTGCCATTTTTTGGTATATGTGTCAAACTGACCCGCTCCACCTCCAGTGGCAACCCAAACATCTTTTCCGTCACAGGCAACCCCATAAATCAAATCGTTTGGCATACCGCTATTCATCTGTGTGAAATTTTCGAATTTACCTGTTGACCATCTTGTTAAGCCACCCATAGTGCCTAACCAAACATCACCGGTTTGTTCGCTAACATCTATGGCCAATATACCATTATGTGCTAAGCCATCCTTTGTCGTATAGGTTTTCCAATTACCATTTTCATAAACGGCAAGACCTTCATGCGTTCCAACAAGAACTCTATCTCCGTCTATTTTTACGCAATACGCCTTATCTCCAGGTAATCCGTTTTTAGAGGTGAAATTTTTCCAATTACCATAAATCGGCATGGTGTTTTCATTCGTTTTTGTAAAAACAGTCTTTAAACTATCGATAGGTTTTTTGTTGTGTTCTGAAATAACTGCGTGCGGATTTTCTTTAGGTAAAACAAATCCTAGAGAACCAACAGCAAATAGTACCATCATTATTGCGATGATTTTTGAATGCTCAGAAATAAATTTTTTCACCATAATTAGTTGTTTTAGTTTGATTTAAAAATGGATGCCTGTTGTATTTTTGAATCGTGATAATCATATTCGGGACCTCTTAAAGATTTTAAATAATCGATCAAATCATTCAGTTGCATTTTAGTCATGTCGTTTACATAACCATGTTTATCATCTTGACCGTAGATTGTCCAAATCTCTTCCAAAGTTTCTGCTCGTCCGTCATGCAAATAAGGAGCAGAGGCATAAATATTGTTAAGGTGCGGCGTGTCAAATAAAATAGAATCATCGCTTTTAGCTAAAGTGCTTACGTCTGCAGATTTTAAATTAGTGTAAAGAGGAGCAGGGTGACAAGTAACACATCTATTATTTTCTGGAATAACATTGCCAAAGTTATCGACACCTCTATCAAAAAGTTCTTTTCCTCTTTGTTGCGATTCGGTTAATTTCCCATTTGGATTGTACATCAAGTTAGGTGGATATTTAATACTTCTTTTGATATAAGCAGCAATAGCATCAAGGTCATCATAACTAAATTGTTCGGTTCTGGTTAGAACAGTAGAAAACCGCATGCCGTCTTGTTTGTAAACTGTTTGATTTTTCCCATTCCATTTAAATGGAGGAGTATCTCCTATCTCTCTTAAAGATTGGGTATTCGTAACATTTCTTCCCATATCTTTTCCTGCCATATTATACACTAATCCGTCTTCATGGTTGTCTGGATGACACGTATAACAAGCATATTGATTTTGAAAAGTATGTCCGGCATTATTAAAAAGTCGGCGACCTTGTCTGGCAACTGTGATTCGTAGCGGACCGCCCAAATCAATGGAGTTTTCTGTTTGAAGATTTTCTGTATTTATTACTCCAATTTTATCTTCGAGTTGCTCTGCGATATATAATTTTTTCCCATCCGGGGAAAGCGTTAAACCTTTCGGATTTGCTCCTGTTTTAATTCTTTTGATGACAAACCGACTACTAATTCCCAAATTATTGGAATAATCCTTTAATTTTTCTGTGGAGGTTTCATTTAGAATAGATCGAATCGAATCCATCGAAATTACGGTGATACAATCGGCGCCGGAATTCGATACAAAAGCTTTTTTACCATCGGGAGAAATTACAATATCAAAAGGATCGGAATAATAAGAATTAGGTTCATCTGTCACCAACTGAATAATTCTGCCATCTTTTTTTTGTTCGATAATACCAATACCATGTGTCATCATCCAGCCACCTTCTACCTGTACGGTTGGAATCAGGTTTTTAGGACGAATAAGCGTCATTAAAGCCAAGTCTCCGGAAGGAGTGAATTCAATGTTTTCCATCATATAGGCTTCGTCAATTTCAAGATGTTTGGTTACCATTTGGGTATCACCATCGATTTCGGTCAAATCGCTAATCAAAGGTTCGCCATAAGGTGCCATTCTTGCACGACGGCTGGTTACATATAATTTTTTTCCATCTGGAGATAAAGCAGTTCCAGTAGGGTCACTACCAGTAACTAACCTTTTATTCTCTTCTTTTGTGTTGAGGTCAATGATGGAAATATCAGATCCGAATGTATTCACAACATGCAAAAAATTACCATCAGAACTTAGGGCTAATCCTGAAGGACCATTACCAGTTTTAAGGGTGTCAATTACTTGTGAACTTGCCAAATCAATAACAAAAATATTATCTGACCATTGATTACTCACAAATGCTACAGAACTATTTTTATTAAGAATAACGCTATGTGGATGAACTCCCACTTTGATTTTTTCGGTTACCTCATTCTTCACGGCATCAACAACCAGTAATTCATCGGTATCTTGAGCAACAACATATAAACGGTTTCCATCGTTGGAAACAGCCATATTAAAAGGAGAATAATAATCTTCATTCATCATTTTCACGATGAACTTATTTTTTGAAGTACTTAAATGGCAAGAAGTGCACTTTAATGGATGGTCGGTTACAGCCGTTTTATAGTTGACATGTTCGCGAGCCAATTTTTGCCCGGGAAAATAAATAATTAAGCCAATTACAAACAGTGCTCCAAAAAATAGTAAGAATTTAATCTTCTTCATGATTGAATGTTTTTAATTCATTTCTAAGATGCATTTCGTTACTGTTTACGGGTATTATTACAGGGTCTTTTCTAACTGCAAGAGGCTGCGTGTTCTTTGGTGCCATTTCATTATTTTCATGGCATCCCACGCAACCACGTCGTTCATTCGGACGTAAATATAGCCAGCTCCCTGGTCCGCTCACAACGTTGCCCATTTCATCTAAGGTTTGGATTCTAAATGGCGTATCCGCCAGAATTCTAATATAAAAAGAACCGTCTTTTTCTGCATTTAAAATGCCCATAGAAGAATCCATTCCAAGAATTTCTAATTGTGTTGCTTTAGACGCCGCATTGCCATTAGTTTCTAAACTCGAATAATTAATATCTTGACAAACCATTAATGCTATTTTCACATCGGTATTCACTTCACTTGGCAGTTTTCTAGGTCGTTTGTGTTTTCTAACTGCAATTGCTTCGATTATTTGGTAGGTATCATCTTTATAAATAGCATCACCCAATTCTTTGTTTTTCGAATCAAATTCATATAACCCAAAATTTTCTTGATCTGAAGAGCGATATGTTGCAAGTAACTTGCCTTCTTCCATTGGAGAAATACTATAAAAAGATCCTTCAATTGCAGAGGATAGATTCACAGAACTATGTAAAGGACGATTGTAATTTATTGCAATAATATTTCCACCGACTTGATGTAAAGAATCCGATTCAACAAATAGAACTTTATGATTCTCGGTCTCCCAAGCAGAACTATTTAAATGATTTCCTGGAGCACTTTGATAGAACAATTCTTGTTTTGTTCCGTCAGGTCGCATTATCATGAAATTACCTTCTTTCTCATTAGGAAAAAGCTGTTTGCTAATACTTACAATTCTACCATCTTTTAACACGGTTGGTGCAAAATATGTATGCGGATTGTAGGTAATTTGGGTTTCATCAGTTCCGTCAAGTTTAGAGGTGAAAAGTGCTTGCCCTATTTTCACATTTGAATTTGGCAAGGATTTGCTAAATACTATTCGATCCCCAGGTACATAATCTGGGTCTATACAATTATCTTTAGAAGTAGTAATTTGTCTTGCTTTTAAGTTTTCCAAATTCATTTCCCAAACCTGCCAAATGTCATTTTCATTTTGTTGCGCAGCGAAAAGCATTTTTAAACCATCATATGAGATTTTTGGTGCACAAGCCGAAAAGAAATTTTTCGTAAGTTCTTGTAAAGATGCCTTGGGATTATTAGTATTTATTGAAACAATTCGTGCTTTTGGCAAGTAGCGCCATGAATTTCCGGTAACGTAATCACTATTTTGGATAATTCCTTCTATTTCGGTTAACACTAACATTCCGTCTAAGGATTTTTCTTTACAGGAAGAAAAAAAGATGCTTAAACAGCAGAATGCTATTAGGTTAATATAGATTATTTTTATTCTTTTTTGAGCCATTTTAAACTTATTCGGGTTCTTCAACGGTTAGAATTTGATTGGCTTTGATGTTTTCCAACACTTGTAATTTACCGGAAGGCCACTTTATTTCCACTTTTTCAACAATATCATTTTTTGAAAGTCCAAAATGAATTCTCGGATCATTTTGGGAAAGATACCCCGTGGTGCTTTTTTTCTGATTGGTTTGTATTTTACCTCCAGAAGTTAGTTTAATTCGGGAACCAACGCCATCTCTATTACTTGATTTTCCTACCAAATTCAGGGTAAGCCAATTGTTTTGATTGCCTTTATTATTTCTTAAAAACATTCCGATACTATCTAAATTCACAATGTAAATATCAATATCACCATCATTGTCATAATCGCCTAAACAAGCTCCTCTGCCTACATGCTCCTCTTTGAAGTATGTGCTGCGTTCAATAGAAACATCTTTAAATTTTCCATTTTCGATATTTTCAAATAATTGATCTTCCTGACCATATAAATGCTTCAGCTCACCGTTTGTTTTAAAAATATCGGCATCGCTGTCATTGTCATAATCTAAAAAGGAAGAAGACCATCCAACAAATTGTCCGGATGCTACCGAAATTCCGGAAGAATACGATTGGTCATTAAAAACGCCATTTCCCAAGTTTTCATAAAGAGAGCAATAATTATCATCAGAAATAAAAAGATCAAGTAATCCATCTCCGTTATAATCTGCAAAATCAACCGACATGCTTACGGTTGCTTCACCTGATTGGCTAAAACCTGTACCCGACATGACGCCTTTATTGGTGAATCCTTTTCCGGCATCGTTATGCCAGAGGTAATTTACAGTGTGGTCATTGGCCACATAAATATCGACAAACCCGTCGTCATTATAATCTGCTGCACCAACACCCATTGCTCGACCATCAATATCTTCAATACCCATTGCCTCGGTAACATCTTCAAAAGTTCCATCTCCATTGTTGCGATATAAAATATCCGGTTGACTGTCATAAGCTAATGGCCCAGGAAATCCATCTGGAGCATAATAGTATTTATATTCTGGATCAAAATTGAGGTAGTTTCCAACGTAAAGATCTAAAAAACCATCATTGTCATAATCCATCCAAACTGCTCCAACGCTACAGTTTTTTCCTCCACCAACCTTGGCAGCTTTTGTTATATCTGAAAAAGTTCCGTTACCGTTATTTTTATAGAGTGTATTTTCACCGTTATTACTTATGAAAATATCCGGGAAACCGTCATTATCAATATCTCCAACAGTTACGCCCATACTATAAAGAGAGGCACCAACACCTGCTTTTTGCGTAACATCTTCAAAAGTGCCATCTTTTCTATTGCGAAACAGATGATTTGTTGCCGCTGTTTTTGGCTTTTCACTTTTGCTGAAACCTTCTACCCAGGTACCGCTGCACATAAAAATATCCATAAAACCGTCTTGGTCATAATCGAGAAAAGCAGCACCACCACCAACAGATTCTATAATGTTTTGCATATGATCAGCACCAATGGAGTGTTTGAAATCTATTCCTATTTCTTGACCAATTTCTTGAAAAAATTCTTCATTCACCGCTGGAGGAGTTATACTCGATTGACTTTGAACTTCTGTAGTTTGTTTGGTATCCAAATTACATCCCGTAAAGGCAATAGATAATAGGATTAGGTAAAATAACCCGCTGATATTAAGGTGTTTGCTGTATAAATTCTTTAAAAAGAAAAGAGACCAATTGTTTTTAGGTAATTTTTTTATCATGCTGTTTTTTATAAACGAGATTCTGAAAATTCATTTAAAAATAATGCTCAAATAGGTGTGTATTTTTTGTTGTAAAGAAATCAAATTGTTTTGATGGTTTTATTCCCATCAGAACACTATTTAAGTGGTATCAAAAATAGAGGATTGCTATGGTTAAAATAATGACAAAAATCATATAGACTAAAAACTCTTTTACTTTTAAAAGCCTTTATATTTCTTGTTTTTAACCCTTTCGTACGAACACTCGTTTTTAGTTCTATTTTTCCTTATCAAAAGGCCAAGAAACGATGCCTCCTTCCAACACTTTCACATTTTTATAGCCCTGAGCTTTAATCAGCACGGCAGCTTCATAACCTCGAAGTGATATTTTGCAATACGTAATAATTTCGGTATTTTTATCTTTTGGTAACTCTAACAATCTTTTACGCAATTTTCCTAATGGTATAAGTGTTTCTCCAATACCCAAACGTGTGACTTCGTATTCATCAGCGCCTCGAACGTCTAACAAGAAAATTGGCTCATTTTGTTTTATTTTTTCAACTACTTCCAAAGCGGATATGCCTTCAAAAATACCATGCATTTTATTTTGTAAAATCTGAGCTGATGCTATACTATGGTCAATCGCCAATGAAAATGGGGGAGCATAAGGTAAATCGGCATTTACCATATCATCGATGGTTAAATTTCCTTTTATGGCAGTTGCCCAAATCGCCAGTTGCTTGCTTACATCACCAGGGCCAAGACATTGCGCTCCCAGAATTTTACCAGTTTCTTTCTCAGCAATTAGTTTTGTAATTAATAGTTGACCATTCATATACCCGGGTTTATCAAGGCTAGCATTTACTATTCTGACAAAATCGAAATTTTCTTTTTCAGCTTGTGATTCTGATAATCCGGTTATTCCGATGCCAAAATCAAAGAGTTTGCATATTCCTGTTTGAATTGTTCCCGGAAAAGTAGCAACGTTTCCACGGATAATATTTTCGCCGACTACACGACCTTCTAAATTAGCTAAATCTCCATATGGAGCGAGTACATTTTTACCGGTAATAATATTTTTTATCTCGCAACAGTCTCCCGCTGCGTAAATATCTGGATCGTTAGATTGCATGTATTTGTCTACTGTGATTCCACCCAATTCTCCTATATGAATACCAGCATCTTTCGCCAGTTTTACATTAGGTTTTACACCAATGGCAATTACTGCTAATTCACATGGTATTTCAGTGCCATTTTGGAGTTTGACAGCTGTTAGTTTTCCGTTTTCTCCGATGAATTCGGCTACACCGTTTTTGGTTATGACATTGGCTTTTGTCTTTAAATAATTTTGGACAAGTTTTGCCATTTTCCAATCTAAAAAAGTAAGCAGTTGCGGTAGTAATTCAACCATAGTTAATTCTATTCCGCTGAGGTGCAGTGCTTCTAAAGTTTCAATACCAATCAAACCACCACCAATAACTACAGCTTTATTTATTTTACCGTCATCTTTAATTTTTCGTAAATAATCGGCATCTTGCATGGACTGAAGAGTCGTAATTCCTTTTAAATTTGTTCCGGGAATTGGAGGAATATTAGGAGTCGCACCTGTTGTAATGACCAATTTGTCGTACTCTTGAAAGCCTGTTTCTCCGGTATGAAGATCTTTATATTTAATTCTTTTATTTTTTCGATCAATTTTGATAACTTCTGTATGCACTTTTGCGACAATTCCTTTAGCATTCCAATAAAAATTAGGGTCTCTAACCACACCTGTAGGAGTGCAAAGCAATTGGTTTCTATCGTCAAAAAATCCGCCAATATAATATGGAAAACCACAAGATGCCATTGATAAATCTTTTCCTTTTTGAAAAATGGTAATTTCAGCAAATTCATCCATTCTACGTGCTCTTGCTGCTGCTTTTGGTCCAGCAGCTGAACCTCCGATTATGATTATTTTTTTATGCATAACTTTCTCTTTTTATTAATTTGTATTTGAATTAAAAATTAAAAATCATTCCTGATTTTACTTGTTGTATTTTAAATTTCTCTGAAAAAGCAAATAACGCCTCCAATTGAGTGCAATGCGAAGGGTAGATATTTTCAATCTGGTTACTTTTTAGAAAATGAATCGTTTTTTGGGTTTGTTCGCTATTATATTTTAAATGAAAACCTCCTAGTACTGTTTTGACAGAATCTATTCCGGTAATTTTCCGGGCATAGTCAATGATATTGCAAATACCAGAATGGCTGCATCCGGTTATAATGTGTAGTTGCTCTTGCTGTATTATTACTAAAGCAGAATCGTCAGGAATGAAATCCGGATTTCCATTTTCATCTTCAAAAGAAGTATTTTGTGCTTCAAAAGTATTATTTCGAGGAATTTCTCCTAAAAAAATAATAGTATCACTTATATGGAATGGTTTTGCAGTAATTTTGAGAGTAAATTTTGCCATTAACTCTTCTCTGTTTAAAGCTAAACCGATGTTTGTTTTATCTTCTTTTCGGAATCTTTTGATAAAAGAATTGGGATGTGTAATTAGTGTTTTATCGGATAAATATTGCAATCCATTGCCGTGATCCCAATGTCCGTGACTTAATACGATAGTATCTATATCTTTTTGTAAATCAATATGCAATCGTTTCGCATTTTTTAAAAATACATTAGTATGTCCGGTATCAAAAAGAATCTTTTTACCTTCATGTTCAATGAGATAGGATAAGCCGTGTTCTGCCAGAAATTTGCCTCCGGCCGTGTTTTCAGTTAAAACTGTTAATTTCATGTAAGTTCTGTTGAAAATGGTGTTTTAGAGCATCAATAACCATAGATGGTGCTCGCACTGGTGAACGAGTTTTACTATCGACAAACACCACCACACTTTTTGCTGTGTTTAGAATAATTCCAGTTTTATTTGTTATTTTAAATTCAAAACAGAGACGAGTTCTAGGAAGCTCTTTTAGGATAGTGCTAATGGTAATCAATTCATCGTAATGTGCTGGTTTTTTGTATTTTATTTCGAATGAAATAACAGGCAGCATGATGTTATTGTCTTCTAAAATGCTATCATTGATTCCGTACTTTCGTAATAGTTCGGTACGAGCTTGATGGTAATATTTCATGTAGTTGGCATGATACACATAACCCATTTGATCTACTTCGTCATAGCGCGGACGTAACTGAATTATATCTTTTATCATTGTCTTTTTTTAGCTAAATATATGTTGCATTCGTTTTTCTTTAGTATCTAAATAATTTGAATTGAATTTGTTTTTTCTAATGACCAAAGGAATGCGCTTCGTAATTTTAATCCCGTTTTCTTCCAAGCCAGTTATTTTATCGGGATTATTGGTCATTAATTTTACTTTATCCACGCCAAGTGTTCTTAAAATTTCAGCACAAATTGCATATTTTCTTTCATCAGGTGCAAATCCTAAAGCAGTGTTGGCATCAACCGTATCCAAACCTTGTTCTTGCAGGTGATATGCTTTGATTTTATTCATCAAGCCTATGCCTCTTCCTTCTTGCTGCAAATACACCAAGATTCCACTGCCATTTTTTTCAATATTTTTCATAGATTGACTTAATTGTTCGCCACAATCGCATCGTAAAGAGCCAAATAAATCACCGGTAGCGCAAGCCGAATGAACACGTGTCAGAATTGTTTCTTCGGATTCCAAATCTCCTTTTACCAAAACAATATGTTCAAGTTTGGTCGTCTTTTCCTGAAAAGGAATGAGTTCAAAATGACCATATTTTGTTGGGAGTTGTACCTTTTTTCCTTGAACTAAGATTTTTTTATAGAAATTTTTCATTAGCTAAACTTTTTTTAATTGATTCCATATTTCTCGAATTTGAAAAGAAGTTTCGCTTTCTGGAAAATATTCAATAATCGTTTTTCCTTCATTCATCGCTTCTACCATTTTATGATCGAAAGGGATTTTCGCTAAAAGCGGAATAGATTGCGATTTGAGATAATTTTCTATTTCTTCTGACATTTCAAGGTGTAAGTCAAATTTATTTATGATCGCAAAAGTTTTTATGTGAAAAGAGTTAATAAGCACTAACAATCGCTGGGCATCATGTAATCCAGATTTTGTTGGTTCGATAACAAGAAGTACACGCTTGGTGCCAGAAAGAGCAGCAATTGTTGCGCAGCCAATACCAGGAGGACCGTCGTTGATAACAAAATCTAACTTATTTTTATGGGCAATTTCTTTTGCTTTATTTCGTACCTGAGTTACCAACTTTCCTGAATTTTCTTCGCCAGCACCCATCGTGGCATGAACCAAATCTCCAAATCGGGTCGAAGAAACATACCAATTGCCTGAGATACTTTTATGAGAAGTGATTGCATCGATTGGACAAACTTTTTCGCATAGTTTGCATCCTTCACATTGGTATTGATTTATAACCAAATAGCCTAGAGTATTGTAATGAATCGCATCAAACCGACAATAATCAATACAGATACCACATTCATTACAAATTTCGGTGTTAATATTAGATTTAGATCCGCCAGAGAATTCATATTGTTCTTGAATATTTGGTTTTAATAAAAGGTGTAGATTTGCGGCATCAACATCTTCATCGCAAAAAATAGCATTTTTTGCAATCGCAGCCAAAGCTCCGGTAATTGAGGTTTTACCAGTTCCACCTTTCCCGCTAAGTACAGTAATCTCCAGCATATCGCAATTTTTTAAAATAAATTGAATCCAGTATTTCTTGATATGCAATTGCAATTTCTTTTGGGGTTTCGTCAAATACTTTTCCCTTGGCGTAATTGGCAGCATATTTTTTATTGAAAGGAATCTCACCCAAAACTTCAATTTTCTCTACTTCGAGATACTCATAAATAACATTTGATCCAAGCCCGGCTTTATTAATTATAACTCCAAAAGGTTTGTTGATTTCTTTTAATAATTCTACCATTATTTTTAAATCATGGACTCCGAAAAGCGTAGGTTCTGCCACTAGAATTACAAAATCAACATCGCTTACTGTTTCAACAACCGGACAACTTGTTCCGGGAGGAGCGTCGTAAATTATTACTTCAAAATTTTCGGGGACTGATTTTTTTAATTCCTTTATTAATGCCGTTTGTTTAGAAGATCCAATCTTTAATCTACCAGTTACGAGACGCAAAGAATTATCTGTACGATAAGTAGAAATTGTACCTATGGTTTCTTGGTATTCTGTTATTGCGTCATTCTCACAAGCAATCAAACAGGCACCACAAGAATGGCACAAATCCGGATTAATTGCAGCAAAGTTAACCGACGGAATAACCGTAATCGCATTGAATTCACAATACGACACACACTTTTTTGAATAGCAACATTTATTGATATCAATTTTAGCAAGACCTTGTGTGCTTGTTATTTCTTCCGTTTCATAGAAGTCCGGAAAAAATATGTGGTCATTTGGTTCTTCTACATCACAATCTACCAACAATGCGTTAGTTTGATATTGATTTTTGAAAAAATGCAATAAATTAACGGAAACGATTGTTTTACCGGTTCCGCCTTTTCCACTGGCAACGGCTATTTTAAAAGACATAGTCCTACAGATTTATCGGCTTGCTTCAAGATTAACTCAAGATGAAAATCTAAATTAAAATGCTAAGCACTATAATATTCAGAGATAGGTTTGTTTTTAGTGATCACAATAGTTTCCTGTTAGATTTAGGCTACCATTTAAAAATTGTTCTGCTAATTCTTTCGACGCAAGTTTAGGTGCGCCAACAAAGACATTAACTCCATATTTGTTAAAAATAGTGATTGCTTTTTGACCTACTCCTCCAGCAATAATATCGGTAACGCCTTGCTCAGAAAGCCATTTTGGTAACAGACCTGGTTCATGAGGAGGAGGAACGATTGCAGATGAAGAAATAATATTTTTATTTTCTGTTTTGATGATTTCGAAAAATTTACAATGACCGAAATGAGCATCAAGAATGCCAGATCCGTCTGTTGGAATTGCGATTGTTTTTTCCATTTTAGTAAAATATTTTAATTAATTTTTGTTTAGTTTTTCAAGTATGTCTCCAATAGTGAGGTCTTCCTCTTGAAGAATAACCATTTGAATTTTGAATTTATCTAGTAAATCTTTGGCTTTGGGCCCGAAATCTCCAGAAATAACTTTTTGAACTTTCATTTCAATAATTTTTTCTGCGGTTTTTAAACCTGCGCCATTACTAGCGTCAATATGCATATTTTGATAAAAATTGACTTCTTTTGTATTTTCGTCAAATACACAAAACCATGCGGCTCGACCAAATCGTTTGTCGAATGTTGCTTTTATCGAATTATTAGAAGCGGTTATTACTGTTTTCATTTATATGTTTTTATTTAAAATATCGATTTTTTTAGATGCACAAATAGGGCATTCTTGTTTTTTAATAGTACTAGGTATGGTAAACCGAACATGGCAATCATTGCATTCAAACCAGTTTTTATCTAAAATGACGTTACCGTAAACAGCTTTGATTTCTTTTGTTTCTACCAAAGCCTTTGCTATTTTTTTTCTTGCATTTTCATATATTCTTGCAAAGGTTGCTCTTGATATGCCCATTAATTCTGCTGCTTCCTTATGATTCATGTTATCATAATCAGCTAGTTTAATGGCTTCATATTCTTCATAAAGCAATTCGATAAAATCGGTTGATTTAGAGACTGTTCCGTAAGGTTTGTATCCTTTAAAATTTGGCGGTGCTACTACTTTTCTTAACCTTTTTGGTCTGGACATATTTGTGAAATTGTATAATATTGAATTATTTACACCACAAAAGTAATGAGAATATTCTCATAATAAAAAATTTTGCACGAATTTATTTTGAAATTTTTCTATTTGAGTTTAGGAAGGTTTATTTTTTGCCGGAAACTATATTGTAGTTATAGTTTCAAAAATAACAGTAAGTAATTCTTTAAAGAAAATCATTTATTTTTTGAAGTAATTGTGTATAAAGCTAGATTTTTTTAATACTGTTGTCTTAGTGGTTATTTTTTCATCAACTTTTTTAAATCATCTGTATCAGAATAGGAGACACCCGAAAAATTAAGATCGGAAACCGTCATCAATATATCACTAGGGTTTGCGAGTTTTTCCTTTTCAAAGTCATTCTGTACTATGAAAATTGCATTTCCTTTAGCTACCCGATCATCTTCCGATAAGGTAATAGTTCCGTTCATACTTGCTTCCGGATTTCTTTCTAACTGGTTTGCAGATTGGTTGTAAAAGTTAGTAAATAATTTACCCTCTTTGTCAGGACGTTTGAGCTCCAACAAAACGCGTGTAAGTGTATTTGCATCTACATCGTATTCGAGCTGAACAGCCTCACTACCTTTATCTAGTTTCTTTTTGAAAGTAATCGTAGCGGTTCGCACATTCGTACTGCTATTTCTCGATACTAGACCGCTAGCCTCTGTATAGCCCCAATCTTCACCGTTTATCTTACACAAATAAGTATTATTACTGGTGCTTTGTGTAGATGTATTTTCTTTGCTTTTCGTAGTGGTTTCTACCGGGTTTTCAGATGTGCTTTCTGCTTTTTTAGTTGTTTCTCCACAAGCAAACACTAATAATATTAACATGGATAAACATATTATTTTTCTCATGATACTATATTTTTTAGTTTCGAATTCTATATATAAAATTATGCACTTAAAATAAGAACGGATATAAAATATGTAACATATAATATAAGAAATGTAACATAAGATAAAAATGTAAAATTGGTTGAAATAGAACAAATCAAGATAAGTTCATTTGCTAAAACCATGTGTTACGTTTAAATTTTTCTATTTTTACAATAATTAATAAACCCTTATTCATTGTAGCACATGTCAAATTATAAATATTTTATATCTCTCTTTTTTATAGTAGGGATTTCCTTGTTTTTTTTTAAAAATGTAAACACCACAAAAGATCCAATAATATTTGGTAAAACGGCTAATCACCAAGCCGATAAAGATTATAAAACTCAAAAAAGAAACTCTCAAGAAAGTATTAATAATCTAAAATTACCTTATCAAAATTCAAATTTACCGGTAAGCGAGCGTGTAACTGACTTGTTGGAAAGAATGACCTTAGAGGAGAAAATTTCGCAAATGACTATGCGAAAAATGCAGTTTGATCTCGATTCTCAAGGAAATGTAACTAAAGAATCTTTAGACTCTGTTTTTAAAGGAGAAAGTGTTGGTTGCTTAGAGAGTCCGTTTATTGGTGTTGATGAAATTGCGAAATTCTCAGAGGCGGCAGACACCTATCTTCGGGAACATACCCGGCTTGGTATACCTGCGATTCAAATAGCAGAATGTTTGCACGGACAGTTAGCTTTCGGAGCAACAATTTTTCCGCAATCAATAGCGCAAGGCAGTACTTGGAATCCGGAATTGATAAAAAAAATGGGAGAAGTTATTGCAAGTGAAGCCACTTTATCAGGAGTTGATCAAGCATTATCACCACTTTTTGATTTGGCCAGAGATCCGAGATATGGTAGGGTAGAAGAATGTTTTGGTGAAGATCCGTTTCATGTTGCAGAGATGGGAAAAGCTTTTGTAATTGGTATGCAAGGAAATCCGGAAATTACAAAAACACATATCCCAGAAGGAAAATTGATGTGTACAGCAAAGCATTTTGCAGCATATAGTACTCCAATTGCTGGTATAAATTTAGCTCCTGTCGAAGTTGGAGAAAGAGATTTACGCAGTTTGCATTTGTATCCTTTTGAAAAAGTAATCAAAGAAGCCAATATTTATTCGGTCATGCCAGCATATAATGAATTGAATGGCATACCCTTGCATTCCAACACCTATTTAATGAAAGATATTTTGCGAGATACCTATAACTTTACCGGTTATGTGTTTTCCGATTATGAAGCCATTTGGATGCTCGAACATTTTCATAAAGTTACCCCTAACAAAGCTGAAACTGCAATTGCAGCTTTAAAAGCAGGAATAGATCTTGAAGCACCAAATGATTATGCGTATTCAGAATTGTATAATTTGGTGCAAACAAAAAAAATTGATGTTGCTCTAATTGATAATGCTGTAAAAAATATTTTGACCGTGAAGTTCAAAGCCGGTTTATTTGACAGACCGTATAAAGCTCCTGAAAAAGTTTCTTCTTTAATTCATAAAAAAGAGTCGGTTGACCTTGCACTTGAGATTGCCGAAGAGTCTGTTATTTTATTAAAAAATGATAATGATTTATTACCCTTAGATGTTTCAAAACTGAAATCGATTGGGGTTATCGGCCCGAATGCCGATCAAGTTCAATATGGTGATTACAGTTATACCAAAGATAATGCGTCGGGTGTCACAATTTTAGAAGGAATAAAAAATATAGCAAAAAACCAAGTAAAAGTGAATTATGCCGAAGGTTGTGGTATAACGAATTTGGATAAAAGTAATATTGTAAAAGCGGTAGAAGTTGCTAAAAAAAGTGATGTTGTGGTTTTAGTTATTGGAGGAACAAGTTCTACTTTATCAGGAATTGGATGGGGTGAAGATCGAAAAGATGATTACCCAACTTGCGGTGAAGGATTTGACAGAACAACGCTCACTCCACCAGGCGTTCAGCCAGAATTGATTCAAGCATTGCATGAAACAGGTAAGCCGATCGTAATGGTTATGGTGCATGGTAGAGCTTATTCCATTGCATGGGAAAAGGATAATATTCCTGCTATTTTAGAAGCTTGGTATCCAGGTGAGCAAGGTGGGAATGCTGTTGCTCGAATTCTTTTTGGCGAAACTGTTCCGTCAGGAAAATTACCGGTTTCTGTACCGAGAAGTGTAGGGCATGTACCAACGGTTTATAATGCAAAACCATCGGGAAAAGGATTTTATTGGAAAAGAGGTACTCCCGAAAAACCAGGAAGAGATTATGTTTTTTCAACACCGGATGCCTTATTTCCTTTTGGTCATGGCTTGAGTTATACCCAGTTCGATTATTCGGATTTGAAACTCGAAAAAAGTGTGATGAAAGTAACCGATGCAACCATCCGTTTAACGGTGAAAATTAAAAACACAGGTAAAAGAACCGGAAAAGAAGTGGTTCAATTGTATATCAATGACAAAGTTAGTTCGGTGACAACTCCTTCAAAGGCCTTAAAAAGTTTTCAAAAAATTAGTGTAGAACCAGGAGAAACAAAGTTAATTGACTTTTCAATTCCGGTAAACGAACTTGGGCTTAGGGATGCAGATTTGAATTATGTGATAGAACCCGGAGAATTTGAAATTTTGATTGGTAGTTCTTCTGAAGATATTCGATTGAAAGAAACGATTGTTCTTCAATAAATAAAATTATTTTAAGATGATTAGAATTCCAAAAGTTTTCGTTTTTTTAATTGCAATAGTAAGCTTGCTTTCTTGTGCAGAAAAAGAAAAGGAAAAAGAAACCAAAAAAAGACCAAATATCCTTTTTATCATGTCTGACGACCACGCCTATCAAGCGATTAGCGCGTATAGTGATAAGTTGATAAAAACGCCAAATATTGATCGTCTAGCGGATGAAGGGATGCTTTTTACGAATGCCTGTGTAACAAATTCAATTTGTGCACCATCTAGAGCAACTATTTTAACAGGAAAACATACCCATATTAATGGGAAAATTGACAATAAAATGCCCTTTGACACAACGCAAGTTACGTTTCCTAAATTGTTTCAGGAAGCTGGTTATCAAACGGCTATGTTTGGAAAATTACATTTTGGAAATAACCCAAAAGGGGTAGACGAATTTACAATTTTACCAGGTCAGGGAAACTATATCAATCCAGAATTTATTACCAATAGAGGAGATACAACCATTACAGGTTATGTCACTGATATTATTACAGACTTAACTATTAATTGGCTAGATAAAAAGAGAGATACCGAAAAGCCATTTATGTTGATGTATTTACACAAAGCTCCTCATCGTCCATGGTGGCCGAGTCCGGAAAAATTTAAAGAATTCAGCAAAAAAACGTTTCCGGAACCGGAGTCTTTATTTGACGATTATAAAAACAGAGGAACAGCGGCTAAAACCGCTGAAATGAATTTATTATACCATATGAAATATGGTCATGATTCTAAAATTCGTCCTGAAACGTTAGCTGAAATGGGAGATGTAATACCGTATGTTCCTCCATTTATTTGGAATGGTGTTGATGGTTTTTCTGGACCTTATAGCCGATTCAATGAAGTACAAAAAACACTGTATGATCCGATTTTAGATTCTATAAATTTAGATTTTAAAACCAATTGGCCAACGATGAATGACGAACAAAAAAAGCGTTGGAAATACCAGCGTTATATGCAAGATTATTTGGCATGTATTTCTTCAGTTGATGATAATGTTGGTCGCGTTTTAGACTATCTTGATTCTAGTGGTTTAGCTGAAAATACGATTGTTGTTTATACCTCTGATCAAGGTTTTTATCTTGGCGAACACGGTTGGTTTGATAAGCGATTTGTTTATGATGAATCGTTTAAAACACCATTGTTAATTCGATGGCCAAATGAAATCAATGCAGGAACAACAAACGATGAAATGGTTCAAAATTTGGATTTCGCTCAAACTTTTTTAGAGGCTGCTCAAATTCAAATTCCGGAGGATATGCAGGGTGAAAGTTTACTACCACTCTTGAAACAAAACGATGAAAAATGGACACGAGAAGCTGTGTATTATCACTATTATGAATATCCGGCAGTTCATATGGTCAAGCGTCATTATGCGATTGTCACCAAAGAATATAAACTTGTTCATTTTTATTATGATGTCGATGAATGGGAATTATACGACAGAAAAAAAGATCCGCAAGAGATGAATAATGTATATGATGATCCATCGTACGCCGATATCGTAAAAGATCTTAAAATAAAATTAGCAGAACTGCGGTTAAAGTATAAAGATTCTGAAGAATTGGATAAAAAATACATTGAGCTAAGCAAATAAAAATGTGCTTTAGGAAAGCAATTTTACTCATTTTTTGATGGATTTACTTTGTGTTTTCAAAACATGCAGCATAAACTTATATGCTTCTTATGGCTATCAAATAGCATTAAATTCATTGCAAACATTACTCAACCAAAACTTACATATGTTTAGTTTAAGCTTTGATTTTTTCAATATAATTGGAGACTATTACGGGGAAGTTAAGACCTTATATTGATTTTTTTCTACAAATTTAATTTTTAAAGCACACAATATCAATCATTTGCAACTCCAATAATAGCATGTTACATATTTGATATGAATTGTTACAAATGTGTTATGCGGAAAACACTTTCTGTTTTATTTTTGGGGTATAAAGATTTGGATTATTACAACACTTCCCCCTCAAAGTGTTTAAAAAAGAAGGATGCAATTTTAAAAGGTTGTATCCTTTTTTTAATTTATATACTTGATTTAAATTAAATACTTTTTAGTTTCTAAGAATGACAATATTGTACCATTTCCTAACTGTTAAATTATCTATTTTTACTATCAATCTTTAATTGCAATTCTATAATATCATGTCTAAATATTTTTATTTTTTATCCGTTATCTTATTATCAAGCACTTTTTTTGTTGCTTGTGAAGAATCAAAATCCGCCAAAGAAATTAAAATTAGCGAAAATATTCGCTTAAATCAGTTAGGTTATTATCCGAATGCCATAAAAAAAGTTGTTGTTGCAGATAGTATAACACATCAAAATTTTCAACTTTTAGATAGTAAAACGAAAGAGGTTGTTTTTGAAGGAAAACTCTCTGAAATACAAACTTGGAATCTTGCTGGTGAGAAAGTTCAAATTGCCGATTTCTCGGATATTAAAACAAACGGATATTATCAAATTTATATCGAAAAATTGGGATATTCTTATCCGTTTCAAATTAAATATAATGTTTTAGATACTGTTTTTACAGGATCTATACGAGCAATGTATTACCAACGAGTGAGTATTGCATTAGAAGAAAAGTATGCCGGAAAATGGCATCGGGAAATGGCACATGCTGACGATCAAATTTTATTTCATCCGTCAAGCGGAAAAACATCTGGTTCCATAAATTCACCCGGTGGTTGGTACGATGCTGGTGATTATAATAAATATGTTGTTAATGGAAGTTTTTCTTTAGGGCAATTCTTTTTATTACAAGAACAATACCCTGAAATAATAAAAGACAATGCATTAAATATTCCTGAAAGTGGAAATGGAATCTCCGATTATTTGGATGAATTAAAATACGAAATGGATTGGCTTTTAACCATGCAAGATGACGATGGCGGATTGTTTCATAAGTTGACTTCTAAGAATTTTCAAGGCATGGTAATGCCGAACAAGGCTACAGCACAACGGTATATTGTTGGTAAAGGAACGACTGCAACATTAGATTTTGCAGCCTGCGCCGCACAAGCTTATCGTGTTTTTAAGAATGTCGATGAGACTTATGCCAATACTTGTTTGAAGGCTTCTGAAAAAGCGTACGCATGGGCATTAAAAAATCCTGCTACTGAATTTCTTAATCCTGAAGATATTACAACTGGACAATATGGGGATAAAGATTTTAGTGATGAATGGTTTTGGGCAAATGCAGAACTTTTTGTAACTACAAAAGACAGTAAATATCTAGATAATTTAAAAAAGGATAACATTGATTTTGCCTATCGACCAGGTGATGGTTGGACAGTTTTTATGCGATTTATGGGCATGTTTTCGATGTTGGATAATAAAGATATTATTCCAGAACCTCTATACTCCGATATAAAAACCGGAATTTTAAATAGTGCAGATCAGTTGGTGAACAAAGCACAAAATCTCGATTATTTTCAAGCCGTTGATGATTTTCAATGGGGATCTAATAGTGACGTTTGTAATACAGCCATGATTATGGCACAAGCTTACCGATTGACAAAAGATCAAAAATATTTGATTGGCGTACAGCAATCTGCAGATTATATTTTAGGTAACAATGCAAATGGTTATAGTTATGTAACCGGTTTTGGTGCTAAAACACCAATGTTTATTCACCACCGTCAAAGTGCAGGGGATTCGATAGAACAACCAGTTCCCGGATTACTATCAGGAGGGCCAAATAGTCGCTTGCAAGATGCTGCAAGTGGTGTGATTTATCCTGAAAATCCAGCACCGATGAAAGCATGGGCAGATCAGGAAGAAAGCTTTGCTAGCAATGAAATTTGTTTGAATTGGAATGCGCCATTAACGTATATCTTAGGGTTTTTAGAGCAAGAATCGAACTAAACATTCCTTAAGAAATATGAAAAATAATAGCCTTTCGGCCGAAGAAATTCTGTTTTATAAAAATAGCGGATACTGTTAGACTAATAGTTCTCTGTGTTCGAACGAAAAAATAGCGGCTATTTTTGAAGAGCATATGGCACGAAAAGGCAATAATCTGCTTATGTATCGATAATCTTTTTTGAAATGAGTTTATTTTTTTCTTTCTATCTTTCCGATAAGAATTTTATACTATGTTGAAAAAAACAATTCCACCAATTGTCATCCGGCAAATATTCATTATCCTACTCATTTTATGGATGGCAAGTTTGATTTTTGGAAAAATGCTCCCTTATTTATCTGGAGTTTTAGGCGCTATTACTATGTATGTGCTTCTACGAAAATGGATGCGAAAATTAATTGTAAAGGGTTGGAGTTCTAATGTCGCAGCAACAGTTTTACTAATTTTATCTTTTGTTGGAATTCTTATTCCCGTTACCGGAATTTTATTCTTGTTAGGAAATAAGATAAACAATGCCGCTACAAATTATGAAGAAGTTGTTACAGCTTTAAATAAACAACTTTCCAAATTAGAGTATAAATTAGGTTTTGATTTATCTTCTCAAATTGATGGGGCGGCAATATCATCCAAGCTTTCAGAAGGCTTACAAAGTTTTGCCGGAGGAGCTTTTGATATTGTTATTTCCATCGCTATCATGTATTTCATGCTTTTTTATTTGCTGACCAATCGGGGGAAATTGAAAAAAACATTGTTTGAATATATTCCAATAAGTAATGAAAATTTAAAAGTAATTGGTGAAGAAGTAAATGTGATGGTTCGGTCTAATGCGTTGGGAATTCCTTTGGTGGCATTGGCGCAAGGAATTATTGCCCTTATCGGATTTTTAATTTTCGGAATACCTAATCCTTTTTTCTGGTTTGTGATGGTCGCAGTTGGATCCATGATTCCTTTTGTGGGATCTCTGCTGGGAATTGTTCCGGTGGTTATTTTAGCATTTTCAAATGGAGATTCTTTTCAGGCTTGGGGAATTCTATTGTACGGTTTTATTGTTGTAGGTTCTACCGATAATATCATTCGATTATTTGTGCTAAAAAAATTAGATAATGTGCATCCACTCATCACTTTGGTTGGTGTCATCGTCGGAGTGCCATTATTTGGATTTATCGGACTTATATTTGGTCCCTTATTAGTTTCTTTATTTTTAGTAGTGGTTAAAATATACAAGCAAGAGTTTGGTCAAAATAAAGAGGAAGAAATAGAAGTTTAAGCGCAAATAGTTGTTTTTAAAATAACGTTAATCGTGTGCTAAAGCTTTCTATGGGGAAAATATTTTCTTCATTTTTATGCAAATAAGCTTTTAGAATTCGCTGTATGTCTTTATTATCTTTTTGCGTTTGAATGGCATCGAGATAATCTTCAGTAGTAATTATTTTTGTTGTTTTATCTAGATAACCAAACCCTTTATAAATTCCGTTAAGGATCAATACATAGGCGTATTCGTTTGACATTCTACCGGATTCTTTGATGATGAAATTTTCCGTTTGAAATTGTACAGAGGCAATAGCTTGTAAAACTCTTTTATTATATATTTCGGCACTTTCTTCTTCGCGACAAACACCTTTACAAGCTTTTATTTGGTAGTGAAAACAACTGGAAACATTGGATTGCAAATGACAATATTTCGGACAAAGTTCAAAATCTTCGCATAATTTTTCTAAAAAGCTGCGACATTCGGTCATATTATAAAATTTGATCAAGGGATTAGGAACAAGCTTTAATCGGTTAAAAGCTAAATGCCGAATACCATTTCTATCCTCATAAGAAAATAAACCAATACTTTCTTGAGACCTTCTTTGTGAGCGATTGTATTTTGGAAATATTCTTTTGATTTCAGCTGATTCTACTAATAAAGCGAGCAATTCACTTCCGGTTTCGGTAAATGTAACATTACTCGTTTCGAGGCACATCGTAACTTCTTTTTTAGACTTATCGTAAAAATGGCTTAAAACACGCTGCTTGATATTGTTTGCTTTTCCGACATAAATTATTTCATTTTTTTCATTTTTGAAATAATAAACACCGGTTTTTTCTGAAATTTCGTCAAATATTTTCTTGGGTAATAATGGTGGCAAAGTAGCTTGTCGTGATCTTGGGTGTAAAAAAGAACTAAATACTTGTTGATCTGAGTCTAGCTGTATTAATTTATTTAATAAAATTGTTGTTGCTTCGGCATCTCCTCGAGCTCTATGTCTTCCTTCAATTACAATATTTTGTGAGGCGCATAATGGTCCTAAACTATACGAATTTAATCCTGGAATTAATTTCCGTGACAAGCGAACTGTACAGAGTTTCTTTCGCTTAAAATCAAAGCCTAAACTTTTAAATTCTTGCTGAATGATATTGTAATCAAAGTTTACATTATGGGCTACAAAAATTAAGTCTTCGGTTATGTCATGAATTTCTTTAGCGATCTCATAAAATTTAGGCGCTCGATGCACCATGTTATTTGTGATTCCGGTAAGATTGGTAATAAATGCCGGAATGCTACTTTCAGGGTTTACCAAAGAAGTGAATTCATTTACGACCTTTTCACCATCGTGAATAAAAATAGAAATTTCTGTAATTTTTGAACCTTTATAACCGTTTCCGGTGGTTTCTATATCGACAATGGCGTACATTATTGCAATGATTTTTCTAAGGCTTTTAACTCTACACCCAATTGATTCAACATACCGGCAATACTACTTATATTCAATTCGTGCGCTTCATATTCTTGCGTATTGATGCTACAGGTAAATTCCCACAATTCTAAAATTTCATCTACTGGAACATAATAAGGGTCGTAACGCTTGTTATCAGAAACTAACAATAACATTTCATGCTCGTCAATTTTGTCATACACACGTTTGTAAACGATGCCGTCATTTAAGGTGATAATAATATAAGTTTTGCCATTTTTCACATCGCGAACATCTTCTATAAATCGCGCCACAATATACGAACCGCTTTTTACGGGCAGCATAGAATCCCCTTTTATAGGAAAAGCTCGGTGCTTGCCCATAGGCAAAAAAGGTAATTTGATTCGGTTTAAATGCTCAATATATTCCGGATCTGAATAACCTCTTAAATACCCGGCAGAAGCTTCTACAGGAACCACCTCAATTAAATCTTCATTGGCGCCATCTACCGTAATCGGAAATAAAACACGTCGGTTTCCTATCGCAATAAAGCTCGCATCGTTTGTTTTAGATAAGTCATTTTTAATCAAAATATCAATCGGAACCTTAAAAAATTCCGATAAATCAATCAAAAAATCTATGGGAGGAATTGCCCTATTTTCTTCATAAGAACTTATTCTCGAGCGAGATACTTTTAGCTCTTCGGCAAATTGCTCTTGGGTTAACTTTTTTAATGTGCGAATATGTTTGATGTTATTGGCAAGAAAATTCATAATGCTAAATTAGTGAGCAATAAATGCTAATATTTTGAGCTAATTTAGTAAAAAAAATAATAAGACAAAATTTTTATGAAAAAATGTAACTAAATATGCCTTCTTATTATAGTTTGATATATGGTATATTCGCTCTTATTGCCTTATGTTATAGGAAATTCTGCAAACAGCAATATAAATTAGTACTGCTGACACTTTCTTTTTTCTCTTGTGATATTTTTACCAATTACGCTTCATGAGCCGATTACAAAAACTATTTAGCTCAAAGAATTGGATAATTAAGTTCTGTATTTTCTAATTTTGATATGCATTCAATCACAAGTTTTTATTTTCATAAACTTGCTAGCATTGGCTATTGTAATATTCCAGCAAAAATAAAAACATAATACAATCCAGTCAATATAAAAACAATACCAGCAACTGTTCGCATTACTTTTTCAATTTTCGTAATTCTGTTATAGAATACACCTACTTTTCCTGCTGTAAAGGCTAATAAATAAGTGAAAAGAATTACAGGCAATCCTGTTCCAAATGCAAATATAATAGGTAAATAAAGTCCGTCTGCTGATGCAATTGTCATAGGAATCAACATTCCAAAAAACAATGCTCCACTATAAGGGCAAAATGCCAAAGCAAAAACTACACCTATTAAAAAAGAGCCTAAAAGTCCCTTGTCCATAAATTTTTCGGAAAGTTTTTCTTGAAAATTCAATTTTCCTAAAAAATTAAGCTTGATAATATTTAGCATAATCAGCCCAATAATTATTAATAAAGGGCCTAAATACTTCTCTCCATTCTGATTGAAAAATCGAGCGATATGAAACTTGCTTGCACCAAAATACAATATCAAGCCAATTGCAGTATAACTAAATCCTCTGCCCAAAGAGTATAATAATCCACTTAAAAAAACTTTCCGTTTACTCGAAATGTTTTTAGAAATAAAAGCTGTAGCAGTTATGTTGGTTGCCAAAGGACACGGACTAATGGCTGTCATTAGTCCGAGTATAAATGCCGATAAAATTGGGATATTATAATTCTCTAAAAGCGATTTCAAAAAATCCATTTAGAGCGTTTTTAATTCCGTGTCTATTTTAGCTTTCAGTTCTTTAGAAAAGACTTCTTGGTCATTTCCATTCATAAAGGCAAAATCCGTTAGATTTATTTGGGTTTCTTTTCCGTTTTTAATCACGTTTAAGATTAGGGAAGTTCCAGATGCCTCAAATTTTTCGGCAATTTTCTCGTTTTCCTTTTCATCTACATTGATAACCTGAAACGTAATTTTATCTTCTTTCAATTCCGTTGCAAAATAAGTATTCAACGTGTATTTTGTATTTGCTTCAATTGCATTGCACGTCATACATCGGTGTGTTGAGTGAAAATCCAAAACTTCTATTTTTGAAACTGATTTGTCTGAAGAATTAGTTTTGTTTTTGACTTGACCGTTGCAAGATGTAAGTATTAGACTTATTGCTAAAACTGTGAAAAATTTGATTGTTTTCATTATTATTTGTTTTAATTTATTGATTACAATTTGGTTTGTTTTTATTGAGAATATCTGTTTTGATGTAATCATTTTTCAAAATAGGTTCCCATTTAAAATCGGTAACTTCTGTTACTAAAAAATTTTCTTTTGGATTGATTAAAAGTAATTTTTTAGAAAAATTCTCTTCCATTTTTTTAAGTTTATCTAATTCGCAAGCTGGTAAAGTTCCTGCGTCTGCTTTTTCCCCTAAATCGTTAATAATTTGCGGTTTCACACCTTTATTCATAGTAACTTTTACAGATTTTAAATTATCTATGCGTTGTATGATGTAAAATCCGTTTTCAATAGTATTATCAACATAAAAGGAATTAAATTGATAACGACCACCAGTAATATAAACTGCCGCATCTGTTAAACAAGGCGAACTGTTACTTACAATTCTGGTATTGGTTCTATCCACAATACCATTAGGATAAAGCACACTTAATCCTTCTTTTATTCCTAAAAATCCAACTACCAAACCATCACATAAATGCCCGTGAAATTTTTCTAAATCTTCTAAATTCAATTCGTGTTCTAATCCTAACCTACCTTTCGAAAAATGGGTATCTACCACTTTTATAGTAGGTTCAGCACTCTGTTTTACGACTTCTGTTTTGCTATTGTTTTCCATTTTATTTTCGTTTTTAGGTACTTTGTTGCAAGCTGTAAAAACAATAACAAATGAGAGTGCAAAAATTAAAATCCTCATCCGTTTTTACTTTTTGTTAAAAATTCAATGGTTCCATTTAATTCAGCAACCTTAGCTAATGTGTTGGTAATAGTCCCGAATTTTAGAATGTTTTTATGTAATAGATGTAGTTTTTTTTCATCCATATCCGTTTCAATTTGAAGCGTATAATCAATTTTAGACATAAATGGCGGGCTGTCATTTCTAACACCTGATATGCTTACTTTAGCTTGCGTATAATCGAATTTTAATATCTCGGAAAATCGCTCTACATTTTTTAGCATACAAGCAGCTAAAGAAGTGAGCAAAAGCTCTGCTGGATTTGGAAGATTTTCTTTTCTTCCTGCCGAAGCATCAAAATGAATGGTGCCATTATTTGCTGTTGCATTAGCTTCTCCTCCAGCTTTACTTGTAGCAGTTATTTTGTATTCTAACATAATTTTATTTTAAAATTTATCCATTGCAATTTTCTGTATTGATTTCAAACTCTAAGGTGCTATGTGAAATGTTGTGCTCTTTTAACTCTTTTTTTATTTTTTCTTTAATGCTCGGAATATTTTCTAAATCATCAATTTTAACGTGACACGTTATACCATTTTCGTTGGTACTAATACTCCATATATGGATATGGTGAATTTCTACAACTCCTTTTATTTCTAGCAAATGATTTGTAATTTCATCTTTATCAATATTAGTAGGAACGCCATCGAGAATACCAATGATGCTGTCTTTAAACAAACTCCAAGTAGAAAATAAGATAACACCAGCAACTATTACAGCAACAATGCCATCTACAAAATACCAATTGGTGTATTTAATAATTAAACCAGCAACTACAACACCTAAAGACACCAAAGCATCTGCCATTAAGTGCCAATAAGCCGCTTTTATGTTCAAATCGGCATCTTTTTTATTCCGAAAGAGTAGTGCAGATGTAAAATTAATTACGATACCAATAGCAGCTACGATCATTATTATATTACCACTAATAGGTACAGGATGTAATATATGTTGAACACCTTCCCAAGCAATTGCTCCAATTGCAAAAGCCAATAAAATAGAATTGATAAAAGATGCTAAAACAGAACCTTTTTTAAACCCATAAGTAAAGGTGTTATTTGATTTTACTTTTAATAAACGGAATGCTAAAAAAGCCAATAATAAACCAGAAATATCGCCAATATTATGAACAGCATCAGACAACAAGGCGGTAGAATTTTGTTGCCAGCCATATATTAATTCAACAACGACATAAATGCTATTGAGAACAATACCAATAATAAACGAACGATTAATATCATTTGAAGTTAATGTTGGTTTAGTATGGGTGTGGTTATGCGACATTTTCAATCCTTAAGGTTTGTCTGTGTTTTAGTTTTTTAAATGTTCAAATACAATTTCTGCATTGCCTACAACTCTGGTAGCCTCGGCATAACGTGCAATTTTAAAAGCTTCCAAAATTTTGTCTTTGGAAATATTTTGTATTTTAGCTTTATTCATCATCGCTTCAATACAGGCTTTGCTTCCTGTTGCCAATGCTATTCCTAAGTAGATTAATGTTCTTGTTTCAGCTTCTAAAGCTCCGTTTTGAGGTAAAGCAAACGCACTACTATGAGCGTGTTCTTCTACCAATTCCGGAAAAACTTCTCCTGCTAACTCTATGGCTCTTGGTAGCTTACCATCCATAGCACCTTTCATCATAGAAAGGATTTGTTCTGTTGTTGGTTTTTTTGTTTCCATTATTTTTTGTTTTAAAATATTTATAATATGATGTTAAATATATACCCCGAAATGATAATACATAGTGTTACCACTCCGAAAAAAATTCCAATTAATTTAAAAGTCATTACTTTTTTAAGTAGCATTGCTTCAGGTAATGATAAACCAACAACGCCCATCATAAATGCAATAGCAGTTCCTATAGGAATTCCTTTTGAAACCAATACTTGAACTACTGGTAAAATACCCGATGCATTCATATACATTGGGACTGCCATAATGGTTGCAATAGGAACAGCAAAAAGATTGTCTTTTGCCATATATTTTTCAAAGAAACCATCAGGTATATAGCCGTGCATTAAACCTCCTATTGCGATTCCCACAACTACATATGGTAAAACTCCTTTTAAAATATTTTTAACTTCAATCCAAATAATTGGTAGGCGTTTCATAAACGGAGTTTTTTCAGCTTTAAAAATATCCTCTTCTCTTTGTGCAGTCTCTAATACTTGTTTTACCCAAGGCGTTAAAAAGCGTTCTAATTTAAATCCACTTAAAATTAGTCCTGATACAACACCTAATAGAATTCCACTTAGAATATATATTATTGTAGTTTTGACACCAAAAAGACCCAAGAATAATCCAATGGCAACTTCATTTACTAATGGAGATGTAATTAAAAATGAAAATGTTACACCTAGAGGAATACCTCCTCGAACAAATCCAATAAATAGGGGAACTGATGAACAAGAGCAAAACGGAGTAACAACACCAAATAAGCTTGCCATAAGGTATTCTAAACCATATAATTTATTTCTTGAAAGGTAATTCCTGACTTTATCTATGGGGAAATAACTATTTACTATTCCCATTAAAAAAATAATAACAATTAATAGGAGGGTTATCTTAATTGTGTCATAAATAAAAAAGTTTAAAGCTTCTGCAAGGTGCTGACCTCTGTTTAAATGAAGAGTGTCAAAGACTAACCAATCTGCGATATTCTGAATCCAATCAAACATTCTATTTTTTTAATTGTTGTTGAATTATTTTATCTAATTCGTCAAAAGAAAAATAACCTTCATGTCGGTAGTATTCTTTACCGTTTGCGTCTAAAAATACTTGTGTTGGAATTAAATCAATATGGTATTTTTCTCCATAAGGTTTTCCTTCATCTGTCCAAACGTCATAAAAAATGGTATTTACTTGGGTAGGGTATTTTTCTTCGACCTGTTTAATTACAACTTGCATTTTCTGACAAGGAATACATCTTACAGATCCTAATTCTATAAAAGTTACTTTTATATTGTTATCACTCTTGTAATCTTTTTGAGCGCAAACACTTAGAGATATAAGTAATAAAAGCACACCTAGTTTTAGTGTTTTCATGTTGTTTAGATTAATTAATGATATCTTATAAAATATTTTCTAAACAGAAACCTTTTAACAACAAGAAGATTCTGAACTCGATGGACTACAACATGGCGATGTCGTTTCTTTTATTGTTGGAGCACAACAAGAAGAAGTTACCCTATTGTTAATATAAGACACATCTCCTTTTGTAGGAAACCCTTTTTGCACCCATTTTGTGAGGCCTTTACTCATATTGAACACATTTTGATATCCGTTATTCATTAACAAATAGGCGGTTTTTAAACTTCTTTCGCCTTCACTACACACCATTACAATTTCCTCATTTTTTGGAATTTCCGTAAATCTTTTTTCAAATTCACTGTATGGGATATGCATCAATTTTGGCACATCAAAAGCCAATTGATTTACTTCATAGTTTTCACGTACATCTATAAGTAAAGCTCCATTACTTACTTTATCCAAAGTAGTAGTTGGACAAATTTCTATTACTCTCTCCATGATTTTAATTTTTATTGATTGATTAAGTTTAGTACTTCATCTTTTGACGGTACTCTGCCTTTTACCATTATCTTTTCATCAATAACCAAAACAGGTGTTGAAAGCACATTATATTTCATAATTTCCATAATATCCTCCACCTTTTCAATGGTAGCATTTATATTATTTTCATTTACAACTTCTTGCACTATTGCAGTTGTTTGTTTACATTTTGGACATCCAGTACCTAATATTTTAATAGATTTACTCATGATTTTATTATTTGTTTATCGCCAATAAGCGATATGATTATTAAAAAAATATCAATCGAAAAATTGTTCGAATAATGTCTTGGCAATTTTCCAATTTTCTTGATTGATACAATATTTGATTTTTGGCGGTTTTAATTCTCCTTGAATTAAACCTGCGTTCTTAAGTTCTTTCAGATGTTGAGAAATCGTAGATTGTGCCAATGGTAATATATCAACCAAATCACCAGTAAAACAACATGATTGGCTCTCAAGGTGTTTTAGTATAGCTATGCGAGTAGGATGACCTAAAGCTTTAGCAAATTTTGCTAAAACTTTAGTATTCTCTTTATATTCTATGTTTTCTAAATTTCTTTTCATATTTCCTATCGCAAAAATACGATAGGTATTTGAATTGAAAAATGACTTTTATCACATCTCTATTATTTTTTTGTTGGCTTTTTAACAACAGCTTTTGTTTTCCTGAATTGGTGGGCAAGCGACAGTTCCATATGAGCAATAAACACAACAATCTCCTTCTTTTGGTTTTAAAACCGTTTTGCAATTCTCACATTCGTAGAAAAACTGACAAGCGTATATTGGCATATCTTCTACTTTTTTATGTCCGCAGTTTGGACAAGTAATTTCTGATTTTAATTGAATTTCCATTGGTTTTCTTTTTGGTCGGTTACTTTATAACCTGTTGAGTTAATTGCTTTCTCGATTTCCGTTTGGTTGGTTTTTGTTTTGTCAAATTCAAGGATTGCATTTCCAATTTCGTATGACGCTTTTGAGTGACTCGTCCTGAAATATGGCTACAGGTTAAAATTCATTTTAAGTACCTAATTTACCAAATAAAAACCGAATAGAAAACCCGTGTGAATTTTCGTAAGTAGGCGAGAACTAGCCATTAATTATACACGGTGTTATAGCCTTTTTTTATAATTCTTGATTTCTTTATATCTTCCCTATTGATTCAGTAATTACATCTATTCTTGTTCGAAAATAATACTTCTTTCCGTATTTTTTTTATACATGTTCTTAGGAATAATCTCTCTGTTCGCAGTTGAACAATAGTTTTTACTATTTGGGTTTAGAATATATTCGAGTTGATACTCAATCATTTTTTCAAAAGGAATAAGGAAGCCCTTCGTATCGCATTGTTCTAAGTCACCTTCCTTAAGTAAATTTAAGACAGTATAGACTGACTCAATAGTACTAAGACAAAGAGATTCTGGCTGCTGCTTGATAATAAATTTTGATTTTATTTTATTATCAAAACTCACTCTTTTTAGTTTTTGCAAGTTCTTACTTAGTTTAAGTATTTTACGGGCGCAGGGCCATGTGCCATCGAGAAGGAAGATGTGTGGATTATTACCTATAAAAGAATTTATTTCTGAACTTTTCCTTATCGATAAGTTGAAATTATCTTTTCCCGGATAAAGTAAGAAAGAACAACTTTTTTCTTTAGTCAGTATTTCATTTACACGATTATTATTGGTGAAATCTACACCAACTATAATTTCTGAATTTTCAAGTTGAAGATTAGTCATATGTCCCGTTCCGTTTCTTTCTTTTTTGTACTCCTTCGGGTGCATAAGAATAATAAAACGAGTCTTAGTCTGTAAAGGACTAATGTGTTTACAAATACATGTACTTGAAGGCCTCATGCATTTGTAACATTTGATTCTTGGATTTTTTATTTCTACTTGCAAGGTGAATATCTTTTTATTTTTCTAATTGGTCATAAC